>ERZ1645187.2412-NODE-2412-length-16476-cov-7.049388_pt1 | contig 16476 bp, 13 predicted proteins | sample MGYA00575352_ERZ1645187 | MGnify/ENA primary metagenome ERZ1645187 (study PRJEB40837, sample SAMN11349314) | freshwater sediment metagenome | isolation source: river sediment | host: Sediment | place: India: Wazaribad , New Delhi | collected 2017-02-21 ... | reverse complement strand
CCCGCCTACACACTTTCCAGGCGTGCGCCTTCGACCACTCGGCCAACTGTCCGTCAGCGGCTCTTAGCCTGTGGCGGAGGTGGGTTCAAGGGGCTGCTTGGGGGCTGCTTTCGCCGGGCAGGCCGAATGCCCGGAGCCTGCCCGACAAAAGTGAACTCCGGTTTTGTCGAAAGACAGGCGACCACGAAGAAGCTGGAGCTTGTCCGACGCTTCCCTCTGCATCGGACAAGCTCTGGCACCCTCCGGCCAATGGCACGAGCGGCGCTGGCATCGCACCCGCATGCGACTGGCCCCCGCTCCAGCGTCAGCGTCAGGACCGTGGTTTCGCCGAACACCGTCGTCGCGGCGTGGCAGGTCCAACCCCACCGGCGCACCTCCGGCCCGAACCCCGCCGTCCGCGCCCCTATTCCACCAGCGAGATCGAGATGCGGCGGTTCTGGCGGCCCTTCTTCTCCACCTTGTCGATGGCGACGCGGCCGATCTCGGCGGTGCGGGCGACATGGGTGCCGCCGCAGGGCTGCAGGTCGACCTGGCCCGCGCCCTCGCCGATCCGCACCAGCCGGACGCGGCCCTGCCCCGTGGGCGGCTTCACCGACATGGTCTTCACGAGGCCCGGATTGGCGGCCAGTTCCTCATCCGTGATCCAGCTTTCGCCGACTTTCAGGTCCAGCTCGATCAGCCGGTTCAGCGCCGCTTCCAGCGCCGCCAGATCGGCAGGCGGCTCGGGCATGTCGAAATCCAGCCGGCCGCGCTCGGCGCCGATCTGGCCGCCGGTCACCGGCAAGGGCACCACGACCGACAGAAGATGCAGCGCGGTATGGATGCGCATGTGGCGGTGACGGCGGGCCCAGTCCAGTGCTTGCACCACCTCGGCCCCCGGGGGCGGCATGGCGGCGGGCTCGGCGGGGACCAGCGCCACGCCGCCGCCCTCCACCTTCACCGTGGTGGCGATGGCAAGCCTGCCGCCTGGCCAGCCAAGCCAGCCGGAATCCCCCGGCTGGCCGCCGCCGGTGGGGTAGAAGACCGTGCGGTCCAGCACGATCCCGCCCTCGGGCGTATGGGCCAGCACCCGCGCCGGGGCGGAATGCAGATAGGGGTCGTCGCGGAAAAGAAGCTCGGTGGTCATCGGCATTCCCTGGGTGATGCGGGCCGGTCGGGCCGCGTTCGTCTCAGCCGCTTTCATCCTTGTCGCGCGGGTCGGGGGCAACTTGCCGCGCCGGGGCCGGGGCGGCCGCAAGCGGCGCCTCGCCCCGCAGCACGGCCAGCGCGCGGGCGATCTCATCCGCGTTGCGCAGCACGACATCGCTGGTATGCGGGATCTCGATCCCCTCGGCCCTGAACCGCTCGACGATCTGGTGGTTGATGTCGGTCTTCACCTGTGCGCTGAAGTTCACGTCGCGCAGGATCACCCGGATCTCGAACAGCATCGCATCGGCACTGAAGCCCTGGAAGGCGATGCTGGGCGGCGGGTTCAGGATGGCCAGCGGCTGCGCCTCGGCGATCTCGCGCAGGATGCGCTCCACCTTCCGGGTGTCGCTGCCGTAGCCGACGCCCACCGGCACGACCAGCCGCCCGGCCAGCGAGAACCGCGTCCAGTTCTTCACCTGCTGGCTGACGAAATCGGCGTTCGGCACGATGACCATGGTGCGGTCGAAGGTCTGCACCTTGGTGGACCGCACCGAGATCGACTTGACGATGCCCTGCACGCCGCCGACCTCGACCCAGTCGCCTTCCGACACCGGGCGCTCCACCAGGAGGATGATGCCGGAGACGAAGTTCTGCACGATGTTCTGCAGGCCGAAACCGATACCGACCGACAGCGCACCGGCGACGATGGCAAGGCCGGAAAGGTCGATCCCGGTGGCGTTGATGGCGACCAGCGCCGAGAGGAAGATACCGACATAGCCCAGACCGGCGACCAGCGCCCGCTGCCCGCCGAGGTCCATGCTGGTCTTCGGCAGGATGGTGGTGCGCAGCGCCCCCTGCACCAGCCGGGTGACGGCATAGCCGATGACAAAGATCACCGCGAAGATCAGGAAGTCGGTGGGCGAGATCCGCGTCTCGCCCATCTGGAAGCCCTCGCGGAACCGCGTCCACAGCTCGGTCAGGTCAGAGAACCGCACCCCCCAGGTCAGCGCGAAAAGCGGCAGCGCCAGCACCGCGAGCGCAAAGCCCGCCAGCACCGGCACCAGCCCGTCGCCGGGCAGGTCCTCCTCGACCGCACCACGCCGCGCCAGGACCATGGCCCAGACATCGCCCACCAGCCGTTGCAGGATGAAGAGGATACAGATCAGCCTCAGAGAGTCGATGGCCGGAAAGATCATCGCCTTGGCAGCGGCGACATAGCCGAAGGCGGCAAGCACCGGGCCGAGGACGCCGATCAGCCCGATCGCCCGCGCGATCAGCGCCAGAAGCGTCAGCACATAGCTTTGTCCGCCCGCCCCTGCCCGCCCCTGCCGCAGGACACGGCCCATGCGCCAGAGCAGCAGCCCGCCCGCGACAAGGATGGGAAAGCTCATCACCGCGGTCGTCGCGTCGGAATATTCCTGCGGCTCCATCGCCACAGCCCGCAGCCCCTCGGCGACCATGACAAGGCCCATCATCACTGCAAGGAACCGCCCCTCGGCCCGCCGCTCCGGCGGCAACGGCAGCACCGCGCCCTCGCCCTGCTGGCGCGGGAAGGCGCGCATCCCCAGCCAGGCCGCGAAGAAGACCATGAAGCCGCCGATCGGCAGGACATAGCTCAGCCGTGTCCCCACCTCGCCCAGCATTCCCGTCGCCGCCAGTGCCGCCGCCAGCGCCGCCATGCCCAGGACCGGCACCACCACCAGCCCCAGCGAGGCCAGCACCGCCAGCACCCGCCGCCGCATCTCGCCGCCGCGTTGTTGCAGCCGCTCGGCATAGGCGTCGATCCAGCGCCGCGCATAGATCGTCAGCCCGGCCCAGGCCGCCAGAAGGAAGGCGATCAGCGGCAGGTTGGCCACCAGCTGCTCGCGCGCCCGCGGATCTTCCCAGGCCTCGCCCCCTTCATACCAGACCCGCATCACCGTATCCGACAGGCCGACCAGCGCCTCGGGCCAGTTGGCCGGATTGACCGGCGAAGGCGAGAGCCGCAAGAGCTTGTCTGCCTGCTGCTCGCGCAGGATCCGGTCGATTTCGCGGATCAGCCCGTCGGCCCGGCGGTAGGCTTCGTCCGCCGCGATCCCCGGCGCCTGCAGCTTGACCAGCCGGTCGGCCAGTTCCTTCCGCCGCGCACTGATCTCCTCGGCCTCGGCAACGCCCTCGGCGGGGGCGGGGCCAAGCGCTGCGATCTGCTCCTTCACCGTGGCGATCCGGGCCGAGTTGGCGCTTTGCGCCGTAGACAGCGCCGCCCTCCACCCCGCGATGTGGCCGCGCAGCTCTTCCAGCCGGTCCTCGGTCAGGTCGCGGCTTTCCAGTTCGTCCTCGGCCTTGGCCGCAGCCTTCTCCCAATCCTCGTAGTTGAGCGCCTCTTCCGCCTGCCCGTTGTCTTGGGCCCAAAGCGGAGCGGCCCCGGGCATCACCAGGACTGCAAGCGCAAGGATCAGGAGAAGCGCGCGCAAGGCCCGCATCGGCATCAGGCGTCCTCGAAGACAGAAGGGATGGCCCGGGCGGGCCGCGCCAGCCATTCCGGCACCGGCAGCCCCTTCTCGCGCAGGAACGCCGGGTTGTAGATCTTAGACTGGTAGCGGCTGCCGTAGTCGCAAAGGACGGTGACGATGGTATGGCCCGGCCCCATCTCGCGCGCCATGCGGATGGCGCCCGCGATATTGATCGCGGTCGAACCGCCCATGCAGAGCCCCTCTTCCATGGCAAGGTCGAAGATCAGCGGCAGCGCCTCGGCATCCGGAATGCGCCAACTGAAATCGGGGGTGATGCCCTCGAGGTTCGCGGTGATCCGGCCCTGCCCGATGCCCTCGGTGATCGAGCTTCCGGGGGCCTCCAGCTTGCCGGTGGTGTAATAGGCATGCAGCGCCGCGCCCTCGGGATCGGCCAGCCCGATCTTCACCCCCTTCGGCTGCAGGGCCATGGCCACGCCCGCCAGCGTGCCGCCCGATCCCACGGCGCAGACGAAGCCGTCCACCTTGCCCCCCGTCTGTTCCCAGATCTCGGGCCCGGTGGTTTCAAGGTGCGACTGGCGGTTCGCCACGTTGTCGAACTGGTTGGCCCAGATCGCACCGTTGGGTTCCGTCCGCGCCAGCGCCTCGGCCAGCCGGCCCGAGTAGCGGACATAATTGTTGGGGTTCCGGTAGGCCGCGGCAGGCACCTGCACCAGATCGGCCCCGGCCAGGCGGATCATGTCCTTCTTCTCCTGGCTCTGGGTTTCCGGGATCACGATCACCGTCTTGAAGCCCATGCTCGCGCCCACCAGCGCCAGCCCGATGCCGGTATTCCCGGCCGTCCCTTCGACGATGGTGCCGCCGGGCTTCAGCTGGCCCTTCGCCACCGCGTCCTGAATGATGTAGAGCGCGGCACGGTCCTTGACCGACTGGCCGGGGTTCAGGAACTCGCATTTGCCAAGGATGGCGCAGCCCGTCATCTCGGAGGCGCGGCGCAGCTTCAGAAGCGGCGTATTGCCGATGGCATGGGCCAGATCGCCGTGGATGGTCATGGACGGGCTCCTTCGCAGTTCGCTGGTCCAGTCTTAGGGCCTGCGCGCGCCGACCTCAAGCGGCGCGGGCCGGGCCTGCATCCTCCGCAACGCCCCGCTGCGCGGGAGATTGTCGCCCGGCGGCAAGGATCGGCAGGAGGATGGAACGGAAAGGGGCCGCCCCATGGGAACGGCCCCTGCCCCGGCGATGGAGATGCCGGATTTCAGTCCTTCTTCGCCACCAGAAGCCCGTCGGCTTTCAGCCCGGCATAGCATTCGTCCAGCGACTTGCGGGCGCGGGCGACCAGCACGTCGATCTCCTCCGGCGTGATCACCAGCGGCGGGGCGATGATCATCCGGTCGCCGACCGCCCGCATGATCAGGTCGTTGGCGAAGCAGCGCTCGCGGCAGCGGTAACCGACGGTGCCTTCCTCGCTGGCGAATTTCGCCCGGGCTCCCTTGTCCGGCGTCAGCGCGATCGAGCCCATCAGGCCGACCAGTTTCGCCTCGCCGACCAGCGGATGGTCCTCAAGCCCCTTCCACAGCGCCGCCAGATGCGGGTTGGCCACGTCGCGCACATGCTCGACCACGCCTTCCTCCTGGATGATCCGCAGGTTCTCCAGCGCCACGGCGCAGGCGACCGGATGGCCGGAATATGTATAGCCGTGGAAGAACTCGCCGCCTTCCGCCACAACCGCCGCCACGTCGTCGCAGACGATGGAGCCGCCGATGGGCGCATAGCCCGACGACAGGCCCTTGGCGATGGTCATGATATGCGGCTTGATCCCGAAGGTCTGGCTGCCGAACCAGTTGCCGGTGCGGCCGAAGCCGGTGATGACCTCGTCGGCGATCAGGAGGATGCCGTATTTGTCGCAGATGCGCTGGATTTCCGGCCAGTAGGTCCGCGGCGGCACGATGACGCCACCGGCGCCCTGCACCGGCTCGCCGATGAAGGCGGCCACCTTGTCGGCGCCCAGTTCCTCGATCTTCGCCTCAAGCTCGCGGGCGCGCATGAGGCCGAATTCGTCCTCGGTCATGTCGCCCCCCTCGGCCCACCAGTAGGGCTGGCCGATATGCTCGATCCCGTCGATCCGGCCGCCGTGGGAATGGATCGGCTTCATCCCGCCCAAGGAGCCCCCGCCCATGGTCGAGCCGTGATAGCCGTTCCAGCGCGCGATGATCACCCGCTTCTCGGGCTGACCCTTCACCTGCCAGTAGCGGCGGACGAGGCGGATGTTGGTGTCGTTGGCCTCGGACCCCGAGCCGGCGAAGAACACATGGTTCAGGTCGCCCGGCGCCAGTTCGGCCAGCTTCGCCGCCAGCGCGATGGCGGGGACATGGGTGGTCTGGAAGAAGGTATTGTAATAGGCCAGCTCTTCCATCTGCTTGGCGGCGGCCTGCGCCAGTTCCTTGCGGCCGTAGCCGATGTTGACGCACCACAGGCCCGCCATGCCGTCGATGATGCGATGGCCCTCGCTGTCGGTCAGCCAGACGCCCTCGCCCCGGGTGATGACCCGCGCGCCCTTGGCGGCCAGGCCGCTGGCATCGGTGAAGGGGTGCATGTGGTGGGCTGCGTCGAGCTTCTGCAGCTCGGCGGTGGGCAGGTGGTTGGTGATCATGTTCATGGGAAACCTCGCAGAATCGGCGGGATCTGGTGCCGTCTTGCGGGCAGGATATGATCAAAATCACCGAGCTTCAAGGAATTTGATCAAATTCTGCCAGCTGCCTGCCGTTGCCTGCCATCGCATACGAAAAGGAAGCGGATATTCCCTGATTTCACCTGTCCGAAAATATCCCCGCCGGAGGCACGCCCGAGCCGGTTGCGCCTGATAGGCGCAGAGGCGAGAAACGGACTGGCGGCGAAAGCCGCGCAATATCGCGACCGATCAGCCCGGCACCTCGGACAGGGCCTGCCGCACATGGTCCACGCCCTGCTGGATGTCGCGTTCAACCGCCTGCGCAAGGGCCGCGGCATCGCCCCGGCGCATCGCTTCGAGCGCCTCGGAATGGCGGTCGGGCATGGCCGAGCGGCCATAGCGGCCGATCACCGCGCGCAACGAAGGCCCCGCCCGCAGCCAGAGCGAGCGAACCAGATCCACCAGCACCGGTGCATCGGAGGCCTCGTAAAGCGCGAAGTGGAAGGCGTGGTTTGCCGCCAGATAGGCCGGGATATTGCCGGTGCCGATGGCGCGGTTCACCTCTTCGTCCGCGGCCTCAAGCCCGGCGAGCAGCGCGGGCGTCACATGGGCAGCCGCCAGTTCCGCCAGCTTCGGCTCGATCGTCAGCCGGGCGAAGGCCACCTGTTCCAGCATGGACAGCGTCATCGGCGGCACCGCCACCCGGCGGTTGCCCTGCGGTAGAAGCGCGCCCTCGGCGGTCAGCCGCCGGATCGCCTCGCGCACCGGGGTCATCCCGGCGCCCAGGTCCTGGATCAGGCCCTGGATCGTCACCGGCTGGCCGGGGGCGAGATGGCCGTAAAGGATCATGTCGCGCAGCCGGGCATAGGTGACCTCATGCGAGGGCACCTTGCGGTCGCGCGCCCCCGCGCCACCCTCGCCCGCCGCCTTCGTTCCGCTGCCCACGTTCATCGCATCCCCGCCAAGCTGCCCTCCCGGGCTGCCGGCCAGTCTTGCCCCTTGGCGCGGGACAATCAAGATGTGATCAAATCGCCCGGCGGCTCCAATCCGCCCGCAGCCGGTCATGGTGGCGGATCAGCCAGTGCAGCGTCAGGATCATCGGCGCATTGCCCAGCTCGCCCGCGTCCATCCGCGCCACCAGTTCGGCGTAGTCGACCAGATGGCCGCGGATGTCCTCGGCCTCTTCCGCCAGCCCGAAGACCCCCGCGGCCCCATCCGGCAGGTCGCAGGGCGCGACATAGGAATAGAGGTATTCCGAAAAGGCCGAGGTGGTGGGGTAATATTCCGCCACCTTCTCCAGCGGGCCAAGCGTCAGCCCCGCCTCCTCCAGTGCCTCGCGCCGGGCGGCCGCTTCCGGCGTCTCGCCCGCGTCAATGCGGCCCGCCACCGGCTCCAGCTGCCAGGGATTCGCCTCGCCCCGGGCCATCGGACCGGCGCGAAGCTGTTCGACCACCAGCACCCGGTCGCGGACCGGGTCCCAGGGCAGCACGGTCACCGCATCGGCGGCGACGAAGACCTCGCGCGTCATGACGGGGCTGAGCGTGCCGTCGAAGCGGCGGAACCGCAGGTCGGTGACCTCGACCGCGAAGAAACCGGCGAAGGGCATGTCGAACCCGCTGCGATGCAGGTCCGCGGGCACGGCCGCCCGGCGCAACCCCTGCGGCGCGGGGGCCTGCATCGCCCGCAGGGCCGAAGCCGCCCGCACCAGCATGGCATTGCGCCGCGCCCGCAGCCGTTCGGCCGGGACCTTGCCGTAAAGCGCCATGATGTCGGCAGCGAGCCGCAGTTCCACCGCCCCGTCCGGCGCGGCAAGCCCGCCGGTCGCCGCCAGCCAGAAGGCCAGCCGCTCCTCTGCCTCGCCGGGCTGATCGCCCCAGACCAGCGCCCGCACCTCCGGCGACATGCTCACCGCCAGCGCCGCGCGGCCCATTCCGTCAGGACGCCGCCAAGCGCGCCGCCGACGACCAGCACCCCCAGCACCCCCGGGGTCAGCATCTTGCGCCCATGCTCCAGCATCAGTTCGAAGACGCCCAGCACCGCCTCCATCGGTCCGTCATAGGTCATCCGCGTGGTCTCGCGGAACATCAGAACGGTCGAGAAGATCAGAAGCGCGAAGAACGCCAGCGTGACCGAGGTGCGCAGGCCCGAGCCCACCGCATCGGCATAGCCCTGCCCGACCAGAGAGCCCATCACGCTCCAGCCGACGACAAGGCCGATCAGCGCGCTGATCTCGCGGAAGTAGCCGATGGCGGCGTTCTCGCCCAGGGCGGGGATATGGGCATTGGCCGCAAGCCAGCCGATCACGGCGAAAAAGGCGGCGGCGACGAGCTTGGCTGTGGTCGGCATTCAGGGATCCGGTCGGCTGAAGGTGATCTGCGTCACGTCGCAGTTTCCGCCGTGGAAGGCGCCTGCGCAAGAGGTCAGGTAGAAATCCCACATCCGGCGGAAGCGGTCGTCGAAACCCATGCGGCGAATATCGTCCCAGCGGGCGGTGAAGGTGTCGCGCCAGCGGCGCAGGGTCAGGCTGTAGCTTTCGCCGAAGGTGATCGCATCGCGGAAGGCAAGCCCCGCCCGCAGACCCTCGTCCCGCAGCCGCGGGGGCGAGGGCAGGATGCCGCCGGGGAAGATGTATTTCTGGATGAAGTCCACGTTGCGGCGATAGATCTCCCAGCGCTCCTCGGCGATGGTGATGACCTGAAGCACGGCGCGGCGGCCCGGCTCCAGCCGGTCGTGCAGAGTGCGGAAATAGGCGGGCCAGTATTTCTCGCCCACCGCCTCGAACATCTCGATGCTGGCGATGCCGTCGTAGCGCCCGGCCTCGTCGCGGTAGTCCTGCAGGCGGATATCCACCAGGTCGGAAAGGCCCGCGCGGGCGATGCGCCCCACCGCGAAATCATGCTGCGCCCGGCTGATGGTCAGCGCCGTCACCTTCAGCCCGCGCTGGCCGGCGGCATATTCGGCGAAACCGCCCCAGCCGCAGCCGATCTCAAGCACATGATCCCCCGGCGCCACACCCATCCGGTCCACCATCGAGGCATATTTGCGCTGCTGCGCGGCTTCAAGGCTGTCCTGAGGGCTGTCGAAAAGGGCCGAGGAATAGGTCATGCTGTCGTCCAGCCACAGCCGGTAGAAGGCATTTCCCAGATCGTAATGCGCGGCGATGTTCTTCTTTGCCTGCCGTTTCGTATTGCCCTGCAGCCAGAAGCGGAACCGCTCCCACGCCCGCACCAGCACCTGCCCCGGATAGCCGTCGCCCACCGCCATGTTGGCGGGCCGCAGCATCAGGTCCAAGAGCGCCTGAAGGTCGGGCGTGTCCCACCAGCCGTCGAGATAGGCCTCGCAGAAACCCAGTTCGCCCTCGCGCACCATGCGGGCGAAGAGGTCGGGGTTCCGCACCACGATCTCGGCGGCCTCGCCCGGGGCCTTGCCCTCGCAGCGGAAGCGGCGGCCATCGGGAAAGACGAAGTCGAGCCGCCCCTCCGCCAGTTGCGACGCAATCTCGAACACCGCCGCGAAATAGCGCGGCAGGCCGGTCTGGCCCGTCACCGTGGTCAAAACGTCCATCGCCCACCCCAAGGGTCAGTCGTTTGACATACATTCGCCAAAGAGACGCGCCCGCTCAAGCCTTTCGTGCGTCATAGGCGGCCAGCGCCCGCGCCCGCCCCTCGGCAAGGCCCACGACCGGGGCCGGATAGGGCGCCCGCGGGTCCATCCCCCAGGACCGCGGCACGGCGTCGAAGTAACCCGCCGCCTCAGACCCGGGTTCCGCGGAGAGTTCCGCCACGAACCGGCGGCGATAGGCACCGTCGGCATCGAACTTTTCGGCCTGCCCCGCCGGGTTGAACACCCGGAAATAGGGCGAGGCATCCGGCCCCGATCCCGCCACCCATTGCCAGCCCATGGCATTGGCGGCCGGGTCCCAGTCGGTCAGGCAGTCGGCGAACCAGCGCAGGCCGATGCGCCAGTCGGTCAGCAGGTGCTTGGTCAGGTAGCTGGCCGCGATCATCCGGGCGCGGTTGTGCATGGTGCCGGTGACATACATCTCGCGCAGCGCCGCATCGACGAAGGGCTCGCCCGTCATGCCGCGGCGCCAGCGCTCGGCATCCGGGGAGTCGCCGCGCCACGGAAAGGCATCCCATTCCGGCTTCCAGTTCGCCTGCGCCATCTGCGGATGGTGGTGCAAGAGATGCCACGAGAATTCGCGCCAGGCCAGCTGGCGCAGGAAGGCCTCCGCCCCCGCCCGGCCCTCGTCGCGCGCCCGCAGGCCCGCATGCCAGACCGTGCGGATGCCGATCTCGCCATAGGTCAGGTTCTCCGACAGGCGCGATGTGCCTTCGGCCCCCGGCAGGTCGCGTGCCACGGCATAGCCGTCCACCGGCCCGTCCAGGAAGGCGGCGAGCCTTATCTGCGCCGCCGCCTCGCCCACCGCCTGATGGGGCCGCACTATGCCCGCACCGCGGTCCATCGCTGCCGCAAGCCGCCAGTCGGCCAGCCGGTCGCCCGGCACAGGCTGCCCCGGCCCCCGCGCCCGGACCGGAGCCGGCAGGGGTGCTGCCACCGGCAAGCGGCGCATCGCGGTCCAGTAGGGCGTGAAGACCCGGTAGCCGCCGCCCGTCCCGGTCTGCACCTCCCATGGCTCGTGCAGGAGATGCCCGGCAAAGCTGCGCGCCTCGATCCCTGCCGCCTTCAGCGCGGCCTTGACGGCAGTGTCGCGCGCCACGCTTTCGGGATCGTAGAGCCGCGACCACCAGACCCCGCCCGCGCCGGTCTCGGCCCCCAGCCGCTGCAAGACCTGCAGCGCCGCGCCGCGCCGCAGGACCAGCGGCAGGCCGATGCCCGCCAGCGCCGCCGCGAAGGCCTCGACCGCCAGCCCCAGCCGCCATTTCGGCGCAGCGCCCAGCGCCTCGGTCTCGGGGTCCAGCACGAAGACCGGCAGCAGGGGCCGCCCCGTCGCCACCGCTGCCGCCAGCATCGGCTGGCCCGACAGCCGCAGGTCGCGGCGGAACCACAGGATCAACGGAAGATCGGACATCCGGGTGCTTCCCCTTCAGCGTTCAGAGCACCCGTTCCAGCGCGGCGATCAGGCGGGCGACCTCATCGGCACTGGTGTAATGCACCGCCGACATGCGCAGGACGCCCTTACCGCGGTCGATGCCCAGCGCGGCCAGCGGGCGGACGGCGTAGAAATCCCCCGCCCAGCAGGCGATGCCGTTGCGACCCAGTTCCTCGGACACCGGTTCGGCGGCGCGGTTCAATTCCACCGCCACGGTGGGCGCGCGGGCGGCAGCCCGGCGCGGGCCGATCAGCCGCAGGTCGTTGCGGGCGGCAAGGAAATCCAGAAGCGGCTGGATCAACGTCTCTTCCTGCGCGCGCATCAGGTCATGCACCCTGCGGTTGCGCGCCGCCGGGTCGCCGGAAATCCCGTGATGCGCCGCCAGCGCGTCGATATAATCCGCCATCCCGGCGCAGGCCGCCACCTGCGCGTGATCCGGCCCCGCCGGGGTGTGGCGCTTGTAAAGCGTGTCATGGTTGAAAAAATGCCCCTGCCCCGGCAACTCCATGCCGAAATCCCGGCCGATCACCATGATCCCCTGATGCGGGCCATAGGTCTTGTAGGCCGAGAAGAGGTAGACATCGCACCCCAGCGCCGGAACATCCGGGAAACCGTGCGGCGCGTAGGAGACGCCGTCCACCACCGTCCGCGCTCCCGCCGCCCGGGCCATGGCGCAGATCGCCGCCACATCGTTCACCTCGGCGATGACGTTCGAGCAATGCGGGAAGCAGACCAGCCGCACCTTGCCATCCGCCAGCAGCTTCGCCAGAACGCCCAGGTCCAGCGAGCCGGTGGCGGGGTCCAGCTTCCATTCGCGGATCTCGATCCCCTCGTCCGCCAGACGCCGCCAGACGCCGGAATTGGCCTCGTGATCCTGATCGGTGACAACCACCGCACCGCCCGTCCCCGCCAGCCATTTCCGCACCGCCTGCGCGAGGATATAGGTGTTGGCGCTGGTCGAAGGTCCGAAGGACACCTCCTCCGCCACGACGCCCATCATCGCCGCCAGCCGCACACGCGCCTCGTCCATCTCGGCCCCGCCCGCCTGCGCCCCCGGATAGGGGCCATAGGGCTGCACCTTGCGATCGGTGTAGAAGCGTGTCAGCCGGTCCACCACCTGACGGCAGGGATAGCTGCCGCCCGCATTCTCGAAGAAGGCATGCGAAGACAGGACCGGCGAGGCGAAGGCCGGGAATTGCGAGCGGACGAAGTTCAGGTCAAGCGCCATGGGGCGGCTCCTTCTTGGGGCCGCGGGCTGGACACCCGCGATGCGGGAAATCCCGGTCCGCGGCAGGTCTTCCAGCCAGATCTGCGGATGTCTCTCCGCAGGCCAGTGCCGAGCTTCCCCGGCATCGGCAACAGGCATAGCGTCCGCCCCGGCACGCGGCAATCCCCCAAACGAAAGGCGCCCGGGGGTTCCCCAGGGCGCCCCTTGCCGCAAGGCCGGGATCAGAAGCCCGACTTGATCAGCTCGAACTCCTCGACCAGCTTGTCGCGCAGGGCGGGCTCCATCGGGGTCTGCAGGAACAGCGTGGTGTCGATCTTGTCGACGAAGGCCGCCTTCAGCTGGTCTTCCGGGATGGTGGCCATCGCCGCCGGGTTGGTGTTGGCATAGCCGATCGCATCGAGGATCGGCGCGGCCGAGGACGGGGCATACATCGAGTTCACCCAGTCGTAGACCTTGTCCTCGTTGCCCGGCCCGTCCTTCATGTTGACGAAGCCGCAGAAGAAGGTGGTGGAGCCTTCCTTCGGCGAACGGTTGAAGCCCACCGGGAAGTTGTCGCCCTGCAGGATCGCCACCGGGTCGTTCCACGACCAGGCCACAAGGATCTCGCCCGAGGCCATGGCCTGCGACAGTTCCGACGGGTCGGACCACCACGACCGCACGTTCGGCGCCACTTCGCGCAGCCATTCGGCGGCGGCGGCGATCTGCTCGTCGGTCACGTTCTCCCACGAGGTCACGCCGGTCGCAAGGAAGGCCAGCGCCCAGACGTCGTCGGAATTGTCCGAGATCGAGATGCGGCCCGCATATTTCGGGTTCTTGAACACCTCCAGCGACTGCACGTCTTCCTCGGGCACTTCGGTGGTGTTGTAGGCGATGGCGGTATAGGCGAAGTCGAACGGCAGGAACCAGACACCCCCGTCGTCCTTGATGTGATGCGAGGCGAAGAGGCTGGGGTCGATACCGGCGAAGGCCTCGACCTTAGAGGTGTCCCAGGGCTCGATCAGCCCGGCGTCGCGGTAGCGCGGCACCGCGCCCGGGCAGGGATGGACCACATCGGCCTTGAAGCCGGACGAGACCTTCTGGAACGCCTCGTCGTCATCGGCATAGAAGGAATAGGTCGGCTTCTGGCCGTTCTTTTCCACATAGGGGGTCAGGGCGCCGTCGATCTCCCAGCCCGCCCAGTCGAGGACGGTCAGTTCGGGGTCGGCGGCCTGCGCGGCGGTGGCAAGGGCAACCGCTGTGGCGGCCCCGGAAAGAAGGGTGGCGATGCGGGTCATGATGGCTCCTTCGTCGTCGGGCGGGGCCTTCCCCCGGCGGCCGCCCCTTGGGTGATGGCAGGAGGCTATGCGAGGTGCGGGCCTTCTCACAAGCCTGAAACGAGAATGGGCGTCGGCGGGATTCTGCCGGTGGGGGGTGGGAGGCATCCATGTTTGGAAAGGGCGGCCCCGCAATCGCAGGCTGCCAAGGCCGGGCCGGGCGGGAACAGGCGAGGCACTGCCTCGCCCCGCCCGTGCGGGCGGGTTCCGCTGGAGACGTGTCAGCGAGAGATCACAGAGGCCAGCGCGCGCCATGGGCTGGTCGGGCGCTTGGGGCACCCGGCCGGGCAAGGGGATATGGCACCGCATGGCGCAGGCACGCGCCTTCGCCAAGGAAACGGAGAGCAACTTCGTCCATGCCTATGTTCCTCCATCACCCCGCTTGCAGCCTCCCCGCCCCGCCCCTATATTGGTCTTGCCCGGGGCAACCCGGACTATGGCGATAAACGCACCTGTAATAGACGGCTCGGACCCGGGGGCGGTACCCGGCGGCTCCACCAAAACCCCCGTTCATTGCGGGCAGATGGGGCCGAAACAGGATCGACGGACGTTCAAAGAGGCCAGCTTTCGCTCGGTGAGGTACCACCGTTATCGGTCCAAGATCACAGTTGCCAATGACAACCGTGCTCCGGTGGCGCTGGCTGCGTAAGCGGCTCGCAATACCAAACATAAGCCCCTGCGCTTAGCCGCGTAGGGCGGGGTCCGCAGGCACCTGGCAACAGAAGCCTGCACTTCCCCCCTCGCACGCGACATGGCTGGCCACCCACCCGGCAGCGGAAGCTCGCACTTTCCCGTCTTCCCACTGTGATCTTCGGCCCCTATGGTCGCCGCGATGATCCCGCCGCTCTCCGACCTGACCCGCAGCTTCGCCAGCATCGGCCTCATGTCCTTCGGCGGCCCGGCGGCGCAGATCGCCCTGATGCACCGGGTGGTGCTGGACGAGCGGAAATGGGTGCCCGAGCCCGACTATCTGCGCGCCCTCTCGTTCTGCATGCTGCTGCCCGGCCCCGAGGCGATGCAACTGGCCACCTGGGTCGGCTGGCGGCTGCACGGGGTGAAGGGCGGGCTGATCGCGGGGGGCCTTTTCGTCCTCCCCGGCGCGCTGATCGTGCTGGGGCTGAGCCTGATCTATGCCGCCTTCGGGACGGTTCCGCTGGTGGCGGCGCTCTTCACCGGGGTGCAGGCCGCCGTCATCGCCATCGTGATCGAGGCGCTGATCAGGATGTCGCGCCGGGCGCTGAAATCGCGCGAGGCGGCGCTGATCGCCGCCGCTGCCTTCGCCGCGCTTTTCCTGCTGCACCTACCCTTTCCGCTGGTGATCCTGACCGCGGCGCTCTGGGGCTTTGCCCGCACGCCGCGCGCGCCGCGGGACCCCGCCGCCGCCCCGCCCGCCGCCCTTGCCCGGTCGCTGAGGGCCGGCGCGGCATGGGCGGCCCTCTGGCTCCTGCCCTTGGGCCTGCTGCTTCTGGCCGCGCCGCAACGGCTGGCCGGGATCGGGCTCTTCTTCTCGAAGCTCGCCGTGCTGACCTTCGGTGGCGCCTATGCGGTGCTGGCCTGGATGGCGCAGGAGGTGGTGCAGGAAAAGGGCTGGCTGACCCTGCCGCAGATGATGGACGGGCTGGGGCTGGCCGAGACCACGCCGGGGCCGCTGATCCTGGTCAATGAATTCGTCGGCTTCATGGCCGGACATCAGGCGGGCGGCTGGCCCCTGGGGCTGGCGGGAGCGGCGGTGGCGGTCTGGATGACCTTCGTGCCCTCGTTCCTGTTCATCTTCGCGGGCGCCCCCTTCATCGAGCGGCTGACCCATATGCCGCGCCTCTCGGGCGCGCTGGCCGCGATCACCGCCGCGGTGGTGGGGGTGATCGCGAATCTGTCGCTGTGGTTCGCGCTGCATGTCCTTTTCGCGCATCTGCCGGTGCTGGAGGCGGGGCCTTTGCACCTGACCCTGCCCGATCCCGCCAGCCTGCGCCCGCTGCCCGCCGCCGTGGCGGCGCTGTCGGCCTTCCTGCTGCTGCACAGACATTGGCCGCTGGGCCCGGTTCTGGCGATTTCCGCAGCAGTTCCGGCACTGGCCGCGCTTGCCTGAGCGGCCGCCCGAAGGGGCTGCGGTTTCGCTGAACCCGCCCTCTTCCCTTGGCCCGCGAATCCCCTATGCTGCACGCAACTGCGAAAGGGGGACGAATGACGCGCAGCATCGACTATGGCAACCTGATGCACCGGGCGATGCGCGGGCTGATCCAGAGCGTGCTGGAGGATGTGGCGAAGAACGGGCTTCCGGGCGCACATCACTTCTTCATCACCTTCGACACCAACCACCCCGATGTCGCCATCGCCGACTGGCTGCGCGAACGCTACCCCGAAGAGATGACGGTGGTGATCCAGCACTGGTTCGAGAACCTCGAGGTCACCGCCGACGGCTTCTCCGTCACCCTGAACTTCGGCAACCAGCCCGAGCCGCTGGTGATCCCCTTCGACGCCGTGCGCACCTTCGTCGACCCCTCGGTGGAATTCGGCCTGCGGTTCGAGACCCGCGGCGAGGACGAAGACGAGGAGGAAGACGAGGACGAGGATGACGGCGACGACGATCCGCCGCCGCATGACGCCGAGATCGTCCGGCTGGACCGCTTCCGCAAGCA
>ERZ1645187.2411-NODE-2411-length-16481-cov-16.577803_pt1 | contig 16481 bp, 14 predicted proteins | sample MGYA00575352_ERZ1645187 | MGnify/ENA primary metagenome ERZ1645187 (study PRJEB40837, sample SAMN11349314) | freshwater sediment metagenome | isolation source: river sediment | host: Sediment | place: India: Wazaribad , New Delhi | collected 2017-02-21 ... | reverse complement strand
CCGTCATTGCTGAAATACAAACTGTCGGTGGATGAGATGGGTGCACCCAGTGTAGTTTTGTTGTTGAGGTGAATGTACATTTTTTCCTGAGTAGCCCGGGCTGCGAGTACCGAAAAAATGACGATTGCAAGTAGGACAAACTTTTTCATTTCTTGATAAATTTAGTGGTGAAACCTGCCACGCGGATAATGTAAAGGCCGGCATTCAAATCGCTTAAGTCAATGGTGTGACTGGCACTGCTTACTTGCTGTGTCAAAATAAGTGCTCCGTCGGTACGGTAAATAGTAAGCTGGTTATTACCCTTGGGAATTCCTTCCAGATGTAGGCTGTTGCCTGCCGGGTTAGGGTAGAGGCTGAGCTTGTCGGATGTCTTTTCCGAAACACCGATCGAAGTGTCGAAATAAACTTTTTTCAGGTTTGCCAATGCAAAAGCATTTGTGCTTCCGCCTGTGAATTGCAGAACCATTTCGCCGGAGGCAAAATGCACATTGCGCAAATTGCTGATGAGTTCGGTGTGAATTGTTCCATCCTGCTCCTGAATCAGGATGCTCTGGCCCTGCACAATGTTGTTGCCGGCAATCAGCAGAACCATTGTCATCATGCACAACAAAAAATGTTTCTTCATCTAAGTGAATTTAAGTGATAAACGCAGCTGCTTTGCAACTTTATGTAAACTTATCAAGTTCAATACTTTAATTGCGGTTGCAAAAGTAAACACAAAATTAACATTGACAAGTTCATTCGATCAACAACCCGATTTTCAAGATGAATCATCTATTTGTGCCGATGAAATTTTTGAGAATAATTACATGACTTCCGGGAAAAGCCTGATGCCGGAAAAGAGCTTCATTTCCATTTACCGGCTATTGGCATGGCAATGATGAAAGTGGTCAAAAAAAAATGATTTGAAGAATGAAAACAGAAACATGGTCAACAGCCGCTAGGTTCAATGATATTCTAATCATCAATCAGAAAATCAAGGTAATTTTCCGGATGAACCACACTGCATTTTGCACCGGTATAATTCTTTGTGAATGTGACCGGGAATTTCACATTCTTGCCGGGATTCAGCTTTATCTCAAATGCATGCAAAACGCCATCCGACTCCTCCAGATAATCAATTTCCTGCTGTTGGGTTGTACGCCAGAAATACCGTTCTGAAAATATTTTGTGGTAATGAAGGTATTTCAAACGCTCGGCAATAAAAAAGTTCTCCCATAGTAATCCTGCGTCGTTGCGTGTATTAACCGGACTGAAATTTGATATAATGGCATTTCTGATTCCGTTATCATAAAAATAGATTTTTCTGCTTTTTTTCAATTCATTGCGGGCATTACGACTGTACGACCTGAGGCGAAAAATGACAAAAGCTTTTTCAAGCAAGCTAATATACCGCTGAACTGTATGAGGATCAGTTCTAAGTAGTTGAGCCAGCTCGTTATACGACACCTCTGAAGCAAGCTGCAAAGCAAGTGCCTCAAGCAATTGCTCAATAAATCCAGGCTTCCTTATATCTTGATACATGAAAATGTCTTTAAATAAATAACTGCTCGTTAAATTATTAAGCACTTCACGCTCTTTGCCTTTGTTATTGATTACATCCGGATAAGTTCCAAAAATGAGAAAGTCATTAAGAGATCGTTTTGTTTCGAGATATCCCATATGATTGACAATTTCACCCATTGATAATGGGAAAAGCATGTACTCAAATTTACGTCCGGTCAGCGGCTCATGTACCATGTTTGCCAGATCAAGAGAGGAGGAACCTGTTATAATAAGCTGTATATGTGGTATTTGATCTGCAATAAGCTTTAAGGTCATCCCGATATTCATAACCCGCTGTGCTTCATCAATCAAAACAACCTCATGCTTACCAATGATTCTTTGTAATGTATGAATGTTGACATCAGTCAATAGCTTCTTTATGTCATTGTCATAACAGTTAAGGTACAACAGCTCCTTATCTGTTTTCTCTTTAAGCATTTGTAGTAAAGTTGTTTTTCCAACCTGCCGGGGACCAAGCAGAATTATTACTTTCCTTTTAAATAGCTGAGATGAGATAATCTGTTCTAAATCCCGCTTTATCATACTTTTTTATGGCTTTAAACCACAAAAGTAAATAATTATGAGTTATAACTCATAAAAAACATAATAATTTTGAGTTATAACTCATGAAATTACATAAATGGATGATTTTACTTATTCTCAACACATGGGTTTAGGTCGTCATTTTGGTATGTTTTAATACCAATTGTTCCGGTTTTTAACGATTCCGGTGCTGTCGTTGTTGAAATAAACCAGGATTTAAATTGGAAATAACGAATAACCGATTTGTTGAAAACTGCATTGAAATGACCATTAAACATGGCTGCACCAACCGAAAATTACGATAAATACCGTAGAAAAGTTCTTTAGCGAAACAGATATTTTTGCGGCTTTAAAACTATTCTGATCAATGAAAACAATCTTATCCGGACTAAAAACCTCACTATCTGTTGTATTAATCCTTTTGGCAGCCAGCTCTTGCGAGGTGGTGAATGACATTCTGCCGAAATCTGAAACCGAAAAACGTATCGAAATCTTCACAAAAGGCGGCGAATGGCGTGTGGATTCGCTCATTGGCAAGACCGACATACTCAGCGGTGGCATAAGCACCATCACCAGCGACAGTTTATGGCTGAATCATGGCACCATCAGGTTTGAAGAGCCCAACCAAACAGTTCCGGGCTACGGCGCAGGTTATATGATCCACAGCTATTTTAAAAACGGCCAAAGCAGGGTTGACACTGCCGCCTGGGTTCCGTACAATTTCGAATCGGGTAATGATAACTACATCACCCTCTTTTTCGCGCTTCCGGGCGAGGACCTGGTATTGGATGGATATGAAATGATACTTGACCCCGAGGTGATTGACGATGATAAAATTGTTATTTCAGGCTGGCATCGCGAAACTATTCCAAATGGGTCGGGTGGAAGCTATGGCTCGTACCGGAAATATTATCTTACACGTTAGCAGCGATTGATTGGTCGTATCAAAATAGCTCAAAATAGCTTTTTTTGATATAATCCCTGAATTCCGCTGTGTGTGGATTAAACAACCGGATGTTATCAAAATCAAATTTCTGATGTGTCAGGTTGGTATAAACGATTTGCCATCCTTCATTGGCGTCGGGTTTGAGGCCGCAAAAAAGAAATTCGTTTTTGTGCAGAATACTGTCAATATCAGCTGGTTGCTTCTCGCAAGATGCTAAGCAGCAATCAATGGTGAGCACCCCTTCCTGCTGAAGTGTGTTGCACTGCTGACGCAAAAAGTGATCAAAGTCTTCTCCGGCTTCAATCAACTGAATTGTTGCATGTTGTTTTTCGGCCGAAATTTCGACCAAAGCCGTGGTGATTTGCAGTTTATAATTCCCGCGAAAACCCAAAATCTCAGCGCTAAGTATCTCATTATCAAAAATACTTTTAACAAAGCGGAGATGTTTTTCGGGAACATATATTTTTCCGGCATCATGTTTTCCATCAATGGCGGCAAGGGCGTAAATAAGACTCTCGCGCTCATTGTGATTGCCTTTCATTCCCACAAAAGCGGCGTGCTTATAAACAGAAAGCTGGATCAGGCAAACAGCAAAACCCGAGAGAAAAGCCTGGCTATGGGTGTGCGATGTCACGGCTCTGGCGTATAAAAGCATATGCGGGCGGGTTTTGTACAGCTCCTGAAGTGTGGCCGACAGCAATGCCACAAAAGCGCCTGTCTTTCGAAAAGCAGGATCAACCATTGACATGCCAACCTCGCCAAGCCGCTGACTTTCAACCAAAACAGCATTATGGCCAATCACGGTTTTGCTGTTGCTTAGTGCAATGAGCGAAATAACTTTTCCGTTTTCGATGGCTTCGGCCAGGGCTTTGGGATCATAAAAAAGTGTTTTTACATAGCTGTAGCGATAGGTGTTGTAAACCAGGTTGATGATGCCATCCACATCGGCAGCACCTGCTTTTTTTACTGAAATTTCAGGGTTAGCAGCTTTTGTATCCGGTATTCCGGTTGAAAAAACAGGAAGATCCGACACGCCGACAAATTTTCTGATCGGAAACTGCAACAAGAGCTCCCATCCGTTTTGTCCGAGATTTCTGAACAGCAATTTTGAACACAACTGTTTCAACAGCCGGAGCGAAAGCCCATCCGCGGTGTTGTCGGGATCGTCAACACTAAATGCCGGAATCTGCCTTACATTCATTGGCCTGCCGTGGTTGGAAAACTGAAAAACCAATCCGGTTTCATCCGGTGTGCAGCGGAGCTGAAAAGGCTCGGAAAGCCCGGATGACGGAATACCGGCCATGATAAATGCAAATGCTTCCTCGCCTGCAAGGCGGAAGTGTTTACGCTCATTTTCATCAGCACCAAAACAAGTGGCAGATTCCTCCATGAAGCTTGCAACCAAGGGTGCAAATACCAAATTATAAGGGACTTTTATTTCGAGCATCGCAACGGGGTATTGCTTATGGAATACAAATGTACTACGCAAAGATCAGGAATTGTAAACATTTTCATGTAATTATTTTGCATTCTGCAGAATGCTGTTACAATAATTTTGCAATCGTTTGCGTTTTGATGTTGAACCTGAAAATGCAAAAGCCATGGAAGACTTATCGAAAAAATCACAGCGCGCAGACCTTGAAAACAAAAGATTGATATTTTGGCAGGTTGGTGCAATCATCTCGCTTGCCTTGGTCTTTTTTGCTTTTGAATACCGTTCGGAAGCAACATTTTCTATTCGGGATTTCAACCGGTCATTTGTTGATGCGCCTTTCGAGATTGTTCCGCCAACAGTGCATCCCGAAAAGCTGCTTCCGCCACCGCCGGCTTCTTCGATCAGGATTGAGGTAGTGGACAATTCAAATAAGGATGTCAAACCTTTGAATATTAATGCAGAAGTATCACAGAATGAGCCAATTAAATACGACATACCGAAAATTGAGGATGAAGTAATTCCTGATGACACTCCCCATCTGTCTCCGGAGGTAGCACCTGAGTTTCCGGGGGGCCTCGAAGCGTTGATGAGTTTTTTGTCGAAAAACATCCGTTACCCCGCGCAGGCCCGTGACCAGCAAATACAAGGAAGGGTTTATCTGAGTTTTGTGGTGGAAAGGGATGGTTCGGTTTCCAACATCACTTTGCTTCGGGGCATCGGTTTCGGATGTGATGAAGAAGCTATCAGGGTAGTTGGCTTGATGCCGACCTGGAAGCCGGGACGCCAAAACGGCATACCTGTGAGGGTTTATTATAACCTGCCTATCAAATTTACACTCAGGTAATTTTATCTTTTGAACGGGTAAAATAGTCGCGAAGGATTTTCGTTTTTGCCAAACCTACCACTGCCTGAAGCTCTTCGTCAGTGGCTTCGGACACCTTTCTGAACGATTTGAAATGAAGCAGCAGCTTTTGCGCGGTGTTTTCGCCAACGCCTTTTATTTTGCTGAACTCACTGGTTATGAACCCCTTCTCAAATTTTTTCCGGTGATGGGTGATGCCAAAACGGTGTGCTTCATCGCGCAAAAATTGAATCACTTTGAGCGATTCCGATTTTTTATCAATATAGATGGGGATGGAATCGCCGGGATAATAAATTTCCTCAAGTCTTTTTGCAATTCCAACGATGGTTATTTTTCCGCGCAAACCCAATTTGTCGAGCGATTTGACAGCTGCAGCCAGCTGCCCTTTGCCGCCGTCAACAATAATTAGCTGGGGCAATGGCTTTTCTTCTTTCATCAACCGGCTGTAGCGGCGCTCGATGATTTCCTCCATCGAGGCAAAGTCGTTGGGGCCTTCAACGGTTTTGATGTTAAAATGGCGGTATTCGCTTTTGTTTGGTTTGGCGTTTTTAAACTGAACCATGGCAGCCACAGCATAGTCGCCCTGAAAGTTGGAGTTGTCGAAACACTCAATCACTTCGGGCGACACGTTCATACGCAGGTCTTTCTGAAGTTGTTGCAAAATTCGTTTTGTATGTCGCTCAGGATCAACAAGACTGCGTTGTTTTTCGGTTTCCATTTTAAAATGGCGGGCGTTGTTTTCTGATAGCTCCAGCAGGTGTTTTTTTTCGCCGCGCTGTGGCACAGTCACCTTCAATCCAGTTGGCAGATCGTCAGGCTCAAAGGGTAGAATTAATTCCGGCGAATTGCTTTCGAGACGCTGCCGCAATGATACAATGGCAATCCGGAGGATTTCATCGGCTGTTTCGTCCAATTTTTTCTTCACCTCCACCGAGTGAGATTGAACCACAGCACCTTCCACCACCTTGATATAGTTTACCCATGCGGTGTCAGCTTCGTCAAGCAACGAAAACACATCAACATTGCTGATGCTATCGCTCACCACCGTTGACTTGCTTTTGTAGTTTTCGAGAATCGCAAGTTTTTCTTTAATCTGCTGGGCTTTTTCAAACTCCATCAATTCAGCATATTGCATCATGCGACCTTTCATTTCGCGCAGCACGCCTTGTATGTTTCCTTTGATGATTTGTCTTATCTCGCCAATCATCACATCATAGTCCTGCTGATTTTGAAAGCCTTCGCACGGACCTTTGCAATTGCCTATATGATATTCGAGACACACCTTGTAACTGCCTTTCCGGATTGCCTGCTCCGAAAGATTGAGGCTGCAATTGCGAATGGTATAGAGCTGTTTGATGAGTTCGAGCAATGTTTTCATCATACGCCCCGAGGCGTAAGGCCCAAAGTATTCGCTGCCGTCAGCAAGGCGATTTCTGGTTGAAAACACCCGCGAAAAAGCCTCCTTTTTGATACAAATCCAGGGATAGGTTTTGTCGTCTTTCAGCAAAATATTGTAGCGAGGCTGCAACTCTTTTATCAATGTGTTTTCGAGCAGCAAAGCTTCTGATTCGGTTGAAACGACAATCACACGAATATCGCGGATGCGCTTTACCAACACCCGCACTTTTCCGGTTTGTTCTTTCACAAAATAGCTGCCAACACGCTTTCGCAAGTCCTTTGCTTTTCCAACATAGATCACTTTTCCACTTTCGTCAAGGTATTGATACACGCCCGGCGCATGGGGTATGGAGGCAATGACAGCTTGAAGCGGGTGATCGGTGGACAGGGCCATTTTGTTTATTTGAAGGAGTTAATAACTATGTAACAGAATGAATTATAATGTTTTAAAGCTTAAGCCAAAAAGCAGGCACTGCTTTTATCCAAAAAAAGCCAATGTGCCTTGTGCAAAAATAATCGAATTCAAGAGATACACCGAAAGATGTTGACAGCCGTTTGCAAATTGGCAGGTGGAGTGAAGTCAAAAACAGTTCACCCTATGACACGCCAGCCGTGACCCGTCGCTTCATTGATCATTGGTAGTTTCTATCAAGGGAAAGTACGAGAAAAGGGAATGCGTTGATAATCAGGATAGATAGAAAATGTTTATCAGCTGTACGACCCCTCCGGGGTCGGAAAACCCTCAACGATTTAATTTCAATAAACATGCGACCCCTCCGCGGTCGGAAGTTCTATCTTTTAGATCGGGCGTTTTACCAACTACGCTGAACAGGATACTGCTTTAATTTGAAAGATCGGCAGAAATTTTGTCATGCTGTGACATGAAAAAAAATAGAAAACCGAAAGACAACGAACAGAAAAGCTGTTGCGTTGTGCTTCCGGTTTCCATGTCGGTATAGCAACCTCAATTTTTGTGGTAAGGAATTTACTTTTTGATTACTTTCACTGTTTTAACAGCTTTTTGGGTCATAATCTTAGCCAGATAGACACCGGCAGGAAGCTTATCGGTATTCAAGATATGTTTGGTTTGGCCTGGATTTTCATTGATTACCAATGATCCATTGGCATCAAAGAGTTCGATCTTTCTGATGCGTTCGTTTGCTTCAACAACAATGAAATCCGTGGCGGGGTTAGGATAGGTTTTAACTTCGGCAGCTTGGTTTATTTCGCTTGTTTTGACCCAGTTATCCGGCAATTCGAGCCTGAATGTGAATATCTCTCCCCAAGGTCCGATGTTTGGATCGAGGCCCCAACCGGTGATATACTTGCCATTGGGCGAAATGGCATTGGCACTCCATATTGGTCCAATGTCCATCGTATAGCCAAGATAATCGGTGATAAATGTATTCAAATCCACAGCCCCCATTGCGGCGGTCCAGATGAAGGGGGTATAATTTTGCGTCCATGGATCGGGTGCATACACATACCATCCAACGACGATGCTGCCATCGGCGCTCATTCCGGCCACATTTCCTGTTGTGCCTTCGGGCAGGCCTAAGTTTCCGAGGTCGAGCAGGCCTGTGTTTTCGCTCCAAAGCCAGGCATTTGGAAACGCGTAGTCTCCGTAGCCGCCAATCCAGTTGCCATCGGCCGAAACGGCACTTGCCATACCTAATTGGTTGAATTCATCATCGGGATTTCCTTCCGGATCAACGAGCAGGTATTCGTTGGGAAAATAGCCGCCGGCAGGGTTTTTTCTCCAGACTGCTGATTTCCATGGCCCGTTAAAATCCTGATATCCAACAATTACGTCTCCGTTGTCGCTTACGGCTTCGGCTCTTGAGCTTCTGTTGAGATTGGCATAAATACTTCCAAGGTCAATAAGACCTTCGTTTTGATTCCAGGCAAAAGCATGGGCATAGGCGGTGGTTCCATTTCCATTAGCCGGATCGGCCCATGAGTTACCAACCACAGTGAGGCCATCGCCAGAGATATTGTAGCCTGCACTGGTGGTGTTGTCAACCACGATGCCAAGGCTTCCGAGTGGTGTCCACACCTGGCTGTTAGCATCATACATCGCCATTTCGGCCACATCAATGCTCGAAATTCTCGATTTGAAATAGAAATTGCCCTGCGATCCGCAAATTTGAACAGAAGTAGGAGTAACAGCGATTTCGTACAAGGCTGGATCACCATTAAAAATAGCCTGGTTGGCCCATGTCCAGCTTTGTCCGCCATTGGCTGATTCAAACACCACATCGGGAGTGCCCGTGATCACAAGATGTTGTTCGTCAATCCATTGAATATCTCTCCAAAGCACGCCATCCGTCAATCCAGGCGAAACTGCAAGTTCGGTCCAGGAGCTTCCTCCGTTGGTGGTGCGGTGAATATAGGTTTCGCCCAGCACATATCCGGTTTGCTCATCAAGAAAATTCAATCCCAGAAACAATGCTCCCGGAATGGAATAGACTGTGGTCCAGCTTAGTCCATCATCAGTTGATTTTTGTACATGGCCGCCATTGGTGGTCAGGAAATAGGTGTTGTTTCCGGTATATTTGATTTTTGAGGGGATGCCTTGCAATCCACTGCCTTTGGTCCAGGAAATGCCGCCATCGGAGGTGATATACACCCCCACACCATCATTGAGTTGGGCTGCTACCACGCCATTTTGCTCATCTTTGAACTCAATGGCGGTATAGATGTAAACGTCGTCATCGCCGGCAGGATTGAGCACTTCCCAGTCCCAGCCTGTATTTTGGGTTTTTGCAAAATACTGGTTCCAGCCACCCACATAGCCGAGATAAGGGCTTGGAAAACTCATTGCCTCGAGTCCGCGATGTTCGTTGTCAACCCACATGGCTCCCCAACTGACGCCTCCATTGGTTGTGCGCAACACAATGCCATGACCGTTGTAGGTGAGCGATTGGCCTACGGCATAGCCAAACAATCCATCACCAGCTGCCGGAAATTCCATTGCTTTGAAAATGTAGTTATAATCAGATAGAATTCTTCGTTCCCAGTCTGTTGAAACAGGAAGTGTTTTCAAGCTGCTGCCCGAAATGCGGCTTCCATCGTTAGAGAATTTGGCTCGACCGCCGATGCCGTTTCCCGGAGCAAGTCCGCCAATAGTCTGGAAACTGTTGTCGGCAGGATTCCACAAAGAGTAGGGGCCGGCCTGGCTTTCGTAGCCCGACACAACACCCTGATTGGAAACGCCTGTCGTTTCAAAAAATGTGGGCTTTACCACATATTGACCTGTTAATGCAACGGAGAAGAGCAAAAAGGCCAACAGCATCAAGGTTGAAAAAGTAATTTTCTTCATTTTATCGAAGGTTTTGGTTAACACTGTGATTTATTGTTTCGGATTGTTCGCCCGTATTTCCCAGTTTTTTCTTTAGTTCTTCAAGGAGTTTTCGCAATGCTTGTTGTTCAGCTTTTTTCTGTTCAAAAAAGCCTTCCAACTCCTTGATCGCTTCTGATTGTTCTGATGTACGTTTTTTTGGCATTGCCTGATTTTTCGGCAAAGATGTGCGCTCTGTTTTTAAAAATCTTCAAAATGGCGCTTACAACAACAATACATAGAAAGAAAACGGACTTACAAACGCGATACAGTGTAGTATATACTATTGAATATCAATAAAATAAATGATTATTATAATTGCATCAGAAAGTTGATCAGATTCACATCTTCGCCCTGGATGTTGAGTTTTTTTCGCAATCTGCTGCGGGCAACGGTGATGCTGTTGACGGATTGGGTGGTAATGGTGGAGATGTCTTTTGTTGAAAGGTTAAGCCTGAGAAAAGCGCAAAGTTTTTTTTCGTTTGAGCTTAAGTTTGGGGAGATGGCAGCGAGGCGTTCGTAAAAGCCATTGTGAACGCTGGTGAAATGTGCTTCAAACTCGCTCCAGATGTCGCTGTCGCTGCTCATTTTCAGTTCCTGAATGATCTCTGAGATGAGTTTTTGGTTTTCAATTTTGAAATAGGGTTTTGCTTTGATGAGTTTTTCGGTGATCCCGGTGATCATTTCATTTTTTTTCAGCAGATACATCACATTGGTGGTGAGTTCTCTGTTTTTGAAGTCGAGTTCTTCGGCAAGTTTTTGTTTTTCGAGCAGGGTGTTTTTGTGTTCAAGCTCTAATTTGTCATTCAAAAGCCGGTCGTTTCTCATTCTGCCTCGTTGAAGGAAAATCAGCAAAACAGAAATCAACAACAAGAAAAATAGTGAGCCTCCAATAATCAGATACATCATCTCGGCTTTTTGCCGCTCGTTTTCGCGCTTTTTAAGTTCGAGATCAAAGAGGTTTTGCTGCTGGTCAAATTTATATTTCATCTCAATTTGCGCGATACGATTCAGGTTTTCAACATTGTAAAGGCTGTCTTTGAGCGAGCTGTATTCAATGAATGTCTGGTACGCTTTCGCATCGTTGTTTGTTTCGTGATAAAGCGTTGATAAAGAATGGAGTGAATTAAGAATTGATTCTTTATTGCCAATTTCTTGTCCGAGATGCAAGGCTTTTTCATAGTATTTTCTTGCAGTTTCGTAATTTTTTTGCCGTACAGCATTTTTTGCAATGTTGTTATAACATTGGGCTATGCCTCTTTTATCGCGATCTTTTTCTCTGATCTCGAGCGATTTGTTGAAGTAATAATCAGCAAATGTGTAGCGTTGTTTTTCCAGATAGCAAATTCCCATATTGTTGAAAATGCTCGATTTCATCACATCGTCGAGCTGGTCTTCGCCAACTTCGAGCGCTGATTGGTATGAAAGCAGCGCTTTTTCGTAGTCGTTGAGCTGAATATAAACCGCAGCTATATTGCTCAATAAGCGAAGGCGTGTTTTATCGGCCTCGGAGCGATCGGGAAACTTGTTTTTTTCGAGCAAAAGAATTGCTTCATCGTAGTATTTTCGCGCTTGTTGGAAATTTCTCTGCATGAAAAACGAAACGCCAATTTTGTTGAGTATTTTGATTTGTTTTGAAATTAATGAAGCAGAACCGGGGTTGGATTCCAGAAGACTGTCGGATAATGATTTAGCATTAAAGAAGTAGTTTAGTGATTTTTCAAAATTCCCTGACAGATTATAAATCTCGCCCAAATTGGAGTAGAGCGCGATGGTGGAGGTGTCAGCTTCGACAGCATGTAAAAGCTTTTGGGCCTTGAAGGCAAAAAACAATGCTGAATCTAAGTTTTTGTTGATATAATAGGAAGAAAGAGTGAGGTTGTTGCGGAAAGCAACGCTTTTTGAATTTGCATCGGAATCTTTGTCGGGTGAAACTTGAATTTGCGCCCAAACGTTTGTTGTTAAGCAAACGTAAAAAACAAATGCAATGAATCTTTTCATCTCTTCCAAAATTTGCATTTAACGAGGTATATTGCTGGTTTATATATGCTTTAGCAGTAATTAATTTTTGATTCAATGCGAAAAAGCAAGGCCGACCACTTGTCAAAAGTAATGGATTTCATTAGAAATGGTATTTTAGTGATTCATCAACTGTTTTTTTCGTTTGCATACATATTTAATGCGAAGTGAAAATATTGGCTTCACAAGTTTAGTAGCCTACCTAATAAACCACGCTAACCTACGCGAAACAAACCAATTGTACTGCTATCAAAAGCTCAACGCCCCATCTCCTCAAGCACCCTGAATTTTACCATTTCGGCAATCAGCTCCAGCGGAAGCGACTGGTTCAAAGGAAACTGCACTGAACCTTTGCCTTGTTTATAAGAAGACAATTCTTTTTTGAAGGCTTCGTGCCCGGTAGGTGTTGCATAAAAGCCGATGTGTTTCTCAAATCCACCAAAATAAACCAGGGGTTTTTTGTTGAGTTTATAGCCCGGCATGCCATAGGCGAGTGCTTCGATGGCTTCCGGGGCATGTTGCCGGATGATTCCTCGTATTTGTTGCAATTTTTCTTGCACATCCTCTGGAAATGAGGCGATATATTCATCAACGGTTGCCGGAGTAAATTTCATTTGTTGCATATTGTTTTTTTTAACAGGTCGAAAATACACAATTAAAACATGCAGCTTTCTTTAGTGCTTGCCTTTAAAGCCCGATGGTTTCGTTATGTACGTCATTCAGTCAGTCATTTACAATAGTAAAACCTGGCACTCATTCCGTACATGCCTCGCCCTCAAAATTAACGCTCAAGCACCAGACATTATGGTCTGACAGGCCTGATCATCCTTTGAGCGCATCCCAACCCTGAGCAGTGAGTTCAATCACCTGGTTGTCGCTGGTTACCATGTCGGCATGGCCGATGTTTTCGGTGATGTGCCCAATGATGCTGATGCCTCTGATGGCTCTTACTTTCTCAAAATCAGTTTGTTTGATGGTGAAAAGTAATTCATAGTCCTCGCCTCCGTTGAGCGCAGCCACGGCCGGGACCATGTTGAAAGCGTCTGCCGTGTTGAGCATCACAGGATCAAATGGCAGTTTGTCTTCATAAATTCTGCATCCTGTTGCGGAGGCTTTACAAAGGTGCAGGATTTCTGATGCCAGCCCATCCGAGATGTCAATCATCGAAGTGGGTTTGATGCCTGCATCACGCAGTATTTTCACGATGTCGGTACGTGGTTCAGGTTTCAGCTGACGCTCAAGCACATAGTCATATCCTTCGAGATCGGGCTGCATATTGGGGTTGGCTTTGAAAGCGGCTTTTTCGCGTTCGAGCAGCAGCAGCCCCATATAGGCCGACCCCAGATCGCCGCTCACACACAACAAATCGCCAACAGAAGCTCCGCTTCGATATACAATCTCATCGGGTTTTGCCCTACCGATAACAGTAACAGAGATGAATAATCCGGACGTGCTCGATGTTGTATCACCTCCAACGAGGTCAACATTGTATTTTTTACACGCTTGCCGCATGCCTTCATAGATTTCTTCGATGGCTTCAACCGGAAAACGATTCGAAGCAGCCAATCCAACCACAATCTGATGTGCTTCGCCATTCATGGCAGCAATGTCAGAGACATTTACGGCTACAGCTTTGTAACCCAAGTGCTTAAGTGGTGTATAGGTGAGGTCGAAATGCACTCCTTCAACCAACAAATCAACCGAAACAAGGGTTTGATAGCCGGCATGGTCAAGCACAGCAGCATCGTCGCCAACGCCTTTGAGGCTTGAAGGGTTTTTCAACTCAATGTTTTTTGTGAGCAGGTCAATAAGGCCAAATTCGCCTAATGCGCTGATTTCGGTGCGTGTTTCCTGTGGTGCGATATGCATTGTATTGATTTTTATGGATTTACTGAGGATAGTTTTCTGTATTTGGTCGCTTTTTTTTCATCCCCAAACCGGGCATAAATGTTGGCGATGTAGAGGGCGGTGCGTGGATCGGGTGAAGCTAGAAAAAGGCTTTCAAAGCGTTTCAATGCTTCTTTGAAATCGGCAGTAGAAGCATCAAGTCCTTTGAGAAGTTTTGCGTACTGGGCGTTGGTTTTGTTTTTTTCATAAGCCGCCATCTCTTGCTGGTAGCGGGTTTCACCTTTTTCATAATACCGTTTGGCCTGCCACATCCTTGCTTCATAATGATCGGGATATCCTGAGAGTATTGCTGTGGCAGTTTCATCGGCGGCTGTTGTGTCTTTGCGCTGCAGCGCCACTGTCATCCATTGGCTGAGCAATCCGGTTTTTTCATCGGTTTCAATTTTATGCCAGGTGGCAGCTGCTTCGTCCCACTGCGCGGTTTCCACATAGCGTTCAAAAAGCTGTGGCAGCGCTTTTCTTGCTTCTGTAGTGGCCGGATGCTGTTGTTCAAGGCCTTCGAGGGCCATCACTTCTTTTGAGAGGTTGCCGGTTTGGTGGTAATATTTTGCCAGAAAATCATACACTTTTGCCGATGCTGTCTGGTGATAAACAGCGAGTTTAAAATAGCGTTCGGCTTTGGTGGTATCGGCAAGGCCAAGGGCTGCTTTTCCGGCAAGTTCATACACAATTGTTGTATCTGCTTTTCCCTCAGCTTCGTAGCTGTTTATCAAGCTTTCGAGTATGCCAAGTGCTTTGGTGTATTCTTTTGCTTCTATCGCTTTTTGGGCATTGTGTTGTGAGGGTTGAAGCACCTTTGTGCTGCTGCACGATATTGCAGTGAAGACAAGAAAAAGTTGGACAATTCTGCGCATTATTCTCATATGGATGACCGGCAAAATTACAATTTTTGCCTAACGGATCGAAATCAAACAGAAACCAACCTTCCACTTCGCCACACATTTATATCTCGAAACCGGATTTTCTTACAACTTAAACATCCAATGAATCAATGATTTATATCTTTTTCGATGTTTGCAATGAAATCAATATTTCTCTTAAGTCCTTCAAACTTCGTTCTTTCAACAGCACTGTCTTTGAACAGCATTTTGTATTTCGCCTTATCGAGCGAATGCCAGTCGTTTTTTCGCATGGTTTTCAAAGCCGGACTGAGTGCAAACAGCGGCTCCCTGTGTGGTTTGGCAAAACGGTTCCAGGGGCACACATCCTGACAAATATCGCAGCCGAAAATCCAGTCGTTGAAGCGGTTGCGCATTTCGTTAGGTAGCTCTCCTCGGTGCTCGATTGTGAGGTAAGAGATGCATTTGCGTGCATCGAGCTGATGGGGCGCAACCAAAGCCTGCGTAGGGCAAGCATCAATGCAGCGCCTGCATGTGCCGCAGTAATCGGTTACCTGATTTGTGTCGGCTTCGAGCGCAAAAGGTAAAAAAATGTGTCCGATAAAGAAAAAGGAGCCTTTGCGCGGATGTATCAGGCAGGTGTTTTTCCCGATGAAACCCAATCCGCACTTTTCGGCCCAGGCTCTGTCCAACACGGGTGCCGAGTCGGTGAAAACACGCGCCTGAAAACTGCCATAGGTTTCCTCAACAGCTTTCAGAATCTGATTCATCTTGCTGCGAATAAGCGTATGATAATCAACGCCATAAGCATATTTTGCAATTTTGTAATTATCTGCTTCGCTCAGTTTTTCTTCGGGAAAATAATTTTGCAATACGGTGACAACTGTTTTGGTGTTTTCAATGAGCAAACGCGGATCATATCTTTTTTCACGATTTTTTTCGAGGTAGTGCATGCTCCCCTGAAATCCGTTGGCTAACCATCTTTCGGTGTGTTCGGCATGTTCACCCAGAAAGTCGGCATTGGAAAAACCAATGTCATCAAAACCGAGTTCTTCCGACTTACTGACGATGAGCTGTCTGATCAGTCCGGGATCGGTATTGCTGCGTTGGTTCATCGAATACGAATTGGATACATTACAATTTGTAACAAATTCCAAAGGTCAGCACATCATTAAAAGCTCCATAGTTTCTGCCATAGCGCCGCACATTGAGCGGAACACTGTTTTTGCGAATTGACTGGACAGAATTGACTGTGCGCAGCGATGCAGCCCATCTTTCGGTGAAATGGTATTGAATTCCAAAAACAGAAGCCAGGTTCATGCCGCGCCAAACATCCCCCTGATCATTGAGCTGGTAATTGATTTCTTCGTTTTGAACGGCCAGGAAATCGAAGCTTATACCGGCTTCAAAGGTCAAAGGAAGGAGGTGATATTGAAACACAAGCGGAAGTTCAACATAATCAAGCTGCAACAGGTATTGTGGTACACCGGTCTCAGGTTCAGCATGTTGTGCCGATCCTTTTTGGATGTATGCCAGATCCATTTGCAGGCTGACGTTTGGGTTGAGGTGAAACTGAAGGTAAGCACCGCCATAAAAACCGGCTTTATTGAAGCCCGAGAAACCATCGCCTGCTATTTGCGAAACGG
>ERZ1645187.2410-NODE-2410-length-16482-cov-7.494430_pt1 | contig 16482 bp, 14 predicted proteins | sample MGYA00575352_ERZ1645187 | MGnify/ENA primary metagenome ERZ1645187 (study PRJEB40837, sample SAMN11349314) | freshwater sediment metagenome | isolation source: river sediment | host: Sediment | place: India: Wazaribad , New Delhi | collected 2017-02-21 ... | reverse complement strand
TGACCCGCACCCGCTTTGGCCGCTATGTCTTTGCCATCGGCGGCAACCCCGAGGCCGCGGCCCTGTCGGGCATCAACATCCGCATGATGACGGTCAAGATCTTTGCCCTGATGGGCGGCCTGGCCGGCATCGCCGCCGTCATCGGCGCGGCGCGGCAGAACAGCGCCACCAACGCCATGGGCAACCTTGACGAGCTGTACGTCATCGCTGCCGCCGTGGTGGGCGGCACCTCGCTGGCCGGCGGCGTGGGCACGATCTATGGCGCGATCATCGGCGCGCTGATCCTGACCTCGCTTCAGACCGGGATGGTGCTGATCGGCTTTGGCGACGGATCGTATCAGCGCATCGTGATCGGCATCGCGCTGGTGCTGGCCGTGTTCCTCGACATCCTCTACCGCAAGCGCATCAAGTGAAGGGGCGCAGATCATGGTGAACAGAACCGGGACCCCGCTTGTCGAACTGCGCGACATCTCGATCGCCTTCGGCGGCATCAAGGCCGTCGACCACGTCACCGTCGACCTGTATCCTGGCGAGGTCGTGGGCCTGCTGGGCCACAACGGCGCCGGCAAGTCGACGCTGATCAAGTGCCTGTCGGGCGCCTACAAGGCCGACAGCGGCCAGATCCTGATCAATGGCCAGCCGGTCGAGATCAACAACCCCCGCGACGCCCGCGCCCAGAACATCGAGACGATCTACCAGACGCTGGCGCTGGCCGACAACCTCGACGCCGCCTCGAACCTGTTCCTGGGGCGTGAGCTGGTGGGCGCCGGCGGCATGCTGAACGACGCCGGGATGGAGGCCGAGACGCGCAAGATCATGAAGCGTCTCAACCCCAACTTCCGCAAGTTCAACGTGCCGGTGTCTGCCCTGTCGGGCGGCCAGCGCCAGTCGGTCGCCATCGCCCGCGCGGTCTACTTCAACGCCAAGATCCTGATCATGGACGAACCCACCGCCGCCCTTGGTCCGCACGAAACCCAGATGGTGTCGGAACTGATCCAGGAGCTGAAGGCGCAGGGCCTGGGCATCTTCCTGATCGAACACGACATCCACAACGTGATGAAGCTGTGCGACCGGGCAAGCGTGATGAAGAACGGCCAGCTGGTCGGCACCGTCAATGTCAACGAGGTCACCGACGAGGATATCCTGGGCATGATCATCCTGGGCAAGAAACCGGCCAAGGCCGCCTGAGATGTTCATCGGGCTGGACCTGGGCACGTCGGGCCTGAAGGGCGTGCTGATCGACGCAGATCAGGGCGTGGTGGCCGAGGCCACCGCCCCCCTGACCGTTTCGCGCCCGGCAGAAGGCCATAGCGAGCAATCGCCCGCCGACTGGATCGCCGCCGCCGAAACCGTGCTGGACGCGCTGGCCGCCCACGGCCTTGGCGGGGTCAAGGGCATCGGCCTTTCGGGCCAGATGCACGGCGCAACCCTGCTGGACGGCGCCGACAACGTGCTGCGCCCCTGCATCCTGTGGAACGACACCCGCGCCCATGAAGAGGCAGCCGAGCTGGACGGCGACCCGATGTTCCGCCGGCTGACCGGCAACATCGTCTTTCCGGGCTTCACCGCGCCCAAGCTGATGTGGGTCGCCCGGCATGAGCCCGGCCTGCGCGACAAGGTGGCCAAGGTCTTGCTGCCCAAGGACTACCTGCGCCTCTGGCTGACCGGCGAGCATGTCGCCGAAATGTCCGATGCCGCCGGCACCAGCTGGCTGGATACCGGCGCGCGCGACTGGTCCGATGACCTGCTGGCGGCCACCGGGCTTTCGCGCGCCAACATGCCCCGCCTGGTCGAAGGCTCGGCGGTTTCGGGCCTTCTGCGGCCGGAACTGGCGGCACGCTGGGGCATGGGCAAGTCGGTCGTCGTGGCCGGCGGCGGCGGCGACAACGCCGCCTCGGGCGTCGGCGTCGGCGTTGTGCGGGCGGGCGAGGCGTTTGTCTCTCTGGGCACCTCGGGCGTGCTGTTTGCGGCCAATGACGGCTATCAGCCCGACCCGGCGACCGCCGTCCACACCTTTTGCCACGCCCTGCCCGGCACCTGGCACCAGATGGGCGTGATCCTGGCCGCGACCGATGCGTTGAACTGGTATGCGCGGCTGGTCGGCACCGATGCCGCCACGCTGACCGGCGACCTCGGCCCGCTTCAGGCGCCCGGCAAGACCCTGTTCCTGCCCTATCTCGGCGGCGAGCGCACGCCCCTGAACAGCGCCAGCGTGCGCGGCGCCTTCACCGGCCTTGAACACGCCACCGACCGGCAGGCCGCCACCCGCGCGGTGCTGGAGGGCGTGACCTTTGCCATCCGCGACAGCCGCGACGCGCTGGCCGCCACCGGCACGCGGCTGAACCACCTTCTCGCCGTCGGTGGCGGGTCCAGGTCGGACTACTGGCTGCGCCTGATCGCCACCGCGCTGAACGTGCCCGTCCACCTGCCCGTGGCGGGCGATTTCGGCGGCGCCTTCGGGGCCGCCCGGCTGGCCCTGATGGCCGCCACCGGCGCTGGCGCCGAGATCGCCACCCTGCCCAAGATCGCCCGCACCATCGACCCCGATCCTGCCCTGACCGCGGCCTTCGACGCGGGCCACGCCCGCTTCCGCGCCGCGCAAACTGCCATCAAGGACCTGACATGACCGACTTCTTCCGCGGGCTAGCGCCCATCCGCTACGAAGGCCCGTCCTCGACCAACGAATTCGCCTTCCGCCACTACAACCCCGACGAGGTGGTGCTGGGCAAGCGGCTGGAAGACCACCTGCGCTTTGCCGTGGCCTATTGGCACAGCTTCGCCTGGCCGGGCGGCGACCCGTTCGGCGGGCAGACCCTTGACCGCCCCTGGTTCGGCGACACCATGGCGCTGGCCAAGCTGAAGGCCGACGTGGCCTTCGAGATGTTCGATATCCTGGGCCAGCCCTTCTACTGCTTCCACGACGCCGACGTGCGCCCCGAAGGCGCAACCTTTGCCGAAAGCTTGCGGAACCTGAACGAAATCGCCGACTACCTTGAGGCCAAGCAGGCCAGCCACAAGGCCAAGCTGCTCTGGGGCACCGCCAACCTGTTCAGCCACCGCCGCTGGATGAGCGGCGCCGCCACCAACCCCGACCCCGACGTCTACGCCTATGCCGCCGCAACGGTGAAGGCGAACATGGACGTCACCCACCGCCTGGGCGGGCAGAACTACGTCCTCTGGGGCGGGCGCGAAGGCTATGAGACGCTCTTGAACACCGACCTGAAGGCCGAGCGCGCCCATGCCGGGCGCTTCCTGCAACAGGTGGTCGAGTACAAGCACAAGATCGGCTTTGCGGGCACGATCCTGATCGAGCCGAAGCCGCAGGAGCCGTCGAAGCACCAGTACGATTACGACGTGGCCACGGTCTACGGCTTTCTCAAGGACTTCGGGCTTGAGGGCGAGGTGCGCGTGAACATCGAACAGGGCCACGCCATCCTGGCCGGGCATTCCTTCGAACACGAGATCGCGCTGGCCGCCAGCCTTGGCATCTTTGGCTCGATCGACATGAACCGGAACGATTACCAGTCAGGCTGGGATACCGACCAGTTCCCGAACAACCATGCGGAAAAGGCGCTAGCCTTCTACGAGATCCTCAAGGCGGGCGGCTACACCACCGGCGGCACCAACTTTGACGCCAAGATCCGCCGCCAGAGCCTGGACCCCGAAGACCTGATCCTGGCCCATGTCGGCGGCATGGACACCTGCGCGCGTGCGCTGAAATGCGCCGCCGCGCTGCTGGAAAGCGGAGAAATGGAGGCCGCCAAGGCCGCCCGCTATGCCGGCTGGGAAACCCCCGCGGCCAGGGCGATGCTGCAAGGCAGCCTTGAACAGGCCGCCGCCCGGGTCACTGCCGAAGGGCTGGAACCCCAGCCGAAGTCCGGCCGCCAGGAGCGGCTGGAGAACCTGTGGAACCGCTATCTCTGACCGGATACTCGTCGTTCGACTGCGTCTCCTCCTCGTCCGCCACACTGCGACGAGGAGACGAAGTCGAACGAGGAGCATGCCCTACCGCCGCCGCCCCATCGCCCGGAACATCCGGTGCCTTTCGTCCAGTTCCGCATTGATCGCGCCGCCGACCAGAAAGGCCCAGACCGACAGATACAGCCACATCATCAGGATGATGACGGCCCCGATCGAGCCGTAAATCCGGTTGTAGCTGTTGAAATTCGCCAGATAGGCCGAAAACCCGATCGACACCCCCGCCCCGGCCAGGGCGGCGAACAGCACGCCCACGGTGATCCATCCCGACCGGAACCCACCTGGCACATTGGGGCCGAACCGGTAAAGGATGCTCAGGAAGGTCAGCACCAGAAGGAACATCGCCCCCCAGGGCAGCACCCGGGTCAGCCAGGCCTCGAACGTGCCCAGCGTGACATAGGTCAGCAGGATCGGCACGATCACCACCGTCGCCAGCGCCACCATCAGCGCCGCGATCAGCGCCGCGGTCAGCAGGAAATCCACCGCATAGCCCCAGACCCACCCCCGCGGCCGCGCCCGGTGCACCACGTCCAGCCCCTGGATCAGCGCCGAGACCCCCGCCCGCGCGGAGTATAGCGCGATGGCCAGCGACACCAGCGTAGTCCAGCCCAGGGCCGTCGCCGGCGCCGCCAACAGGCCCATCACCTGGTCATGCACCAGCCGCGCCGCGTCCGGCGGCAGAAAGCGTTCGGCCACCGCCAGATAGCCGCCGATCACCTGCGGGTCGGCCATCAGCCCCCAGATCGCCACCACCGCGGCCAGCCCCGGAAACACCGCGAACATGGCGTAAAAGGCCACCCCCGCCGCCACCAGCCCGAAATGCCCGTCGCTGACCCGCGTCACCACGGCCAGCACGAAGCGCCAGAAATGCCGCATCAGCTTCATCCGCGCAGCATCCCGCGCTTTCGTCCCGCGCGCAACTTGAACCCCTGGCACAGCCATGGAAAACTGCCCCGACAGGGAGAGCGCGCATGACCTACCTTCCCGCCTCGAACCGCTACGATCGCATGATCTATCGCCGCTGCGGCCGCTCGGGCCTGATGCTGCCCGCGATCAGCCTGGGCCTGTGGCACAACTTCGGCCACGACACCCCGCACGACACCAAGCGCGCGATCTGCCGCACGGCGCTGGACCTCGGCATCATCCATTTCGACCTGGCCAACAACTACGGCCCGCCCCCCGGCAGCGCCGAGGAGGCGTTCGGGGAAATCCTGCGCACCGATTTCCGTGGGCTGCGCGACGAGTTGATCGTCAGCAGCAAGGCCGGCTACCGGATGTGGCCCGGCCCGCACGGCGAATGGGGCAGCCGGAAATACCTGATCGCCTCCTGCGACCAAAGCCTGAAGCGGATGGGCCTGGACTACGTCGACATCTTCTATTCCCACCGCTTCGACCCCGACACGCCGCTGGAAGAGACGATGATGGCGCTGGACCACATCGTCCGTTCGGGCCGCGCGCTGTATGTCGGCATCAGCAGCTACAACAGCGCCCGCACCCGGCAGGCGGTGGCGATCCTGAAGGACCTGGGCACCCCCTGCCTGATCCACCAGCCCAGCTATTCGATCCTGAACCGCTGGCTGGAAACCGACGGGCTGAAGGACACGCTGGCCGACCTGGGCCTAGGCTCCATCGCCTTTTCACCGCTGGCGCAGGGCATCCTGACCGGGAAATACCTGGGCGGCATTCCCGAAGGCAGCCGCGCCGCCAAGGGGCGGCGGCTGGACGCCGGGATGATCACGCCGACGGCCCTGCAATCGGTGCAACGGCTGGCCGACATCGCCGCCGCGCGCGGCCAGACGTTGGCGCAGATGGCCATCGCCTGGGTGCTGCGCGACGGCCCCGACGGCCGGCCCGGCATCACCAGCGCGTTGATCGGGGCCAGCCGGCCCGAACAGGTGACCGACTGCGCTGGTGCCATTTCGCGGCTGGATTTCACCGCCGCGGAGCTGGCCGCCATCGCCGAGATCGCCGAGGAACCGCAGCTGAACCTCTGGGCACGGTCCTCAGCGTCCTGAGGCGCGCGCCATCAGGTCCTGCACCCGGTCGGCGTGGCGGTCGGCCAGCCCCGACCGGCGCAGCGTGTTCGCCGGGTAATCGTCGCGCAAGACGGCCCCGGCCGAGAAATCCGGCTCGGCCAGCCGCAGGGCGCGCAGCACGCGCTGCGCCTTGTCGGGCGATCCGGCCTCGAGATACAGGTACGCCAGATGGCGCATCGCGGCGCGGTAGTTCGGCGCCCGGTAGAAGGCGCTTTCGAAATGCGCGATCGCCGGGCCGATATGCCCGCCGTGCAGCGCCGCCAGCCCGGCCAGCGCCTCCCACGAATGCAACAGCGGCGACCGCGCGGCGATCTCGGCCCCGCGCCGGGCCAACGCCAGCGCCGCGTCGTGTTCGCCGTGGCGAATATGCGCCGCGGTGCCCGCCCAGCAGGCGAACGGGTTGAACGGCGACCGCCGCAGCGCGGTGCGCGCCAGCACGGTGCCGGCCTCGGGGTTTTCGTCGACCATGACCCGGGTCAGGCTGACCAGCGCCAGCACCAGCGGCGTGCCGTCCGAGATCTCCATCGCGCGGCGGGCCAGGGCGTCGGCCTCGTCGCGCAGGCGCGTGGCGTCGGCTTCGGTGCGCTCGACGAACATGATCTGCCGCACCAGGCTGCGCCAGGCGCAGAGCCGATCCGAAGGCAGGATGCCGGCAGCCTCTTCCAGCAGGCGGTCGGCCTCGCGCAGGCGATCGGCGTCATAGCTGAACATCGCGGCCAGCGCGCGGGCGATGCGGGCATTCACCTGCAAGGCGGCGCCGGGTTCGGTTTCGGCCAGCCGGGGCATCTGCATCACCGCCGCCTCGACCGCCTCGAACACGACCGAGGGCACGTCCTCCAGCCCTTCGGCCACATCCTCGACCCCGACGGCGGTCAGGCGCTGGCTCCACACCGTCTGGTGGCGGGCGCGGGCGATCAGGCTGACCATCATGTTGGCGCGGCCCTGAATCCAGGCGCCCTCGACGTGCAGGTCCAGGCCCTGGCGCGGCAGGGCATCGGCGGCCTCGTCGCTATCCACCTCATACACATCCAAGAGCAGGAACTCGGCCGCCAGCCGGGCGATGGCGCGGGCCAGGTCGCGGGCGATGAAGGTGGCGGTGCCTTCGGGCAAGGACCCCATCCGCACCACCAGCGCGGGGCGCGCATCGTCGACGGGCGCGGGCGCGGCGGCGCCCGGCAGCTTCAGCTGCGCCGCGATGCGGGCGCGTTCCTCGCGCAGCCAGGCCAGAAAGGCCGGGTCGGCAACGTCGATATCCTCAAGAAACTCGCGCCCGGCCAGCAGCGCCTCGGCGCAGGCGGCGGGGTCGGTTTCCAGGTCGGTCGTCACCCCGTCCAGCCAGACAAAGGCGCGGTCGGCGACCACCCGGTCGGCCACCGGCCCCAGGGCCTTGCGCAGCTCCATCAGCGCCTGGCGCAGGCTGCCGCTGGCCTGTTCGGCGCCGCGGTCCGACCACAGCCGCGATTCCAGCCAGCGGCGCGGGCGGCGGCGGTCGGCGGTCTGGCACAGCATCGCCAACAGCGCGCGCGCCTTCGCGCCGCGCGGGGTGCAATCCCGCCCGGCACCATCGCGCACCTCGAAGACGCCGATCAGGCGTATGAACATCCGGCTCCACCCCTTGGCGACAAGGCTAAACGCAGGTCACGCTTCGTTCAACCGCCGTGAAATCCTCGTCAAATCGGGCCGCGAGAGCGTGGCCCACTTTGCACAGGGGAAATTCCGGGGCAGTCTGCCGCCATTCCCCTGCAAGGAGGTTTCGATGGCCATTCTGGGTTCGCTCAACGTTCATAACGTCCACAATGTTCACAACGTGCATAACGTCCACAATGTCCATAACGTCCACAACGTGCACAATGTGCATGGCGCCGGCTCGGGCGTGTCCAGCGCGGCGCTGGCGCTGACGGCCGAGGGGCTGGTGGGCTATTGGGATGGCAGCGTGCCGGTGCCCGCAACGCCTCGCGCCGACGACCTGACCCGCCTGATGCGCCAGGACGACATGCCGCGCGCCATGGTGCTGGGGCATGAGGCGATGCGCCTGTTCACCGTGGTGCCGAACGACAGCGGCTATTCCCTGACCGGCGCGGACGAGGTCCTGTCGCTGACCCCGCCCGGCGCCGCCAAGATCGCCGAGCAGATGACCGAACTGCGCAGCGCGATGGACCTGCGCGCCGACCGCCTGCCCGAGATCCTGGCCCAGTCGGGCGATATCTTCAGCTTCTTTGCCGCCCAGGGCGGGTTTTCGCTGAACCGGCGGCCCTATACCGGCCTGTTGCTGGGCGCGATGATGGATACCGTGGTCAGCCAGGAACAGCGGATCAAGCACTTCTGCTCGGTTCCCCGGCCGATCGACCTGTCGCCGCAGATCCAGCCGGTGATCGCCACGCCCGGCCATTCCGCCTATCCTTCGGGCCACGCGACCGAATCCTTTGCCCTGGCGACCACGCTGGCCGCGCTGCGGCTGTCGGCGGGCGGCACAGCCGATGCCGGGCTGATCGACGCGCTGCTGAACCGCCTGACCCCGGCGGCCGAGGCCGCGCCGGCGATGGACCCGACCGTGCTGCTGTTCCGCCTGGCGCAGCGCATCGCCGACAACCGCACCGTGGCAGGCGTTCATTACCCCGTCGACAGCGCGCATGGCGGGCTTCTGGGCCTGGCCACCGCGCTTGGCTTCGTGGCGCATTGCCTGGGCGGCGGCGCGGCCCATCCGATTCCCGAATTCGCCGCCCGCGGCGATGACTGGTCGGGCGATTTCACCCTGGCCAAATGGGTTGCCGCCCTGGGCATCGGCACCACCACCGGCTGGCGCCAGGGCAAGGCCCGCGTCGCCGCCGCCGCAAGCTGGAGCCTGCTGCCGCCGTTGTGGCGTGCCGCCGTGCGCGAATGGGGCGAAGGCCCCGCCGTGCCGGGGACCTGAGGCTCAGATCAGCACGCCATGCCCCCGGCGCGGGTCGGGGGCCGTGGTCCAGTTGCCCGCGCCCACCAGCGCCGCGTGTTCCGCCGCCAGATCGCGCGGCGGCGCGGCGCGGAACATCTCCAGCAACCGCCGCGCCACCGCGGGCGCCGCCATCGAGGTGCCCGCCATCCGCACCCGGCTGCCGGTCAGGATGCCGCTGGCGGCGATGCCGCCCAGCACCGGCCCCGCCTCTCCCGGTGCCGACAGCGACGGCCCGGCGCTTTCGCCAGGGCGGCGCAGAACCTGCGCCCCTTCGGCCGAAAAGGCCGAGGGTCGCCAGCCTGCCCCCGCGGGCCGCAGCGCGCCCACCACATAGACCTGCGGCAACTCGATCCCGGCATAGGCCACCGCCGTGCCCTGCGGCGTCACCGGACAACCCGCCTGCGGCAGGGGCTGCACATAGCTGCGCAGTTCCGGGTCCCAGCCCCAGCCTTCGCGATGGTCCAGCCAGCTTTGCCGGCCCGCCGGCGCATGGCCCATCGGCGTGTCGTCGCGCTGGACCCGGGCGATCACGCGCACCGGTTCGTTGACCTTGGTCGCCACCTCGATCCGCCACAGGCCCGGTGCCGCCCGCGCCGCCCTCGGATCGGGGCACGAGGGCGCCAGCGCCAGCAGGCACAACGCCTGCCCGCCCTTCTCGACCTCGAACGACGCCAGCCCGACCGGCCCGCGACCGCCATCGTGCAGCCACCAGCACCCCGGCGCCGCGGGCCAGGTCACGGTCAGCGGCGGCAGGCCCGAACCCGGCGGCGGCTGCACCGCCAGCGCCAGCCCCGGCGCCATCGCGGCATCCACCCGGATTTCCAGGAAACTCGCCGTGCCGTCATCGGGCAAGAGCCGCCAGTCCAGCACCATCGGGCGACCGATCCGCGCCTCGGCCCGCGCGGCAAGCCGCGACAGCCGGGCATTGCCATAGGCGCCGGTGATCCGCACTTCGGCTCCGGGCGCCAGGCGGCTGTGGCGGTCGATCTCATGCCCGATCCATTCCGCCAGGAACTCGGTCGCATCGCCCGGTCCGGCCAGCGACCCGATCGACAGGTTCACCACCACCGGGGGCACCCGGTTGCCGTCCGACAGGCGCAGCACCTCGGCCAGGATCCAGCGCAGGCCCTGCACCAGATGCGCCTCCATCCGCCGCCCCGCCGATTCGCGGATCGAGGCGGGCGGCAGCTGCACCGCCAGGATCGGCACCCGCGCCATCGGCTCGGCCATCCCGGCCCCGCAGGCCAGGTCCAGCACATGCGTGCCGTGTCCCACCCGCTGCGCCGTCGCCGCCCGCACCGGCGGCGGATACAGCGCCCGGTTGACCTGGGCATACTGGTCGGCCTCGGTCCCGCCGGCGGCCAGCTGGGCGTCGATCTCGGCGCCGGTCAGCACCCGGCCAAGCCGGATGTCACCCCAGGGCCCGACCGGCCCCTGCGGTCGCCGTTCGTCGGCCATCAGCCAGACGCCCAGGAACCGGGTCCGGTCGGGGGCGGCGCGAAAACGGGCGTTCAGATAGCCGATGCCCTCGTCGATCACCGCCATCACCGGCACGTCGGGCGACAGCCGCCCGGCCAGGCGGCACAGGTCGCGCGGCGGCTCGGGCGGGGGCGGGGCCTCGCCGGGCCGCAGGCCGGGGCCCAGCCGCAGCACCTGCCAGAACGGCGGCGGCGCGGCCAGCAGGGCGCGCGGCGCATAGGCCACCAAGCGCACCTGATAGGCCGGCCAGCCTGCGCCGGCCTGCGCCCGCTCGGTTTCCAGGAGGTCGCGTTCGTGGCGGGCGAAGTCCACCCCCGGCAAGGCCAGCGTGGCCGCGATGGCACCGGCCAGGTCCATCCCGCCGCCGGGCGGAGGCACCAGCCGCGCCAGCACCGGCACCAGCCGGTCGGCGCCACCCTGCGCCGCCTCGGCCGCCGCTTCCCAGGCGGCATAGCCGCCATGTGCCGGACCTTCGCCCCCAGCCTGCCAGTTCATCGCCATTCCGCCCCTCCCGGACTGCGCCTGTGGCCGCATGCTGCCACAGCCCGCCCCCCGGCCAAGCGGAATCCGCCCGCCCCGGCGCCATTCACGCCGATTTCACGCCCCCTCAGGCGCGGCGCAGGCTGGCGGTGACGTAGTTCACCGAAAGGTCGCGGTCCGACAGGCTCCACCGCCAGGAAAGCGGGTTGAACACCATGCCCTTGCGGTCCACCGGGTCCAGCCCGGCGCCGCGGATCAGCGCGTACAGCTCATCCGGAGTGATGAACTTCTGCCAGTCATGCGTGCCCTTGGGCAGCCAGCGCATGACGTATTCCGCCCCGACGATCGCCATGGCGAAACTCTTGGCGTTGCGGTTCAGGGTCGAGCAGATCATCAGCCCCCCCGGCTTCAGCAGGTCATGGCAGGCCGCCAGATAGGCGGCGGGGTCGGACACATGCTCGACCACCTCCATGTTCAGCACCACGTCGAAGACCTCGCCCGCGGCGGCCAGCGCCTCGGCCGTGGTGTGGCGGTAGTCGATCACCAGGCCCGACTGTTCGGCATGCAGGCGGGCCACCGGGATGTTGCGCTCGGCCGCGTCGGCGCCGACGACCGCGGCGCCCAGCCGGGCCATCGGCTCGGCCAAGAGCCCGCCGCCGCAGCCGATGTCCAGGATGCGCAATCCGGCAAAAGGATGCGGCCCGGTCAGGTCGCGCCCGAACTCGGCCGCGATCTGGCGGGTGATGTAGTCCAGCCGGCAGGGGTTCAGCATGTGCAGCGGCTTGAACTTGCCGTCGGGGTTCCACCACTCGGCCGCCATCGCTTCGAACTTCGCCACTTCGGCGGGGTCGACGGTGGTTTCCATGCCTTCTCCTTCCCGGGCCCGCATTACACTTCGACTCGCGACCCGCAGGCGTTATATAGGGTGGTGATGGACCAGAGATCAGGCCAAAAGCGCGCAGCGGAATTCCTTTACCCGCCGATCGACCCTTTCGATCAGCGCGTGATGGACATGGGCGACGGCCATCGCGTCTATGTCGAGCAATGCGGCAACCCCAGCGGCGTTCCGGTCGTGGTGTTTCACGGCGGCCCGGGCGGTGGCTGTTCGCCCGCCATGCGCCGCTACTTCGACCCCGCGCATTACCGGATCGTGCTGTTCGACCAGCGCGGCTGCGGCCGGTCGCGCCCGCATGCCACGGTGGAAGCCAACACCACCTGGCACCTGGTCGAGGATGTGAACCGCATCTGCGCCGCCCTTGGGATCGACCGCTTCATCGCCTTCGGCGGCAGCTGGGGCGCCACGCTGGCGCTGATCTACGCCATCTCGCACCCCGAACGGGTCAGCCAGCTGGTCCTGCGCGGCGTCTTCCTGATGACGCGGGCCGAGCTGGCCTGGTTCTACGGCGGCGGCGCGGGGGCCTTCTTCCCCGACCTCTGGCACCGCTTTGTCGCCCCCATCCCCGAGGCGGAACGCGGCGACCTGATCGCCGCCTACCACCGCCGCCTGTTCTCGGGCAACCTGGTCGAGGAAACGCAGCACGGCCGGGTCTGGGCGCAGTGGGAAAACGCGCTGGCCTCGATCCACAACGAGGGCGGCTTTGGCGAAGGCCCCGCCGATTACGCCCGCGCCTTTGCCCGGCTTGAGAACCACTATTTCCTGGCCGGCGGCTTCCTGCCCGAAGACGGCTGGATCCTGAACCAGCGGTCGCGCATCGAACACCTGCCCGCCGTCATCGTGCAGGGCCGCTACGACATGGTCTGCCCGCCGGTGTCGGCCTGGAAGCTGGCACAGGGCTGGGCCGCCTGCCGGCTGCACCTGGTCAACATCGCCGGCCACGCCCTGTCGGAACCCGGCATCAGCGAGGCCCTGGTCAACACGATGGACACCCTGCGCGCCTGAGGCTGGCGCTCAGCCCTTGCCCGCCACCATCGCCTGATGTTCGCCCAGCTTCGGCGCCGGCCGGTGCAGCGCCAGATCGGCGCCCGAGAACGTCATCGGGCTGCGCACCCCCGGCACGCCGCCGGGCGCGATCTGCATCCCCCGCGCCACCACCTGCGGATCGGCAAAGACCTGGCCCATGTCGTTGATCGGCCCCGCCGGCACCCCGGCCCCTTCGCAGGCGGCCAGCAGGTCGGCCATCTTCCAGCCCTTCGTCGCCGCGGTGATCCGCGCCGTCATCTCGGCCCGGTTGGCGATGCGGTCGGCGTTGGTCAGGAAGGCGGGCGCCTCGGCCATGTCGTCCAGGCCCAGGATGGCGCAGAGCTTGCGGTACTGGCTGTCGTTACCGGTCGCCAGGATGATCCAGCCATCGGCGCAGTCGAACACCGCATAGGGCGCCAGGTTCGGATGCGCGTTGCCCATCTTTCGGGGCGCCGTGCCGGTCGCCAGATAGTTCATCGCCTGGTTCGCCATGATCGAGGTCGCCACGTCCATCAGCGCCATGTCGATGTGCTGGCCCTGCCCGGTGCGCCCGCGCTGCACCAGCGCGGCCAGGATCGCGGTCGCCGCATAGACGCCGGTGAACACGTCGGTCACCGCCACGCCCACCTTCTGCGGCTGGCCCTCGGGCTCTCCGGTCACGCTCATCAGCCCGGCCATGCCCTGGATGATGAAGTCGTACCCGGCCCGATGCGCATAGGGCCCGTCCTGGCCAAAGCCGGTGATGCTGCAATAGATCAGCCGCGGGTTGACCTGCCGCAGGCTGTCCCAGTCCAGCCCGAATTTCTTCAACCCGCCGACCTTGAAGTTCTCGATCACCACATCGGCATCGGCCACCAGGCGGCGCACGGTTTCCTGCCCTTGCGGAGTGCCGAAATCGCAGGTGATGCCCTTTTTCCCGCGGTTGCAGCTGTGGAAATAGGCGGCTGACCGGTCGCCCTCGCGCTCGATGAACGGCGGCCCCCAGCGGCGAGTGTCGTCGCCCTCGGGCGCCTCGACCTTGATGACCTCGGCGCCCAGATCGGACAGGGTCTGGCCGGCCCAGGGACCAGCCAGGATGCGCGCCAGTTCGATGACGCGGATGCCTTCCAGCGGTGCGGCCATGGGATCAGCCCGCCAGCGCGGCGTCGACCAGCGCCTTCAGGTCGTCATAGGACATGTTCGGATGCTTTTCGCCGTTGATGAACAGCGTCGGCGTGCCGTCGACGCCATCGGCCTTCATGTTTTCTTCGAACCGCTTCACCAGCGCCTCGGCCGTGGCAGCATCCTGCATGCAGGCGTCCAGCTGTTCGGCCGTCATGCCCGCCGACAGGCCGATGGTGCGAATGTTCGCCACCGCCACCGTCGGATCATCGGTCGCCGCCCATTCCGACTGGGTGCCGAACAGGATGTCGGTGATCGGGAAATACTTCAGGTCGCCACCGCAGCGCGCCATCATCGCCGCCCAGAGGCCGTAGCGGTCGAAGTAGACCTCGCGCAGGGTGAAATGCACCTTGCCGGTGTCGATGTAGTCGGTCTTCAGCCGTTTGAAGACATCGCCATGGAAGGCCGCGCAATGCGGGCAGGTGAAGCTGGCGTATTCCACGATCTTGACCTTGGCGTCGGGGCTGCCCAGCGAGAAATCCTTGATCTCGGGTGCGGCCGCGGCCGTCGTCGTCTCTTGCCCCAGCACGGGGCCCGCGGCCATCGCGGCGGCAAGGGCGATCATCGCCCGGCGGTTCATCGTGGTCATGCCTTGTCCTTTTCAGCCTTGCGGCGAGTTAAGATGTTTTGCGCCAGCCGTTCAAGCGCATCGCGCAGGCCCTCGTCGGCCACGCCCTGCGCCGTCTCGCGGGCGGCGGCGCGCAGCGCCGGGTCCTCGGCCGGTGCGGCCTTGGGCGCCGGCGCGAACTGCGCCTGCCCCTCGGCGAAACCGGTCGGGGCGGTCTGCGTCAGCACGATGCGCGAGATGGCGTTGTAGCCATAGACCGCGTTCACCCGCTCGCGCAGGCGTTCCTTCTGCATCTCGACCACGGGGGCAGAGGCGCCCTTCACCAACAGCGTCAGCGTCGCGCCCAGGCCCTCGCGGCCATATCCCACCTTCACCGGCCGCGTCACCGCCGCCAGATCGGGGCCCGCCACCTCGTCCCAATGCGTCAACAGGCGCGCCACGGCAAAGCCCCGCGCCTCACCGGCCGCGCGCACCTCGCGCGTCATCAGCCCGAAGGCCGGCTCGAACCCGCGCATCCGGCGGTCTTTCGCAAAGGGGGCTGGCGTGCGTGGCATCTGGCCTTCATCCCGGTTGCCGCTATCTTACCGCAGACGCGCCCCCCCGCCAGAGGCGCGCCCCCGACAAGGCATAAAGAATGCGTGACGAAACGCCAGAGTTTGCCCCCCTGGCCTCATCCCTGCTGCTGGACTGGTATGACGCGCATGCCCGCGTGATGCCCTGGCGCGTCGGCCCGCAGGACCGCGCCGCAGGCCAGCGGCCAGACCCCTACCACGTCTGGCTGTCCGAGGTGATGCTGCAACAGACCACCGTGGCGGCGGTGCGCGACTATTTCCGCCGCTTCACCGCGCGCTGGCCCAGCGTTCAGGCGCTGGCCGCGGCCGAAGATGCGCAGGTGATGGCCGAATGGGCGGGCCTTGGCTACTATGCCCGTGCCCGCAACCTCTTGAAATGCGCACGAGCCGTGGCTGCACAGGGAGGCTTTCCCACCACCCGCGACGGTCTGCTGCACCTGCCCGGCATCGGCCCCTACACCGCCGCCGCCGTGGCCGCCATCGCCTTCGACGAACCCGCCACCGTGGTCGACGGCAATGTGGAGCGTGTCGTCTCGCGGCTGTTTGCCGTCGAAAGGCCCCTTCCGGCCGCGAAACCCGACCTCACCCGCCTGGCCGCCACCCTGACGCCGGCCACCCGCCCCGGCGACCACGCCCAGGCGATGATGGACCTGGGCGCCACGATCTGCACGCCGCGCAACCCGGCCTGCGCGCTGTGCCCGCTGAGCCAGCTGTGCCAGGCCCGCGCGCAAGGCATCGCCGCAGACCTGCCACGCAAGGCCGCCAAGGCGGAAAAACCCACCCGCACAGGTACCCTCTGGCTGGCCCGCCAGGGCGACCTCTGGCTGGTCGAGACGCGACCCGACCGCGGCCTTCTGGGCGGGATGCCCGGCTTTCCCGGCGATGGCTGGGATGGCGCCGGCGGCCCGCCGCCCGTCACCGCCGATTGGGAAAGGATCGGCCTGGTCCGCCACACCTTCACCCATTTCCACCTGATCCTGACGATCCTGGCCGCCGAGACCACCGCCCAGCCGACCAGGGGCAGCTTCACCCGCCTTGCCCCCGCCGCGCTGCCCACCCTGTTCCGCAAGGCCTATGACCTGGCAGAAGGCGCAATTTCGCCGCGTTGACCTGCTACCCGCCCGCGCAGAGGATGCACCCCAAAAGGATGCCGCGCATGACGACGCCACCGCCCGACCAAGTCGCTTCCCCCTCGCAGGCGCTGCCGTTCTGGCTGTCGCTCGGCACCGTGCCGATGGCCTTCCTGGGCATGGGACTGGGCGGGCTTTGGGTGCTGGCCTTGCCGCTTTATTGCTGGGCGCTGTTTTCCATTCTCGACGCGCTGACCGGCCTGAACACAGACAACGCCGACCCCG
>ERZ1645187.2409-NODE-2409-length-16486-cov-9.570385_pt1 | contig 16486 bp, 13 predicted proteins | sample MGYA00575352_ERZ1645187 | MGnify/ENA primary metagenome ERZ1645187 (study PRJEB40837, sample SAMN11349314) | freshwater sediment metagenome | isolation source: river sediment | host: Sediment | place: India: Wazaribad , New Delhi | collected 2017-02-21 ... | reverse complement strand
TGCATGAACTTCACGTTCTTGTTGCCGGTCTTCTTCATCATGGCCGGGTTGACCTGATAGGGTTTCAGCAGCTTTATGCGCTCGGCCCACACTTCCTTCGGCTCGCCCATGCTCACCCACACGTCGGTGTGGACGAAATCCACGCCCTTCACTGCCACGTCCACCTTGTCGGTGACGGTGATGCGGGCGCCGGAGGTCTTGGCGATCTCCTTGCACTGCGCTATCAGCTCGGCGTCGGGCTGCAGGCCCTTCGGCGCGCCTATGCGCACGTCCATGCCGAGGATGCTGCCGATAACGAGGAGCGAGCGGCCCATGTTGAAGCGGGCGTCGCCGACGTAGGCGTAGGAGATCTTCTCGAGCGGCTTGTCGCAATGCTCGGTCATCGTCAGCACGTCGGCCATCATCTGCGTCGGGTGCCACTGGTTGGTCAGGCCGTTCCACACCGGGACGCCGGCGTACTTCGCCAGTTCCTCGACGATCTCCTGGCCGAAGCCGCGGTACTCTATGCCGTCGTACATGCGCCCGAGCACGCGGGCCGTGTCCTTGACGGTCTCCTTGTGGCCCATCTGCGAACCGGTCGGTTCCAGGTAGGTCACGTGCGCGCCCTGGTCGTGCGCGGCCACTTCGAAGGCGCAGCGGGTGCGGGTGGAGGTCTTCTCGAAAATGAGGGCGATGTTCTTGCCCTTGAGGCGGGGCTGCTCGGTGCCGGCGTACTTGGCGGCCTTCAGGTCCTTCGCGAGCTTGAGGAAGAACACCAGCTCTTCCTTCGTGAAGTCGAGCTCTTTGAGGAAATTGCGGTTTCTAAGGTTAAATCCCATTTTTTTCTCCTTTAAATTTACGGCAGAAGCACTGTGGAAATATTATACCCAAAAAGAAAGCCCCGGGGCTCTCATGCCCCGGGGCCGGTTCGCGGCGGCTTACTTGGCCTGCTGCATGAACTTTATGAAGCTGATCCACTTCGTCGAGGCGAACCGCAGCTCGTTGTAGTCCCGGTCGAAGCCGCTGTCCGGGGCGTATATGGCCACGCCTTTCGCCTTGGCGTAGTCGCTGGTCACCTTGTTGTCCACCACCATGGACTTTATGGAGGCCAGCAGGGCCTTGCCGGTTATCTGCACGTTCATGTCCTTGCTGTTGGCCACGACGATGGAGACGAAGTCGCCGAGGTCCTTGTTCTCGGGGAGGCCGTCCTCGGACATGTTCAGCGCGGTGTCGCGGGCAGTGGCCACGGCCTTCCCGTCCTTGGCCGCTATAACCGCGTCCACGAAGGCGTTAAGCTTGGAGGCGAAGCCGTTCATGGAGGCCGAGCGCACGGCGGAGAGCGTGGCGCCCGAGGTGTACTGCGGGATATAGGCGTCCACTATCGCGGTGGCCAGGTCCTGGCCGGTCATCGACGAGGCGTAGAACCTGTTGAGCAGCCCGGCGTAATCCCAGCCCTCGCCGGCCTCGGTCTTCTCGGAGCCCACCACGAAGTCGGTGGTATCCTTGAGCTCGTAGATCACCTCGGCCATCTGCATCAGGCAGGCGTCGGAGCCGTACACGTCTATGTGCCCGAGCGACTTCATGATGGTGTTCATCTGGGGCGTGGTGATGAGGTGCATGGTCTCGTCGTCCAGGGCTATGGCCTTGGTGCTGGTGAAACCGGGCACGGTCTTTATCCAGCCGCCGCCGTGGTTCCAGATCACGTAGGCGTAGTGCTGGGCGGGGAAGCTGGTCATCGCCCACTTGCCGAAGTCTATGGCGTGCTTATAGTCGCCCATGTCGCACTTGTCCATCTTCTGCAGCACGGGGGAGAAGATGCCGCCCTTGCCGTCGCCCTTCTTGACGAGGTAGCGGCGGCAGCCGGTCCAGTCCTTGTCGCCGTGGAAGTCGTTGGCCTGGCCGTTCATGCGGCCGATCTCGACGACGATGTTCACCTTGTCGCTGGAGCCGACGGACTCCATCTGCTTCATGTTGGTGTATATATATTCCTCAAGGGTGTTCTTGCCGTCTATGTACACCATGATGGTCCACTGCTTGGGGGCCGCGGCGCGCGCGGCGGCCGGGGCCTGGACGTTGTCGGCCGGGGCTATGCCGGCGGGCATGGGGACGTCGGCGCCGGAGGTCTTCAGGGTGCCGGCCTGGAAGAAGGCCTCGGAGAGGCTGTCCTGCGCTGAGGCGGGCAGCACCGCGGCGAGGAAGAACGCTGAAAGTATCATGAGCTTTTTCATAATTTTTCTCCTACCGCTGCTAAGCCTTTCGACCTGTACTTCTGACAATAGTCTAGTCCCGCGGACTTGACGCCGCCTGAGGCGCAAGGCCCAGGCCGCAATGGGCCCAAAGTCCCTGCGGCCGGTATCTCAAGGGCCCCTGCGCTTTAGCGGCGCGCCGGCTAAAATATTGGCGTAATGCGAAAGCTTCCCGCCTATCTGATACTGCTGTGCATAGCCTGCGCGGCGCCCGCCCGGGCGCTGGATATCTCTTTTGACGGTTCGGGCGCCGGCCTGTCCGCCGCCGTGGCGGAAATGAAGTCCGCAGGCGCGGAACTGCCGGCCGTATCCGCTCCGCGCCCGTCGGCCGGAGCGCGCGCCAGGGTTTACGATTTCAAGGCCCTCTACAGATCCCTCGGCTATCCTTCTCCGGACTATTTCGGTTCCACCGAGGCCGAGATCTCCGACCTCGAGGCCTATACCAGCAAGGAAGATACCTTCTACCAGGAGATCAACGGCTACCTGCGCCATTACCCGGCCGCTTATGATTGGGACGGTACCGGGCCCGACGAGGCCAGGAAAATAGTGGCCAACATCGACAATATCTTCGGCCGCGTGCCCGCGCTGCCGCGGGACCTGGTTGTGTTCCGCGGCGTGGGCCTGGGCTACCACGGCAACAAACCTTACCTCCCCGGCGAGGAGTTCACCGACAAGGCCTATATCTCCACGTCGGCCTCGTACAAAGTGGCCCGCTATTTCGCCGTGGAGATGGACGAGGAGAACAAGGACCGCAAGGCCATATTCGCCATCTATTTCACCCGCCCCGGCGAGAAGGGGATACTCTTCGACCAGGGCGAGGACGAGGTGATACTGGAGCACGGCCGCAAATTCCGCGTGATGGCCAGGAAGGAAGGTGTACAGAAGTACGACCTCTACCTGGTGCAGGCCTGCGCCGCCGCCTGCGAAACCACCCTCTCCGCCCCCGCCGCCGCCTTCTGGACCAACTTCACCGTTCAGGATTAATGTAAAATCCTTTCATGAAGAGATTCCTCGCCTGGTTCTGCGGCATTATCTGCGGCGGCCTGGTAGTCGCCGCCCTGGCCTATTACACACTGCCGGTAAACCGTATAAACATGCATTCCCGGCTGCTGATGCTGGGAGATTTCAACGGCGACAATAAATGGGACGCCGCCGACGGCGCGCTGCTGGACGCCTTGCTGGCGGACCCTTTCTCCCGCCCGGCGGAGGAAGTGTACAAGGCCGACGTGAACCACAACGGCCTGCTGGACGAGGAGGACGTTTTCTTCCTGCGCGGGATCTATAAGGAAGGGGACCCGTACAAGGCCCGCGATTCCTTCCTGGCCAAAGGCAGAGCCTTCCCTTACCCGCGCGACCTCTTCCGCTACGTGCCGGATACCGAGTACGTGCAGCGCCCGGTGCTCGCCGTGGAGCACCCGGCCGAGGGCGCTTCGCCGCTGAAGTTCCTGGGCCAGGCGCGCGTCAAGAGCGCCTTCGGCTACCGCGGCCAGTTGCTGAGGGAGATCTACGGCGAAGGCATACGCTTCTCGCTTGCCTACGCCCGGCGCGCGCCGGGGCTGGAGCCCGTCGAGAAGGCCTATGCCGCGCGCAAGATAGCGCGCTGCGAGGCGCTGTGGAAGGCCGGCGACGACTACGAGCTGCTGCTGGAGATCATGGGCCTGACCGAGGACGCCGAGACCCTCACCGTGAAGGACCAGCCGGAGTTCGTGGCCCAGAGCCTGTATTTCCGCGACCATCTGCGCGGCCTGCTGGAATCCAAACTGTACAAGGATTACCTCGCCGGCAAGGCGACGGAGGCCGCCGTCTTCGCCGAGCTGCAGCGCTATCTGCGCGAGGACATGAAGATGGATGCGGACCTGGCCAACATGGCCCCGCCCCGCGATTTCCTGGAGCTTAAGAACTACGTGCAGCGCGCCCGCTGGCAGTACTACAAGAGCAGCTCCACCCGCGCGGATTTCCGGCGGCTGCTGCTGTTCGCCCAGTACGACCGCCGCTACCTGCGCGCCGCGGCCCGCACCACGCCCAAGAAGAACGACGCGCCGCTGGAGAACCACAACCTGCCCATGGTGCTCCTTTTCCGCGAGGCCCTGGCCATAAAGGGCGGCGACAAGCTGGCCGCAGTCGGCCTCTTGGACGAGGCCGTGCGCATTCCTTTCGCCTGGGTGAAGTCCATACCGCGCAACAAGCTGCCCTCGTCGGTGGCCCTCGAGAACTTCCTGCTGCCGGGCAATAAAGAGGACGGGTCCGACAAGAGCCGCCACTGGAACGTTTTCGGCGGGGTCAGCCTCTACAAGAGCCCCCAGGAGTCGCTGCGGCTGGCGCTGGCGCGTGAGGTGAAGGATTTCCGCGACGAGGGCCGCAAACCCGAGGCCATGACCGAGTTCATCCGCGACACCATGGCCAACCTCAACGGCATATACTACGTCGTCAGCATAAACCCGGACCTGCTCGGCAAATAAGGACGGGGGGAAGAGGGACGCTTTTTACTATTTGACTATCCATCCCGACAGGCCCTTGTCGGGACGGCGTGCTATACTATATGTGATGACGCCGGAAGAGATATTAAAAAAGCGCTGGGGTTACGGCGCGTTCAAGCCGCTGCAGAAGGAGGCCGTGGAGGCCGCTTTCGCCGGGCGCGACTGCATGGTGATACTGCCCACCGGCGGCGGCAAGAGCCTTTGCTACCAGCTGCCGGCGGCCGCCGGGCGCGGCCTGGTGCTGGTGGTGTCCCCGCTTATAGCCCTTATGGACGACCAGGTGGCCGCCGCGCGCGAGGCCGGCCTGGCCGCCGACGCCCTGCATTCCAATTTGAAGGCCGAGCCCAGGCGCGAGGTTTACCGGAACCTCTCCGAGGGCCGCACCGAGCTGCTCTATGTCAGTCCCGAGCGGCTGCTGTCGGGGGACCTTTACGAACTTATCGCCCCGCGCCTGGTGCTGGCCGCCGTGGACGAGGCGCACTGCGTCTCGCACTGGGGCCACGAGTTCCGCCCCGAGTACCGCCGCATAACCGAGGCTCTGGACCATTTCCCCAAGGCCGCGCGCATGGCGCTCACCGCCACCGCTACGCCGGCCGTGCAGCAGGACATACTGGCCCAGCTGGGCCTGCGCTCGCCGGAGATACTGGTGGGCCACCCGGACCGGCCCAACCTCGTCTACCGCGCCTTCCCGCGCCGGGACCAGGTGAAGCAGGTGCTCGAGGTGGTGCGCCGCCACCCCGGCGAGGGCGGCATAGTTTACGCCCAGACCCGCAAGGACGTGGAGCGCATAGCGGCTAAACTTAAGGAGGAAGGCGTCTCCTGTTCGCCGTACCACGCCGGGCTTAACGCCGAGGAACGGCGCCGCGCGCAGGACGATTTCGTCAACGAGCGCCTGGACGTGGTCGTGGCCACCATAGCCTTCGGCATGGGCATAGACCGCTCCAACGTGCGCTACGTGGTGCACGCCAACACCCCGCGCTCCGTCGAGCATTACCAGCAGGAGAGCGGCCGCGCCGGCCGCGACGGGCTGCCGGCCGAGTGCACGCTGCTCTTCGCCGCTTCGGACCTGGCCACGCACCGTTGGCTCGCCAAGAAGGACCTGCACCTTTCCGCCGAGCGCTCCCGCGCGCTGGAGAAGCAGCTCAAGGACATAGGCCGCTACGCCGTCGCGCCGGTCTGCCGCCACAGCCTGCTGGCCGAACATTTCAGCGCGCCCTACCCGCCTGGCGGCGCGGCGCACGGCGCCGAAGGCTGCGGCGCCTGCGACGTCTGCCTGGGCGAGACCAAGGGCCTGCCGCCCGACGAGGCGCTGCTTACCGCCAAGAAGGTGCTGAGCGCCGCGTGGCGCAGCGAGGGCCGCTACGGCACCGGCTACGTCGTTAACCTGCTCCTGGGCCGCCCCAACGACCGCATGGCCGCCAACGGCCACGACCAGCTCAAGGTCTTTGGCCTGCTGAAAGAAGCCGGCGAACCCGCCGTGCGTTCGTGGATAGACCAGCTGATAGTGCAGGATTTCCTCGAGGTCACCGAGGACGACGAATACCCGCTCCTGCGCATCACCGCCGAGGGACGGGCTCTCTGCCAGGACAAAGGCACCGTGCGCCTCGGCCTGCCGGTGCAGCCGGCGAAGTGCAAGAAGAAACCCAAGGCCCTGCGCCAGGCCGGCGCCGAACTGGGCGAGGCGGGGGAAGCTCTGTTCGAGCGGCTGCGCGCCGTGCGCCGCGCGCTGGCCGACAAGGCCGGAGTGCCGCCCTACGTGATCTGCCAGGACGCGGCCCTCATAGAGATAGCCGCGCTCAAGCCCTCCACGCCAGAACAGTTGCTCGACGTGAAAGGCATGGGCGAGAAGCGCGTGCAGAAGTACGGTCGCCACTTCCTCGACGCCGTGGCCGGCCGCGACACGCCGGTGACCGACGTTTAGAACTTTTTCGCAAAAAACAATTTCACCCCTTGACAAGTCAAGGCCGGCCTGTTATACTCGGTATGTAGTCTTGTTCTTTTCAGTGCGGTAGTCCCCGCAGCGCGCCCTCCGGTACTCTGGTCTGGTCGCCAGTCTCGGTCAAGCGCGCGGGGTTCGGTTCCCCGGTACGTCTCCCGCCCCTTCCGGGCGGCGCGTTGGCCGGGGCCCCGGCAGAGCGGCCCGCCTCCGGCGGTGCGGCCTCCGGCGGGTGTTCCGGCCTTCGTCCGGCGCCTTGGCGCCCGTGGTCCGGCAGCCCCAGACGCAGTCGCGGTCGCGGTAAAACTCAAAGTACGGCCTGGCGCCGATTGAAGAGCCCCCGGTTACGGGGGCTCTCAATTTTTATAGAATGAGAACGGCGTCAACAAGGGGGAGAACATGTCTGAAAAGAGCGGGGCTTATGACCAGGCGGCGGAGTTCGCGAAGGGCGCGAAGTTCACGGCCTCGTCCTACGACAGAACGCAGAAGATAAGCGTGCGCGCCGGGCTGGTGACCGTCGGAGGCAAGGCCGGCGAGGCCGAGATAACCGGCGCGGCCACCGGCAAGGGCGAGGGCATAGAGGGCACCATCAACCTCTGGCTTTCCATATTCCGCTACTCGCGGCCGGACGGCACCGTGAACCACGTGGCAGGCTGGAACATCCCGCTGGCGCTGAAACCGGGCCAGCCCCCGGAACTGACGGCGAAGGCGCTGGCGGCTTTCATAAACTCCGGTTCGCGGCCCTACCGGGCCACGGCCGCCGACGGCGACGGGCGCGCCATCCTCTCTGTGGTGTATACCGGCGAAAAGTTATAATAAGGCTATGAGCATAAAACACCTGGCCTTCGCCGCGCTGCTGCCCGGCCTATGTTGCGCCGTTTCGGCCCAGCAGGTTTCCACCGGCCCCGTTCCCGCGCCCCCGCCGCCGGCCGAGTTCCTCGCCGGGCCCCAGCCGGAAATGCCCGGAGCCGAGAAGGACCCGTCGCTGCTGAAGAAACTGCGCGATCTCAAGGAACAGGTGCTTACCGACAGGGCCAAGTCCCACGCCCGCGCCTATGCCAAGAAGCACGCGCATACGCCCGACGACGCCCGCGCTTTCCGCAACAAGGCGGTGCGCTTCCTCGGCGAGATGAACAATATCATGCCCGGCAGGCCCGACATCCCGCTCATCAACGACGAGCGTTTCGCGGTGCACCAGTTCATTTGCGCCAGGCCCCGCGTGGCCGCGCGTATACTTACGGCCGAGATGGAGATAGCCAGGTCCACCGAAGCCTACGGTTACCGCGCGCAGGCCCGCTCGCTCTACGGCGACCTGGCCGGCGCCGAGGAGGACCTGAGCGCCGCTATAAAGATCTCGCCGCAGGGCGAACTGCTGGCCCAGCGCGGCCACCTGTACCTGCGCCAGCGCAAGTACGACCAGGCCATAGCCGACTTCACCCGCGCCATAAAGGCCGGCGCCCCGGCCCCGGCTTACCATGCCCGCGCAGCCGCCTATTTCGCCAAGGACGACTACGCCGGCGCAGCCGAGGACCTCGGCCAGTTCTTCAAACTGAACACCGACAGGGATTTCGCCGCATCCATTTCCCGCTCCAAGATCTGCAAGAGCCTGCGCCGCCACGGCTTCTCCGTGGAAGGCTGCGCCGCCGAGGCCCGGGAGGCGCAGAAATGAAAAAGCTGACGCTAGCCTTCGCCCTTGCCTTGACCTGCGCCGCGGCGGCCCGCGCCGACCAGGGCTGCATAGAGACCTCCAGCGTTACCGTGACCGCCACCATCTGCTCCCAGTTCGACTGTATACAGCGCTCGGGGGGCAACTGCGTGAACTGGGCCTGCACCCGCACCCAGACCAGCAAGTACCTGGATTCGGCGGCCACCGGCTGCACGCGGCTCGCCAACTGCGGCCGTTCCGCCATGTTCTACGCCGGGGCGCCGCAGGAGGCCGACACCGATTCCACCGAACAGTGCGACTGGTACCCCTGCGTGGAGGCGGACGCCCAGACCGGGGCCTGCCTTTCGTATATGTGCGTTTCCAAGCGCGTCACTCAGGTAGTCCGCACGGCTTACCCCGACGCCCGCTGCGTGCCGCTGCCGCCGGAACTGCTGCCTAAGCCGCAGGAGAAGAAGGTTCAGCCGCAAAAGCAGCAGGCCCCGGCGCCCAAGGCGGCCCAGGCGGCTAAGCCCGCCCCCGCCGCCCCGTCGCGCCGGCCCTAAGGAGAGATATGCACACGCGCAAGGCGGTACTGCCCGACGCATCCGCCATCCACGGCCTCATCTTCGAATACGCCCGCCACGGCACGCTGCTGCCGCGTTCCCTGCAGGAGATCTGCGAGAACATACGCGACTTCACCGTGGTGGAGAACCGCGGCCGCATACTGGGCTGCGGGGCGCTGCACATATACGGCATGCATCTCGCCGAGGCGCGTTCCATAGCCGTGTGGCCGCAGGACCGCGGCCGCGGCGCCGGCCGGGTACTGATGAACGGCCTGCTGGCCGAGGCCCGCGGCCACCATATCCCCTGCGTCTGCCTTTTTACCCGCGCGCCCAAATTCTTCGCCCACCTCGGCTTCAAGAAGGTGCGCATGGAGCGCATCCCCGAGAAGGTGTACAAGGACTGCCGCTACTGCAAGCAGCGCAAGGAATGCGACGAGGTGGCCATGATACACGGCCGCCTGCCCAAGCTGCTCTCCGACCCCGAGCCGCGCTAGCGGCCGTGACGTAACAGAGGTTACAGGGGCGGTGCCGGCAAAAGAGGTATAATGTTCCTATCGGCGCGGGTTGGGGCCCGCGCGGCAAAGGGGGGGAAATGAAAAGCGTATACAACGAGGATGTATCGGACGACCTGGAAGCGGGCGCGGAGCTCAGCGCCGTTTCCTATGATCCCACGCAGGAGGCGCTGGTAATGTCCCGCACCGCCACCGTGGGCGGCAAGGTCGTTACCGCCGAGATAAACGGCATAGCCACCGGCAAGGGCGAGGACGGCACTGTTAACATGTGGCTGTCGGCCTTCCAGTTCACCGGCCCGGACGGCCAGCTGCGCAAGGTGCCCGGCCTTAACGCCGTGGCCAGGCTGGCGCCGCGCCAGGGCGCTATAGAGACCGCCCGCGCCATAGCCAACCGGTTCAACAAGGCCGGCGTCTACAGGGCGCGCGCCACCGGCGACCGCCGCAAAGCCAAACTCAACATAGTATTCACCGGCAAAGGCATATTGGCCTGAGCCGGTCCGTAAAAAAGGAAGAGCCCCCGGCGACGGGGGCTCTTCTTTTCATGTCTCAACTCTATTTTCCTTTCCTTATCGGGTCGCCGTTGTAGGCCCTGATGTAGAGCTCCCTGATCTCCTTGACCAGCGGGTACCTGGCGTTGCCGCCGGTGCACTGGTCGTCGAAGGCCTGCTCCGACATCTCGTCGAGGTGCGCCATGAACTCCGCCTCCGGCACGCCGGCCTCGCGTATGGAGCCGGGCACGCCCAGGTCCTTCTTCAGGTCCTGTATGGCCCTTATCAGCGCGGTCACCTTCTTGTCCTTGTCGTCGCCGCAGCCGGCGGTGAGGCCCAGGTGGTCGGCTATCTTGGCGTAGCGCCCTTTTACGAACGGGTACTTGTACTGCGGCAGCAGGCCCTGCTTAACCGGGTTGTCCGTGGCGTTGAAGTCTATCACGTAGGGCAGCAGCAGCGCGTTGGCCAGGCCGTGCGGCACGCCGTACATGCCGCCCAGCTTGTGCGCCATCGAGTGGCAGACGCCCAGGAACGCGTTGGCGAAGGCCATGCCGGCTATGGTCGCCGCGTAGTGCATCTTCTCGCGCGCCATCGGGTTGGCCGCGCCCTCGCTGTACGAGGCCTTCAGGTACTTGAACGACAGCCTCAGCGCCTCCATGGCCTGCCCGTCGGAGAAGTTGTTGGCGAACACCGAGGTGTAGGCCTCCACCGCGTGCGTCACCACGTCCAGCCCGGCGTGCGCGGTGAGGGTCTTCGGCATGTTCATCACGAACTCGGGGTCCACTATGGCCATGTCAGGCGTCAGCGCGTAGTCGGTGATGGCGTACTTGGTGTGGGTCTTGGCGTCGGTGATCACCGTGAAGGGCGTCACCTCCGAGCCGGTACCCGACGTGGTGGGGATGGCCACGAACACCGACTTGCGGCCCAGCTCGGGCACGGTGTTGATGCGCTTCCTGATGTCCATGAAGCGCATGGCTATGTCCTCGAACTTCTGGCTGGGGTTCTCGTACATCAGCCACACCATCTTGGCCGCGTCCATCGGCGAGCCGCCGCCCAGCGCTATGATGATGTCGGGCTGGAACGAGTTGGCGAGCTTCAGCGCCTCTTCGATGTTGACGGTGTCGGGGTCCGGCTTTACGCCGCTGAACAGCCGCAGCGAGATGCCCATGCCCTCCACGATGTCCGCCACCGCGCGCACGTGGCCGAGGGCCTCCATCGTCTTGTCGGTCACTATCAGCGCGCGCTTGCGGCCCTGCAGCCCCTCGGCCAGGCCCAGCTTCAGCGCGCCGCGCTTGAAGTAGATCTTCGGCGGCACCTTGAACCACAGCATGTTCTCGCGGCGCTGCGCTACGGATTTCACGTTCATAAGGTGTTTCACTCCTATGTTCTCGCTCACCGAGTTGCCGCCCCAGCTGCCGCAGCCCAGCGTCAGCGAGGGCGGCAGCTTGAAGTTGTACACGTCGCCTATGGCGCCCTGCGCGGCCGGCATGTTGATCAGCGTGCGGCCGGTGTTCATGCGGCGCTGGAACAGGTCTATGTGCGCGGCGTTCACCTCGTCGGTGTAGAGCACCGAGGTGTGGCCGGCGCCGCCGAAGGCGATCAGGTCCGCGGCGCGGTCCACGGCCGCCGGGAAGTCCTTGGCGCGGTATATGGCCAGCACCGGCGAGAGCTTCTCGTAGGAGAAGGGCTCCCCGGCGCCCACTTTATCGCACTCGGCGATCAGTATCTTCACGGCCGGGTCGGACTTTATGCCGGCCATGTCCGCTATCTTGTGCGCCGACTGGCCCACTATGGCCGGGTTCACGGCGCCGTCGTTTATTATCAGCTTGCCCAGCGTGTCGCGCTCCTTGCCCTCCACGAACTGGCAGCCGCGCTTAACGAACTCGGCCTTCACCGCGTCCCACACCTTGTCCTCCACCACCACGGCCTGCTCCGAGGCGCAGATGACGCCGTTGTCGAAGGTCTTGCTCATCACTATGGAGCTCACCGCCATCTTGATGTCGGCGGTGGCGTCTATGATCACGGGGGTGTTGCCGGCGCCCACGCCTATGGCCGGCTTGCCCGAGCTGTAGGCCGCGCGCACCATGCCGGGGCCGCCGGTGGCCAGTATCAAATTGATGTCGGGGTGGTGCATCAGCGCGTCCGAGGCCGCGGCCGAGGGTTTCTCTATCCAGCCGACGATGCCTTCTGGCGCGCCGGCCGCCACGGCCGCGTCCAGTATGATCTTGGCCGCCACCACCGTGCACTTCTTGGCCCGCGGGTGGGGGGAGAAGATTATGCCGTTCCTGGTCTTCAGCGCCAGGAGCGCCTTGAAGATGGCGGTGGACGTGGGGTTGGTGGTGGGGATGATGGCCGCTATAAGGCCTATGGGCGCGGCTATGCGGCGGTAGCCGAAGGAGTCGTCGTCCTCCAGTATGCCGCAGGTCTTGGTGTCCTTGTAGCTGTTGTAGATGTATTCCGAGGCGAAATGGTTCTTTATTACCTTATCTTCCATAACGCCCATGCCGGTCTCTTCCACGGCCAGCTTGGACAGGTATATGCGGTTGCGCGCGGCGGCCATGGCGGCCTCGCGGAATATGCGGTCCACCTGTTCCTGGTCGAACTGGGCGAAGGCGGCCTGCGCTTTCTTCACGCGGGCCACTACGGCGTTCAGCTCTGCCAGCTCGGCGGTGTTGTCGGTTTTCTTGTTCTGCATATTACCTCCGTGTCTCTTGGCTAATCGATAAATCTTTATCGATATATAGTATACCCTTAGGAACCGCCTTTTGTCAAGCCCGGTTTTGAAATGATACCAAAAAAGTCTTATTTTGCCGACACATTATTTTTCACCGTAAGTGCCAGGAAAAGGCCGAAATCCGCCTGCTCTCCTCAATTACTGCAAGCCGGCCCGCCTATTTGTTATCATATAGGCCGGTTTTACCTATGGAAAACACTATTTTCATCTATAGCGACGGCGCCTGCTCCGGCAATCCCGGTCCCGGCGGCTGGGCCGCGGTGATCGTATTGCCCGAGGGCACTGTGCGCGAGCTCGGCGGAGGGGAACGCCCCACCACCAATAACCGCATGGAGATGTTAGCCGCCATAGCCGCGCTTACAGCAGTGAAGGACCGCCCCGAACCCGTCAAACTATACACCGATTCCGGCCTGCTGGTCAACGGCATAAAAGGCTGGATACACGGCTGGAAGCATAACGGCTGGATGACGTCCGGCGGCCAGAACGTCGTGAACCGCGACCTGTGGGAAAGGCTGGACAAACTGGCCCAGGCGCGCCATGGCAGGTTGGCCTGGGGCCACGTTAAAGGCCATGCCGGCCACGAGATAAACGAGCGCTGCGACGTGATAGCCGTCTCTTATTCCAAGGGCACCCCCGTAAAACTTTACGAAGGCCCCGCCGTGGGCTGCGGCTATTCGCTGCTGGAACCCGGCGAGGAGCATATGCACAAGGCCGCGCCCAGCCGGGGCTCCACCAAGTATAAGCCCAAGCCCAAGGCCGGCACTTACTATCTCAGCGTCGTCAACGGCCAGATAGAGCGCCACGCCACCTGGCCCCAGTGCCAGGCCCGCGTCATAGGCGTGGCCGGCGCCCGCTTCAAAAAAGTCTCCTCCGCCGAAGAGGAACAAACCCAGCTCAAAGCCTGGGGCCTCTAGTGAGGCCGGGCCTCGCTAAGGCCGGGCCTCAATAGAAAAAATATGATCAAGTTCAGGGCTTTAAGGTCCGGCAGCAAGGGGAACGCGCTGCTGATATACACCGCCGACGGCGGCCTGCTGGCGGATTTTGCGCCGGGCTGCCAGCGGGACTGCCGCGCCCTGCTGGCCGAGGTAAAGAAGAAGACAGCCCTGCGCGGCGTGCTGGTAACCCACGCCCACGGGGACCACATAAACCGCAATTCCCTCAAGGTGCTGGCCGAGGCCGGCCTTAACGTTTACTGCCATCCCAAGGTGCTGGCGCAGATAAAGGAGCGCCACGGCTACGAGTACGCCGGCATCATAAAGACCTACGAGTCCTCGGTCACCGTGGGCTGCTTTACCGCCGTCCAGGCCGAGGTGGAACACTCGCCGCGCTGCTACACCAACGCGCTCACCATAAACACCGTCTCGGCCGGCCGCGCCTACAAGGCTGCCGTGTTCACCGACCTCACCCGCTTCACGCCGGAGCATATCACCATGGCCGCCGGCTCCGACATTATTTACCTCGAGGCCAACCACGACCCGGAGCTGCTGGCGCGCTACGGCCACCCCGGCTCCGAGTTCCACCTTTCCAACCCGCAGGCGGCCGACTTCCTGCACCGCGTCTGCGCCGCCGGCCCCGCGCCTGCCGCCGTGGTGCTGGGCCATTTGAGCGAGGACTGCAACAGCCCCGAACTGCCTGCGGCCGAGGTGCGCAATTATTTCGCGGCCAAGGCCGCGCCGCTGCCTTTCAGCCTGCACGTTACGCCGCGCCCAGGCCCCGGCGCCGAAATTTCCATAAGCCGATGAGCGAAACCCCGCAGCTTACGCCGCCCGGCGGCCTCACCACCGAAGCCTTCTTCGGCCGCGGCGGCGCCGTTAGCCGCGCGCTAAAGCACTTCGAGCCGCGCGACCAGCAGCGCCGCATGGCCGACGCCGTCTACAAATCCATCACGGACAGCCGCCACCTGGTGGTGGAGGCCGGCACCGGCGTGGGCAAGTCGCTCGCCTACCTTGTGCCGGCGGCCATACACGCCGCCCGCGACAAGAAGAAGATCGTGGTGGCCACGCATACCAAGGCCCTGCAGGAACAGCTGGTAAAGCACGACCTCCCCGTGGTAAAGGCCATGCTGCAGGAGTTCGGCCTGCCTTTCAGCTATTTCATCTTCATGGGCTCGGCCAACTACCTCTGCCTCTCGCGGCTGGAGCGGGCCGGCGCGCACCAGAGCGACCTCTTTGAGACCGAGGAAGAAATGGCCGGCGCCGCCGAGCTGCGCGAATGGGCCAAGACCGGCGGCTCCGGCTGCCGCACCGAGATACCGCTGCGCGTGCAGCAGCGCGTGTGGGAGGAGGTATGCCGCGACCCCGACATGTGCCTGGGCCGCCGCTGCTCCCGCCGCGAGGCCTGCCTTTACCAGCGCGACCGCGCCCTGGCCCGCCAGGCCGACATACTGGTGGTGAACCAGCACCTGTTCTTCTCAGGCCTGCCGGTGCCCGCCTTCGACGCGGTGATCTTCGACGAGGCGCATAATTTGGAGGAAGTGGCCGCCGCCTTTATGGGCTTCTCGGTGAGCGACCGCCAGCTCAAGCGCCTGGCCGACGACATCTTTAACCCCAAGTCCGGCCGCGGCCTGGCCCGGCGGCTTAAGCGCCCGCCGGCCGGCTGGCTGGCCGAAATGCGCCAGGCCATAACCGAGCTGGGCTTCGGCAGCCGCGATTTCTTCATGGAGCTGCGCAAGGCGCTGCGCTTCGACGAGTTCGCCGCCGGCCAGAGCCGCGCGCGCCGCGTGCGCGAGGCCGCCGTGGCGCCCAACACCATAGCCGAGCCGCTCAAGGCCGTGGTGGCCCTGCTGGAGCAGGCCGTGGCCCACAGCCAGGACGAGCTGGAGGAAGCCGAGCTCAAGACCTACATAAAGCGCTGCCTCGCCGTGCAGGAGGCCGTGGCCTCCTTCCTGAAATGCGCCGACAAGGAGCACGCCTACTGGGCCGAGGTAACCTACGGCAGGCGGCATACCACCATCTCCATAAACCGCGCGCCGGTGGACGTTTCCGGCGCGCTGCGGGCCGAACTTTTCGGCGAGGGCTACCCGGTGGTGCTCACGTCGGCCACGCTGGCCGTGGACGGTTCCTTCGCCATGGTGAAGAGCCGGCTGGGCCTGGACATGTCTGCCGAGCTTCTCCTGGATTCGCCTTTCGATTATGAAAAGCAGGCGGTGATCTACATACCGCCCGGCGTGCCGGACCCGCAGGAGGCCGCCGCCTACGAGGCCGCCGTCATAAAGGAATGCGCCCGCCTGCCCGGCGCCGTGGACGGCGGGCTGTTCTTCCTTTTCACCAGCTGGCAGCTGTTGGGCCGGGCCTATGCGGCGCTGGAGGGCAAGTTCCCCGGCCGGCCGCTGTTCCGCCAGGGCGACCGGCTGCCGCAGCAGCTGCTCACGGATTTTAAACGCGCCGGCAACGGCATACTCTTCGCCACCGACACCTTCTGGCAGGGCGTGGACGTGCCGGGCAAGGCGCTGTCCTGCGTGGCCATAGCGCGCCTGCCTTTCACCGCGCCCGACACCCCGCTGGAGGAAGCCCGCCACGAGTGGATGTCCGCCCGCGGCATGAACGTATTCAACGAGTACACCCTGCCCAAGGCGGTGGTTAAGTTCCGCCAGGGCTTCGGCCGGCTGATACGCAGCCGCACCGATTACGGCGCCGTGGTGATAATGGACCCGCGCGTGCGCACCGCCCGCTACGGGGGGAAGTTCCTGCGCTCCATCCCCAAATGCAGCCGCGCCGAAAGCCTGGCCGACCTGAAGAAATTCTTTGACGCTAATGCCCACAAGGGCATATAGTGGTGCTCTTTATCCCTTCGTGTGATAATCTGAATTCTTGACAGTATTTCCTCCGTTGTTGTACGATTGAACCAGTTAGGGGTTCAATTAATGCGGAAAAATTATCGTTTCATCGCGCTTTGCGCGGCATTATG
>ERZ1645187.2408-NODE-2408-length-16487-cov-7.532924_pt1 | contig 16487 bp, 16 predicted proteins | sample MGYA00575352_ERZ1645187 | MGnify/ENA primary metagenome ERZ1645187 (study PRJEB40837, sample SAMN11349314) | freshwater sediment metagenome | isolation source: river sediment | host: Sediment | place: India: Wazaribad , New Delhi | collected 2017-02-21 ... | reverse complement strand
GGTCAGGCGCTGGCGGTCAGGTCCGACCAGCCGCAGCGGGCGGCCAGAACCTCGACCGGAGTTCCGGTGTCGGTGGCCATCCCGGCCCGGAAGTCGCGCGATCCGCGCGCCTGCCAGGTGTCGCGGATCAGGTGCAGGCCCGAGCGGCTGATCTTGGTGATCGGGCTACGCAGCGGAAGGCTGGCGCGCCATTTCGCCTGCATCGCCCGGTAGGCGGTGCGGAAATCGGGGCCAAGCGCCTCGTGGAAGCGGTCGTTGTGGATGCAGGGCAGGGCACCGGCCCAGGCCCGCAGGCCGCGGGCGCGGGCCTCGGCCACGATGTCGGTGCCGTAGAAGTGCCAGCCGCCAAGCGTTTCGTCGAAGCGCAGGCCCGAGGATCGGCGCAGCACGATCAGAAGCTCGTCGTAGCTTTGCACCTGCACCGGAGCCGTGGGCACGCGGCCGACGATCTGGCCCAGCGACGAGGACCAGACCGGGCCGATATGGGCGGCATCCAGACCCACGCCGAAGCTGCCGAACAGCGCCCAGTCGGGGTCGATCCGCGCCACTTCCTCCAGACGCGCCGCAAGCACGCGGTCCCAGCCCCGGGGCAGGTAGACGTCGTGGTGGGCGAAGACCACCACCTCGGCCTCCAGCGCGTCCAGCGCGCGGTTGTAGGCCGCCGCCGCCGAAGGCGCATCGCGTTCCACATGCAGCGGCAGCGTCGCCAGGCAGGGCGAGCGGGCGAGGTTGGCCTGCAGGATGGCGTCGGAATGGCTGGCGCAGGCCAGGGCAAAGCGGGTCATGGCCGCCCGCCCGAGGCGAACAGCGCGGCCAGTTTTTCGGCTTCCAGCGTGATGTCGTGGCGGGCCAGCACGGTCTCGCGCGCCAGCGACCCCATGGTGGCCAGCCGGTCGTGCGGGGTGGCGGCAAAGGCGCGGATCGCGGCGGCCAGCGCCTGCGGGTCGCCCGCCGGCACCAGCCAGCCGGTCTCGCGGCTGACCAGTTCGGGCACCCCCATGATGGCGCTGGCGATCACCGGGCGGGCGGCGGCAAAGGCCTCCATCACCACCATCGGCAGGCCCTCGGCGAAAGAGGGCAGCACCAGCGCCTGGGCGCGGGCGAGGTGGTCGCGCACGGCCGCTTCGTCCAGCCAGCCGGTCAGGGTGACGCGGCCCTGCAACCCCGCGCTGGCGATCTGGCGTTCGATCAGCGGGCGGAACGGGCCTTCGCCGATCAGCGTCAGGTGCAGGTCGGGCAGGTCGCGGGCGACCAGCGCCAGCGCCTCGATCAGCAGGGGAAAGCCCTTCTGTTCGGCCAGCCGGCCGATGGCGACCAGCCGCGGCGGGCCGTCGGGCAGCGGCGCGGGGGCGGGAAAGCGCCAGGGTTCGATCCCGCAATGGACGACATGCAGCCGGTCCCAATGCGCGATATCGGTCCAGCGGCACAGCTGCGCCCGGCCATAGGACGAAATCGCCACGGCAAAGGCCGCTCGGGCGACCTTCTCGCCCAGCGACAGGGCATGCGGGGCGTCGAACTCCTCGGGGCCGTGGGCGGTGAAGCTGTAGCCCAGGCCGCCGATTTCGGCCGCCAGCATCGCCACGGTGGCCGAGTTGGTGCCGAAATGGGCATGGATGTGCGGGAGCCGCGCCTCGTGGCAGCGGGCGGCCAGATGCGCGGCTTCCAGCCAGTAGACCAGGTGGCGCAGGCGCCCGCCGGTTCCGGGCACGCCGCCCGCGCCGCGGGCACCGCAGCGCAGGGCCAACGCCAGTGCCCGCAGGGCAGCGCCGGGGCGCCGCGCCGCAAAGGGCAGGGCCGAGCGGATCAGCGCCCAGGCACCCTTTTCCAGGATGTGTTCGGTGCGGGCATCCTCGGCGATGTCGGCGGGATCGACCAGGCGGCCGCGATCGGACCGCAGGGCAAAGCGGTGGATCTGCCAGTCCATCCGCTCCAGCGCCTGCACCTCGCGCCGGATGAAGCTGTGCGACGGCTGGGGATAGGTGTTGACGAGATAGGCAAGCTTCACTGCGGGGCCTCTGGCAGGGGGCAAAGGCCAGCATCGGGGGGGCTGGGGGCGGATGCAAGGACCTTGGCGCCCGGGCCGTGCATCCGATTGACCAGTGATGCAGCAAAGCCTTAGGGTCCGCGCCGGAAGCCGGGGCGCGGGACAATGACGCAACAGGGATCGGGCCTGATGGGCCGCGCGCTGCGCGGGTCGGCGCTGACGGCGGGGTCCTTCGTCATTGCGCAGGGCCTGCGGCTGGCCTCGAACCTGGTCTTGACGCGGCTGCTGTTCCCCGAGGCCTTCGGCCTGATGGCGCTGGTTTCGGTGGTGCTGGTGGGGTTGCAGATGTTCTCGGACACCGGCATCGGCCCGGCGATCAGCCGATCCCCGCGCGGCGACGACCCGGTCTTTCTGGACACGGCCTGGACGATCAACGTCTTGCGCGGCGGGCTGTTGTGGCTGCTGGCGGCGGTGCTGGCGGTGCCGCTGGCCGCGCTGTGGCAGGCGCCCGAGTTGCGCCAGCTGTTGCCGGTGGCGGGGTTGACGCTGTTGATCGCCGGGTTCAACCCGACGCGGATCGACACGGCGAACCGGCATCTGCTGCTGGGCCGGCTGACGGCGCTGGACCTGGCCGCGCAGGTGATCGGCATCGCGGCAATGGTGGCGCTGGCAGCGGTCTGGCCTTCGGTCTGGGCGCTGGTGGTGGGGGCGCTGATCGGATCGGCGGCCAAGCTGGCGCTGACCTGGGCGGGGCTGCCCGGCCCGGTGAACCGCTTTCGCTGGGAGACCCTGGCGGCCGGAGAGCTGATCCACTTCGGCAAGTGGATCTTCCTGTCGACGGTCTGCGGCTTTCTGCTGGCGCAGGGCGACAAGGCCATTCTGGGCGGCTACCTGAGCCTTCAGGAGTTGGGCCTGTACAACATCGGCTATTTCCTGGCCTCGTTTCCCGCGCTGATGGCCGGGGCGGTGGTGGCGCGGGTGATGATCCCGCTTTACCGCGCCCGGGCCGAGGGGCAGGGTACCCGGCGGCTTGAACGTGCCCGCTGGGGCCTGACCGCCGGCGTCCTGCTGGCGCTGGCGGCGGTGGCGCTGGCCGGAGAGCCCTTGGTGCAGTTCCTCTACGACGACCGCTACCTGGCGGCGGGGGCCATCGTGACGGCGGTGGCGCTGGTGCAGATGCCGGGCATTCCGGGGATGACCTATGACCAGTCGGCGCTGGCGGCAGGTGACGGGCGCGGCTATTTCACGCTGATCGCGCTGCGGGCGCTGGCGCAGACGGCGGCCTTCCTGCTGGGCGCGCATTTCGGCGGCATGGGCGGCGCGCTGGCCGGGCAGGGGCTGGCCGGGGTGGCGACCTATCCGCTGATCGTGCGGCTGGCGCGGCGCCATGGCGTCTGGGATGGGCGGCATGACGGCGCGATGATCGCGCTGGCGGCGGTGCTGGCGGCGGGCGTCCTCTGGGCCACCTGGCCGGCCTTCGGCGTGTTGATGCGGTAATCCCTAGGATCGGCCGCCAAGCTGCGCTATGCCGCTGCCCGGACATCATTTCGCAAAGACTCATCGCCCATGCAGATCGACCAGACCTCCCTTCCCGGCGTGCTGATCCTGACCCCCCGCCGCTTCGGCGACAGCCGCGGCTGGTTCATGGAGACCTTCTCGGCCCCCCGCATGGCCGAGGCCGGGCTGACCATGCCCTGGGTGCAGGACAACCAGTCGTTCAGCGCCGCAAAGGGCACCCTTCGCGGCCTGCACTACCAGCGCCCGCCGCGCGCCCAGGACAAGCTGGTGCGCTGTTCGCGCGGCACCATCCTGGACGTGGCAGTGGATTTCCGCGACGGATCGCCCACTTTCGCGAAATGGGTGGCGGTGGAGCTGTCGGCCGAGAACGGGCGCCAGCTGCTGATCCCCAAGGGCTTTCTGCATGGCTTCGTCACCCTGACCGACGACGTCGAGGTGCAGTACAAGTGCAGCGACGTCTACGCCCCCGACTGCGATGGCGCCGTTCGCTGGGACGACCCGCAGATCGGCATCGACTGGGGCGCGGTGACGCCGATCCTGTCGGACAAGGACGCCAAGGCCCCGCTTCTGGCCGACGCCCCGCGCCCCTTCCGCTGGGAGGCCGCGGAATGAAGCTGCTGGTGACGGGCGGGATGGGGTTCATCGGCAGCGCCGTGGTGCGGCTGGCCGTCAGCCGCGGGCACGAGGTGGTGAACCTGGATGCGATGACCTATGCGGCGTGCGAGGCCAACGTGGCCCCGGTGGCGCAGTCGAACCTTTACAGCTTTGAACACGCCGACATCCGCGACCGTGCCAGCCTGGACCGCATCCTTGCCACCCACCGCCCCGATGCGGTGATGCATCTGGCCGCCGAAAGCCATGTCGACCGCAGCATCGACGGGCCGTCCGACTTCATCGAGACGAACATCACCGGCACCTTCAACATGCTCGAGGCCGCCCGCGCCTATTGGCAGCAGCAGGGCCGGCCCGAAGGCTTCCGCTTTCACCACATCTCGACCGACGAGGTCTTTGGTTCCCTGGGCGCGACCGGGCAGTTCACCGAAACCACGCCCTACGACCCGCGCAGCCCCTATTCGGCGTCCAAGGCGGCGTCCGACCATCTGGTGCGCGCCTGGCATGAAACCTATGGCCTGCCGGTGGTGCTGACCAACTGCTCGAACAACTACGGGCCCTATCACTTCCCGGAAAAGCTGATCCCGGTGGTGATCCTGAACGCCCTGCACGGGCGCCCGATCCCGGTCTATGGCAAGGGCGAGAACGTGCGCGACTGGCTGTATGTCGAGGATCACGCCGACGCGCTGCTGCTGGCGGTGCAGAAGGGCGCGGTGGGCCGCAGCTACAACATCGGCGGCGAGAACGAGCGGCGCAACATCGACATCGTCCGCACCATCTGCGCGCTTCTGGACGAGATGGCGCCCAAGGCCGCGCCCTACGCCGACCAGATCGCCTTCGTCACCGACCGCCCCGGCCATGACGCGCGCTACGCCATCGACCCCAGCCGCATCCGGGCCGAACTGGGCTGGCGGCCCTCGGTCACGGTGGAAGAGGGCCTGCGCCGCACCGTGCGCTGGTATCTGGACAACGAAGCCTGGTGGCGCCCGCTTCTGGCCCGCAAGGGCGTGGGCGAAAGGCTGGGCAAGGGCTGACGCCGGATGGACAGCCTGTTCTTCATCGCCTCGAAGACGGTCGGGATGCTGGCCCGGGTGGAAACCTGGTTCATCCTGCTGTTGGCGGCGGCGGTGATCGCAGGGGGCTTGGGGCGGGCACGGGCAGCGCAAAGGCTGGCCTCGGTCACGCTGGTGCTGGTTCTGGCGCTGACGGCCTTTCCGCTGGCAACCCCGCTGTTGCGGATGCTGGAACGGCAATACCCTGCCGCCCCCGCCCTGCCCGCGCAGGTGGATGGCATCATCGTCCTGGGCGGGGCCGAGGATACCGGCGCCTTTGCCCGCTGGGGCATTCCCGGCCTGAACGAGGGCGCCGAGCGGGTGATCGAAGGCGCCGCCCTGGCGCGGCGCTTCCCGCAGGCCAGGCTGGTCTTTACCGGCGGGGTGGCCAGCCTGGTCTACAGCGACGCGACGCAGGCGCCCTCGCAGATGACGTCCGCGATCTGGCAATCGCTGGGCGTGCCGCAGGGCCAGATCGTGCTGGAGGACCGGTCGCGCAACACGTCGGAGAACGCGATCTTCACGCGCGATCTGGTGCAGCCGCAGCCGGGGCAGACCTGGGTCCTGGTCACCTCGGCCTGGCACATGCCGCGCGCGGTCGAGACCTTTGAACGCAACGGCTGGACCGGGCTGATCCCCTGGCCGGTCGATTTCCGGTCTGGCGGGCAGGCGCTGCGGCTGGAATGGCGGCTGGACGACCACCTGCAGGATGCCGACGTCACGCTGAAGGAATTCCTCGGGCTGATCGTCTATCGGGTTGCGGGCAAGTAGCATGTCGGCGCATGTCTTTGCCGGGGTCACGGCGCGGTTTGGCGAAAGGAGAGCAGTGGCATGAGGATTCTGGTGTTCGGGCAGACGGGCCAGGTCGCGACCGAACTGGCGCGGCGCTTGCCCGCCGGGGTGACGGCGCAGTTCCTGGGCCGCGACCGGGCCGACCTGTCGGACCCCGCCGCCTGCGCCGCGCAGTTGGGCGATTGCGACGCGGTGATCAACGCCGCCGCCTGGACCGCCGTCGACCGTGCCGAAACCGAAGAGACCGCCGCGACCGTGGTCAACGGCGAGGCCCCGGCCGCCATCGCCCGGGCCTGTGCGGCGAAAGGCTTGCCCTTCCTGCACATCTCGACCGACTATGTCTTTGACGGCACGGGCGACCGACCCTTTCGCCCCGACGACCCGACCGGCCCTCTGGGCGCCTATGGCCGCAGCAAGCTGGCCGGCGAAATCGGCGTGCGCGACAGCGGGGCGCGGGCGCTGATCCTGCGCACCAGCTGGGTCGTGTCAGCCCATGGCGCGAACTTCGTCAAGACGATGCTGCGTCTGGGCCGCGAACGCGACAGCCTGAACGTGGTGGCCGACCAGGTCGGCGGCCCCACCCCCGCCGCCGCCATCGCCGATGCGCTGTTCGTCGCTGCCCGCGCCATGGTGGGCGGCGCGGCGGGCGGCACGCATCATTTCTCGGGCGCGCCCGACACCAGCTGGGCCGATTTCGCCCGCGAGATCATGGCGCGGGCCGGGTTGTCCTGCACGATCAACGACATCCCCACCAGCGCCTATCCCACGCCCGCGCGTCGCCCGGCGAATTCGCGGCTGGATTGTTCGGCCCTTGCGGCCGCCTTCGGTATTGCCCGGCCCGACTGGCGCGCGGGCCTGGACGACATCTTGCAGGAGTTGACGGCATGACGACGCGGAAGGGAATCATCCTGGCGGGCGGATCGGGAACCCGGCTCTGGCCGATCACCATGGGCGTGTCGAAGCAGCTTTTGCCGGTCTACGACAAGCCGATGGTCTATTATCCGCTGTCGGTGCTGATGCTGGGCGGTATCCGCGAGATCGCCGTCATCACCACCCCCGAGGACCAGCCGCAGTTCCAGCGCCTGCTGGGCGACGGCAGCCAATGGGGCCTGTCGCTGACCTGGATCGTGCAGCCGAAACCCGACGGGCTGGCGCAGGCCTACCTTCTGGCCGAGGATTTCCTGGCCGGCGCGCCTTCGGCGATGGTGCTGGGCGACAATATCTTCTTCGGCCACGGCCTGTCCGAGATGCTGGCCATCGCCGATGCGCGGCCTGCGGGCGGCACGGTCTTTGGCTATCACGTCGCCGACCCCGAGCGTTACGGCGTGGTCGATTTCGACGAACAGGGCCGGGTGCGCGGCATCGTGGAAAAGCCCAAGCATCCGCCATCGCATTTCGCGGTGACCGGGCTTTACTACCTGGACGCCCGCGCCCCCGACCTGGCGCGGCAGATCAAGCCCTCGGATCGGGGCGAGCTGGAGATCACCGACCTGCTGGAATGCTATCGCGCCGAGGGCAGCCTGTCGGTCGAACGGATGGGCCGCGGCTTTGCCTGGCTGGACACCGGCACCCATGGCAGCCTGCTGGACGCGGGCAATTTCGTCCGCACGCTTGAGGAACGCCAGGGCCTGCAAGTCGGCTGCCCCGACGAGATCGCCTTTCGCCAGGGCTGGATCGGCCGCGAGGCGCTGGCGGCGCGGGCGCGGTTGTTCCAGAAGAACACCTATGGGCGATATCTTGCCGGTATCCTGAAGGAATAGGCGACCGCGCGCCGCTGACGGGTGGAAAACGGCCAGTTGTTTCCGAAAAATTAACGATTGGCCGGGAATCCTGCATTTCAGGCTGGAAATGATTTGTGCGCACGCACAGTATCAACCCAGAGGAGCATTGCGGGAGAGAAGCTTGCTGCCCGGTATCGTCCTGTCTGCCGTTCTTGCGGGGGTTGCCAGCCTTCCCCTGTCGCTACTGTCCGGGCATCCGCCGGTCCTGGCCCTGCTGGTCTATGCGCTGTCGGGCTGCTGCGGCGTGCTGGCCTTTGTGACCCACGCGATGCGCAGCGCGGCTCGGGTCAGCTAGACGCGCGCTGTTTCCAGCCTGGAAACAACAACCGATTGCGCAGTGCGGCAAGACCTCTGCTTTCCGTTGTGGCGCATGAACCCTGCAAGACGGGTAACCTTCGAATCACCTATTCTACCTGGGCGAGGCCGTTCAGGCGCAATGCAATGCAAGGTTGATATTCCGCCCCGGCGTTAACCATCTGTCAGTATTTGTGGCGGGAATTCTGTCAGAACGTGGCGTAATTGTGGTGAACGCCCGCCGTGACCCATGGTCAAGCCCCAAGTGCAGCGGATAAAATGCAAATGGGGGCGTTCTATCCGAGTACATGCAATGTGCTGCCAAGAGCGCAAGAAAGATGACCGTGGCGCAAAGACTTATGCCGTTGCGCCGGGGACTTGCACGGGTTTCTGTCCGGCTTTGTTGGCGGGGCGCTGACAATGACAATCAGTCTACCCAAGCTTCCGGGCCAGGTGTCGGCCCTCCGGTCGCTGGCCGAGCAGCAGCCTGACGCACCGGCGGAACCGACGTCGCGCCGGGCGCGGCGGGGCGGCGGACTTTACCGCGCCGGCGTCAAGCGCTTGCTGGACATCGCGGCGATTCTGGCCGCAGCCCCTGTCGTGCTGCCCATCGTCGCCGTCCTTGCCATCGGTGTCGCGCGCGAGGGCGGGCGGCCGTTCTACTGCCAGGTCCGCGTCGGCCGCGGCGGCAAGCCGTTCCGCATGTGGAAGCTGCGCAGCATGGTCAACGACGCCGACGAACGGATGGAGGCCTACCTGGCCGAAAACCCCGACGCCCGGGCCGAATGGGACAGCACGCAAAAGCTCAAGTCCGACCCGCGCGTCACCCGGTTCGGCCAGTTCCTGCGCCGGTCCAGCCTGGATGAACTGCCGCAGCTGTGGAACGTGCTGACCGGCGACATGAGCCTGGTCGGCCCGCGCCCCATGATGCTGAACCAGCAGTCGATCTACCCGGGCGAGGCCTATTACCGCCTGCGCCCCGGCATCACCGGCTATTGGCAGACCGCGGGCCGCAACAAGACCACCTTCGAGGCAAGGGCCGAATTCGACGCCGCCTACGAGGCCGAGCTGTCGCTGATGACCGACCTGCGCATCCTGGCGCGGACGGTCGGCGTGGTGCTGAAGGGCACCGGGTACTGATCGCGGCGGCTGCCCTCAGCTGAGGGCGGCCGCCACGAACAAAACAGCCGTCATCGCCGTGCAGACCAGCACGACCCGCGGCAGCGCCAGCATCTTCTGCCGCATGTCGCCCAGCTTCGGCCCCGAACCGCGGCGCGGCCGGCCGGGCAGGTCGATCTCGGGGATCGCCACGATCGGGCGCAGGCCCAGCTGACGTTCCATCTGCGCCGAGGTGCGCACGACCGGCGACAGCAGGTCCAGCGCGAAGGCCAGGGCCAGCGCGGCCAGGATGCTGGCCAGGCTGCCCGCCACGAACAGCTTCTTGCCGCCCGAGCCGATGGGGTTTTCCGGCGTCATCGCGCGATCCAGCAGGGCAAAGCGTTCGCCCTGCTGGCGTTCGGTCAGCTTGGTCTCGGTCTCGGCTTCGGCCAGACGGGTGGTGACCACGTCCAGGTTGTCTTGCAGCTGGTCCAGCTGGCGCTGATAGCCGGACAGCGCGCGCTCCACCTCGGGCAGGCGGGCGATGGCGGCGGACAGGTCGTCGCGCCGAGTGGTCAGGGCGCTTTTCTGTTCCACCAGGACGGCAACCTGGGCCTCGATCTCTTGCAGGCGGCGCTGTTCGGTGGCGCGCAGGGTTCCGGCCGATGACAGCTGGCGCTGTTCTTCCAGCAGGGCGACCAACTGCTGGTCCAGCGCCCGCATCTCGGTCTCCAGGCTGACCAGTTCGTCGCGCTGCGCATCGGCCACGCCCGGCAGGGCCGCGGCGTTGGCATTCTTGTAGGCGGCAACCTCGGCCTCGACGCTGGCGATCTGCGCCGTCAGGCGGGCGGATTCCTCGGCGTAGAAGGCCATCGCATCGCGCGCCGCCTGCAACTTGCCCGAGGCCGACATGTCCAGCACGCCCTGAGCAAAGTCATTGGCGATGCGCGCGGCCAGCGCCGGGTCGCCGTCGCGCGCGGTGATGATGATGGCCGAGATCTGGGTGGCCGGCGCATAGGGCGCGTTGCCGGCCGCCGCGATCGACAGGAAGGTGACGTTGCGGCGCAGAAGGGCCGCGCGTTCGTCAGGCGACAGCGCGGCCAGCCCGGCGTAAAGGCCATGCCGGTCGATCACCGCCAGCAGGTTGTCGCGGGTGGTCAGGCGTTGCTCGATGGTCTGCAACAGCTGCGCCGACCCCGAGGTGCCGGCGTCGTCGCCCGTCTGGCCGGCCTGCACCTCGATCACGGCCGAGGCTTCGTAGGTGTCGGGGCGCGACTTGGCGTAGATCGCCGAGACCAGGATGCCCAGCACCGCCACCGCGGCGATCAGCCAGCGCCGGCGAGCCAGAAAGTTCAGCAGGTCTTCAAGGGTCTGGATCTGCCCCATGGCCTAGCCCCTTGCCCCATAGGCATAACGGTCCAGCGCCCGGTCCTGCGCCCGGTTCAGCACGGTGCCCAGGATCGGCAGCCGATCCTTGAACAGGCGCTCGCAGGCGCGGATGTCTTCGGGCGTAGTGCGGGTGCCATCCGTCACCAGGATCACCGCGTCGATTTCCGAGGCCAGCGACAGCACGTCGTCCGAGACCAGCGCGGGCGGCGTGTCGAAGATCACCACATCGGGTTGCAGCAGGTCGGCAAGCGAGCCGAGGGCATTGGGAAACTCGGGGTCCTGGATCAGCTCCGAGGCGCGCGGCACCGGGGCGCCGTTCAGCGCCAGCGCCAGGTTGCGGCCGATGCGGCGGAAGTGGCTTTCCAGCGGCTGCTCGCCCATCAGGAATTCGATGATCGGTGCGGCCTCCTTCTGGCCGAACAGCTGCGCCAGCTGCGGCGCGCGCAGTTCCAGGTCGATCAGCACCGTGCGGCACGAGGGCAGCCGCGCCAGCGCCAGCGCCAGGTTGGCGGCGACAAAGGACTTGCCGCAGCCATGGGTGGGCGAGGTGACGGCGATCCGCGTCCAGTTGCGGGCGGCCATCGCTTGCAGGACGCGGGTTCGCAGCATGTCGAAAGTGCCGGTGATCGGGCTTTGTGCAGCATCCGCGAACAGACCGTTTCGCGCCAGGCGGTCGGGGTCGGGTGCGATCTCGGTGATCGATTCCCAGACCCTTGCGGGGTTGAACGGCGCCAGCGACATCGGCGCCAGAAAGATCTCGCGCCCGGTGCGCTGGTCCAGGGTGACGGGTTCGACCGGGGTCGGCTGGCCCGGGCGGAACAGCCCCACGCGCGGGGCGCGGGGCGCCTGCGCGTCGGTCGGTCGGTCGCCCTGATCCTTGCCGGACATCGGCATCAACCCTTCATCCGCCCCCGGTTCCCTGTCAGGGCCCCATATATAGTGTCTGACCATGGTGCCAGAGGGCCTTTGCTGCAACGGGCCGCCCCGCCGGGGCGCCTTTGGAAAACCACACCCGCCTTGCAGCGGCACGAAGCCAGACGCACCTTGCCCCGGCGCTTTTCCCCTTTGGGAAAGCCGGAAGCGCAGCAGGTCCGGGCCCCCGCCCAGATGCCCGACAGATACCAGATCGGTCCGGGAAAAGGAAGCCCGCGCCACGGTTTGCGGCCCTTCTGGCGGCGCGGGCGACGGTGGAAATCGGCGCCGGGGTTGCCTATGGTCGCGGCCATGACCGATGCCCCGTCCCCACTCGGCCTGCCCCCCGTCGATGCCGTCGTTATCGGCCGGAACGAGGGCGCGCGGCTGGTCGCCTGCCTGGCTTCGCTGGCCGGTCGGGTGCGCCGGGTGGTCTATGTGGACAGCGGCTCCACCGACGGATCGGTCGCCGCGGCGCAGGCGGCCGGGGCCGAGGTGGTGACGCTGGACATGGCCCGGCCCTTCACCGCCGCGCGGGCGCGCAACACCGGGCTGGCGCGGCTGGCGGGGGAAGAGTTCGTCCTGCTGGTCGATGGCGATTGCGAGCTGCGTCCCGGTTTCCTCCCGGCCGCGCTGGTGGCCTTTGCGGCGCACCCCGCGGCGGTCGTGGTCTGCGGGCGGCGGCGCGAGCGGCATCCCGAGGCTTCGGTCTGGAACCGGCTGGCCGACCGCGAGTGGAACACGCCGGTCGGCCCGGCGCTTGCCTGCGGTGGCGATGCCCTGATGCGCCTGCCCGCCCTGCGCGCGGTGGGCGGCTACCGCGAGGATCTGATCGCCGGAGAAGAGCCCGAACTGTGCCTGCGTCTGGCCCGCGCCGGCGGGCAGGTCTGGCGGATCGACGCCGAGATGACGCTGCACGACGCAGCGATGACGCGGTTCGGCCAATGGTGGCGGCGCAGCCGGCGCGCCGGCCATGCCTTTGCCGAAGGGGCGGCGCTGCACGGCCGCGGCCCCGAGCGGCATTGGCGAGCCGAGACGCGGCGCGCGCTGGTCTGGGGTCTGGGCGTGCCGGTGGCGGCGGTGGCCTTGGGCCTGCTGCATCCCTTGGGCTGGCTGATCCTGGCGGCCTGGCCCTTGCAGGCCGCGCGGCTGGCCTGGCGCTGGCGGGCCGAGGGCCGGGCCGGGGCCGAGGCCGCGGTGTTCAGCGTGATCGGCAAGCTGGCCGAGGCGCAGGGCGTGCTGGGCTATTGGCTGGGCCGCCTGAGCGGGCGCCGGCGCGGGCTGATCGAGTACAAGTAACTAGGTCTGGCGCTGGCGCAGGGCGCGCAGGGTTTCGGCAGGCAGGATGGCGGCGCAGGCGGCATAGCGCGGCACCAGGCGGCGCGGCGCCGACAGCGCGCGCCACAGCCACTCCATCGCGATGGCGCGCACCCAAGCCGGCGCGCGGCGCTGGTGGCCTGCCAGGAAATCCACCCCCGCCCCGACCGAGGCAAAGCCGACCGCAGGCGCCAGCTGCCGCCCGAGCGCCGCCAGCCGTTCCTGCCGCGGCGCCCCAAGGGCCACCAGGCACAGGCCTGGCCCCAGGGCCTGCACCTGCGCCAGCATCGCGCGCGCCGCGGGGCCTTCGGGGTCGAACCCCATCGGCGGGGCGATCAAGGCGCCGGCGCGCAGGCCGGGCACGGTGGCCCGCAGATGCGCCATCGCGGCGGCCAGGCTGTCTTCGGTGCTGCCCAGCAGGGACACCGGCCGCCCCTCAGTCGCCGCAGCACGCACCAGCGGCAAGACAAGGTCCGACCCGGGCACCAGAGCGACCGGGTGGCCCGCCAGCCGCGACAGCCAGACGATCGGGTTGCCGTCGGCCACCACGAAATCCTGCGCCGCATAGGCCGCCAGAAAGGCCGGATCGCGGCGCAGCTTGACCAGGTGGTCCAGGTTCACCGTGGCCAGCGCAAAGCCCTGGCCTTGCCGCAGCCGCCCTTGCGCCGCCGCCAGCACGGCGGCTGCGTCGCGGTGGGTGACGCGGATCACGGTCTGGCCAAAGCGGAACTGCATGCTGCCGGGCCTCCTGCCGGCCCGTCCTATCAGCAAAGCGCAGGTTCCGCGACCATGCCGGCGCTTTGGCAACACAGTGTTTCCGGGTCAGGAGAAAGGGCAGGACGCGTGGCCCCGTCAGGCGTTTTCGTGCTATTGCCCGGCGCAGACCCTGTTCCCTGCCGGTGTTCCCAGGTGCCGCAACCGAACCTCCTTGCCTATGCGATGCTGCTGGTCTGGCCCTTTGTGGCCTGGCAGCTGTACCGCCGGCTGGACCCGGCCCGCGCGCTGATCTGGACGGTGCTGGCGGGCTACCTTTTCCTGCCGCCCGCCACGCGCTTCGACTTTCCGGTGATCCCGGATTTCGACAAGGATTCGCTGCCGGCGCTGACCGCGCTGGCGCTGTCGCTGTTCCTGCTGAAGGATCGTATCGGGGTGCTGCCCGCGGGCCGGCTGGGGCGGCTGTTGATCCTGTTCTTCATCCTGTCGCCGTTCTTTACCGTGCTGACAAACACCGATCCGATCCCGGTGCTGTCGGGCAACGACATCCCGGGGATGAAGATCTATGACAGCGTGGCGGCGGTGACGAACCACTTTATCTATGCCCTGCCGCTGTTCCTGGGCCGCCGCTACCTGGCCACGCCGCAGGCGGCGCAGGCGCTGCTGGTGGCGCTGGTGGCGGGGGGGCTGGCCTATTCGCTGCCGATGCTGATCGAAAGCCGCCTCAGCCCGCAGATGAACGTCTGGGTCTACGGCTTTTTCCAGCACGATTTCTTTCAGACCATCCGGGCGGGGGGGTATCGCCCGGTGGTGTTCCTGCCGCATGGCCTCTGGGTGGCGATGTTCGCGCTGATGAGCCTGGCCGCTGCCGCCGTCTTCTTGCGCCTTGGCCCGGCCGAGGCGCGGCCGAAGCAGCTGGTGGTGTTCCTGTACCTGGCGCTGATGCTGGTGATCTGCAAGTCGCTGGGCGTCATGGTCTATGCGCTGGCGATGCTGCCGCTGATCCTCTTGGCGCCGCGGCGCTGGCAGGTGCTGGCCGCGGCGGCGGTGGCGGTGATCGTCATGGTCTACCCGATCCTGCGCGGCGCCCATGTGGTGCCGCTGGACACGATCCTGGACATGGCGCAGGGCCTGTCGGCCGACCGCGCCTGGTCGCTGCAATTCCGCATCCAGAACGAGGAACTGCTGCTGGTCCGGGCCGAGGAACGGCCCTGGTTCGGCTGGGGCGGCTATGCCCGCAACTTCCTGCACGACCCGGTGACGGGAGAGGCGACGACCATCGCCGACGGCGCCTGGATCATCCAGATCGGCACCTATGGCTGGCTGGGCTATCTGGCCGAGTTCGGTCTGTTGTGCCTGCCCCTGTGGCTGTTGGGGCGCGAGGCGCTGGTGCAGCCTTCGGCGGCCTTTCCCCCGGCGGTCGCCGGGCTGGCGCTGATCTTCGGCTTCAACATGCTGGACCTGTTGCCGAACGGCACGCTGGTGCCGGTCAGCTGGCTGATCGCCGGTTGCCTGCTGGGCCATGCCGAGGCGCTGCGGGCGGCGCGCAAGGCCACGGCGCCGCATGGCGCGCCGGTTCGGACGGTGATCTGATGCTGCGGGTGGACCTGGGCGTCTTTGCCCATGACGAGGCCGCGGGGATCGCCGCCATGGTCACGGGTCTGCGGGCGCAGGCGGTGCCTCCGGGGGTGGACCTGCGGGTGCTGGTGCTGGCCAACGGCTGCCACGACGACACCGCCGCCCGGGCGCGGGCGGCCGGCGCCGAGGTCGCCGACCTGGCCGAGGGCGGCAAGAGCCGCACCTGGAACCGCTTTGTCCACCACCTGTCGCGCCCCGAGGCCGACCTGCTGGTCTTTGCCGATGCGGATATCTCGCTACCGGAACCGGATGCCTTGGCCCGGCTGATCCTGGGCCTGCGCGACCGTCCGGCGCTGTGGGTGCTGAACAGCCAGCCGGTCAAGGACCTGGCCCTGCGCGGCCCGCGGACGCTGGTGGAACGTCTGGCGCTGAAGGCCGCCGGCGGTCTGGACGACTGGAAGACCGCGATCTGCGGCCAGCTTTACGCCATGCCAGCCGCCCGGGCGCGGGCCTTTCACCTGCCGATCGGCCTGCCGGTCGAGGACGGATTCCTGCGCGCGCTGGTGCTGACCGATGGCCTGACGGCCGCCGAAGATTTCAGCCGCATCGACGGGCTGGACGGCCTGCGCCACATCTATGCCTCCGAGACCACGCTGGCCGGGTTGATCCGGCACCAGGAGCGGATCGTGATCGGCAGCGCGATCAACGCCGCGCTCTTTGCCCATCTGCGCGCCCTGCCCTTGCCGGCGCGGCAGGCCGAATTGCGGCGCCTGGCGGCCGACCCCGCCGCCCTGTCCGGGGTCTTGCGCGCCAGCCTGCCCCGCGCGCCCTTTGGATTCGTTCCGTTTCATTTCCTTTTCAAACGCTTGGCGCGGGCGCGGATCGCTCGCCTTCCGGTTGCTTTGCTGGGCTTTGGCTTCGACGCGATTGTCTATCTGCGCGCGCAAATCCGCATGGCGCGGGGGGCGGGCGCGGGGTTCTGGTGACCGAAGCCGCCACATTCCCCGCTGAATCCGGGCAGCATTGTGGCATTAACGTGGCATTGTTCCCGGCTGCGACATGATGGGCGCGCAGGGGCGCCGCGGGTATCGCCCGCCCCGGATTTGAGATAAATTCCATAGGCCGGGCGGGGTCTTGCGGCGCGCTGTCGCCGCGCCAGATTCCGGTCGGCCGCAAGGACGGTGCGATGACTGCGAAGGACGACTTCCCCGGCGTGGCCGAGACCGACATCGCCATTGTCGGAATGGCGGCGCATCTGCCCGGCGCGCCCGACATCGCGACCTATTGGCAGAACCTGGCCGCCGGCGTCGAATCCATCCGCGTGCTGTCGGAACCCGAATTGCTGGCCGCGGGCGAAAGCCCGGCCCGGCTGCGCCGCCCCAACTATGTTCCTGCCGCCGCCGTGCTGGACGGCTTCAAGGACTTCGACGCCGACTTCTTCGGGTT
>ERZ1645187.2407-NODE-2407-length-16488-cov-9.486399_pt1 | contig 16488 bp, 11 predicted proteins | sample MGYA00575352_ERZ1645187 | MGnify/ENA primary metagenome ERZ1645187 (study PRJEB40837, sample SAMN11349314) | freshwater sediment metagenome | isolation source: river sediment | host: Sediment | place: India: Wazaribad , New Delhi | collected 2017-02-21 ... | reverse complement strand
GCGTCACTTCGCCGGGGATGCGGATGGCCAGGCCCGGTCCGGGGAACGGGTGGCGACCGACGAACACGTCCGGCAGCCCCAGTTCACGGCCCAGTTCGCGGACTTCATCCTTGAACAACTCGCGCAGCGGCTCCACCAGCTTCATGTTCATGCGTTCCGGCAGGCCGCCGACGTTGTGGTGGCTCTTGATCGTGACAGACGGCCCGCCCGTGAAGGACACGCTTTCGATCACGTCGGGATAGAGCGTCCCCTGCGCCAGGAACTCCGCGCCGCCGATCTGCTTCGCTTCGGCTTCGAACACGTCGATGAAGGTCTTGCCGATGAACTTGCGCTTGGCTTCGGGGTCGGTCACCCCGGCCAGCCCGCCCAGGAACAGCGCGGAAACGTCCTTGTGGATCAACGGGATGTTGTAGTGCCCGCGGAACAGGCTGACGACCTGATCCGCCTCACCCATGCGCATCAGCCCGTGGTCGACGAACACGCAGGTCAGCTGATCGCCGATCGCTTCGTGGATCAACACCGCGGCGACGGCCGAATCGACCCCGCCGGACAACCCGCAGATGACCTTGCCACCCCCGACCTGTTCGCGGATTTCCGCGATCTTGGTCTTGCGGAATTCGGCCATCGTCCAGTCACCGGCCAGCCCGCAGACGTGGCGGACAAAGTTCTTGAGCAGCTTGGCCCCGTCCGGCGTGTGGACCACTTCCGGGTGGAACTGCATCGCGTAGATGCGCTGTTCGTCGTTGGCGATGACCGCGAACGGTGCGCCGGGGCTGGCCGCGACCGGGCGGAAGCCGGGGGCCAGCGCAGTGACCTTGTCACCGTGGCTCATCCAGACCTGGTGCTTTTCACCTTCGGCCCACAACCCGTCAAACAGGACGCAAGTGTCGGAAATATCGATGAAAGCGCGCCCGAACTCACCGGCGTCACCCTGCAGGACCTGCCCGCCCAACTGGTGCATCAGGGCCTGCTGGCCATAGCAGATCCCCAGCATCGGCAGGCCACTGTTCAGGATCGCGTCCGGAATGCGGGGGCCGGTTTCATCCAGCACCGAGGCCGGTCCGCCCGACAGGATGATCCCCTTGGGCTGCATTCGCGCGAAGGCGGCTTCGGCATGGCTGAAAGGGGCAATTTCGGAATAGACCCCGGCTTCGCGCACGCGGCGGGCGATCAGCTGGGTTACCTGGCTGCCGAAATCGACAATGAGGATGGAGTCGGAAGGCTGGATGGTCATGTCTGGCCGATAAAGACGGCGCCGCGCGGTGGCAAGGGCGCGCGTGGGGCTTTTACAGGACCAAAGCGGGGCGAGACGGCACCAATCGGCCGTCAAGCCCCGCGTAACTAAGCCTGAGCCCCTACTTGGCAATCGCGATGTCGCGCAGATCGGTCTTGAGCAGCTTGCCGATGTGGCTGCGCGGCATTTCCGCGATGGCATGGAGGGCAGAGACGCGCTGCGTCTTGCCAAGGCGACTGTTGGTGACGGTGCGGATGTCTTCCAGCTGGTCCTCACCCACCCCAGGTTTCAGCACGACAAAGCCGACCGGCGTTTCGCCCCACTGGTCGGACGGGATCCCGACCACGGCGGCTTCGACCACGCGGTCATCCTTGGTCAGTTCCATTTCCAGGTCGATGGGGAAGATATTGAAGCCGCCGGAGATGATAACGTCCTTGGTCCGGCCGACCAGTTCGACGAAGCCGTCTTCATCGAGTCGGCCGACATCGCCCATGCGCTGCCAGGTGCTGCCATCGGCGGGATCGATCCAGTAGCCCTCGCGCGTTTTTTCGGGCTGGTTCTTGTACCCCAGCATCATCGTGGGCGATTTGCCGACCAGTTCGCCCGCGACGCCGGGAGGCACTTCGTTGCCGTTCTCATCCAGCACTTTCAGGAAGTGGCCGGGGGCAGGGCGGCCTACGGTGTGGAGCTTGTCCGGGTGTTCGTGGACCGGAAAGATGCAGGCGACGCCGCCTTCGGTCATGCCATAGATCTCGATCAGCCCGCCCGGCATCCGCGCCAGCACTTCGGCCTTGAGGTCGGCGGGGAAGGGCGCGGAGGTGCAGTACTTCATCCGCAGCGAGGACAAGTCGTAGTCATCGAAATGTTCGAACTGCATCAGGCGGCGATACTGGACCGGCACCAGCATCGTATGCGTAATCCGCTCTGCCTGCGCGCGCTTCAGCCAGCCCTCGGTATCGAACTTGCCCATCAGCGAGGCGCAGCCGCCCGAATACATCGTCGGCAGGAACACGGCCATCGTGGTGTTGGAATAGAGCGGGGTGGACGTCAGCGTGCGGCTGTCCTCGCCATAGTTGAGCGCGGCGCGGAACGTCATCTGCCGCCAGCGCATGCCGTGGCTGTGGACGATCCCCTTGGGAATGCCGGTGGTGCCGGAGGAATAGATGATGTTGAGCGGGTCATTCTCATGCGGTTCGAACGGCATGGCCTGCGCACCCGGCGGCGCCATGAAGCTGTCCAGATCCTCATCCAGCACGACCTGGTTGGGGGTGGGCAACCTGAAGTCGCCCAATTCGTTCAGCTTGGCCCGGTCGATGAACAGGTGGATCGCGCCCGAATCCTTCGCCATCCCGGCCAGCTGGTCGGGGCTGGCGCTGGTGGTCAGCGGCGCCGCGCAGCCGCCAGCGCGAATGGCGGCAAGATAGACCAGCGCATAATTGACCGTGGTAGTGCCAAGAATGGCAACGGCCTGCCCGCGTTCCAGCCCGTCTGCCTGAAGCCGGGCCGCGATCCGCTCCACCAGGTCGGCCGTCTCGCGCCAGGATAGCGAGGTGGTCCCGTCGAACAGGGCTTCGGCATCCCCGCGATAAGCGCCCCAGGCGGCGATCAGGCCGGGAAAGGAACCGAATTCGGCATCAAGCTGGGCAGCGGGGTTGCTGGTCATTGGGGGGCAGGCCTCTCTAGGTTTGTTGTTTGCCCCGTCATGGCGTGCCTTGCCCGGTGGCTGCAACGATGAATTGCAGATCAGGACCCTTTTCGAACGATCGTGGCGTTAGTTGCAAAAACCGCAACACGTGTAACGCCCTTTGCACTCGCAATCTCTACCATAATAGTTATGTTGCAACTGCGAACAACGTTTCGCCAATGCAAAAACAGGAGGCACACCATGCGCAATCTTATCGTCGCCGTGCTGCCGTTCATCGCCGCTGCTGGTTTCAGCGGCCTGATGTTCTCCGCCACGCTCGCCTGAGCGTCGGAGTAGCAGCACTCCCAAACAGCAAAGGCCGTCCGCGCCCCACCGGCACGGACGGCCTTTGACTGTTGCAGTGCAGCCTTACTTGCCCACCACTTTACTTGCTGGACAGCACCTTCACCAGATCGAACAGATAGTCGCGGCCCGCATAGAGCGACTTCACGCCGATGCGCTCGTTCAACCCGTGCGCGCCGTTGCCGTCGGGGTCACCCCACGCACCCGGCACGCCATACGTCGGGATGCCGACCGCGGCGAGGTAAAGCGCATCAGTCGCGCCGGTCGCCATGTTGGGGATCACCGGCACGCCGGGGAAGTGCTTCGCCGACAGTTGCTCCATCGGGCCGATGATCGCCGGGTCCATCGGCGGCGCCTTGGCAATCGGCTTGCCCTTGACCCGCTGTTCAACCGTGACTTTGGGATTGCCGATCGCGCGTTCCAGCGCGGCCTGGGTTTCCTCTGCCGTACGGCCGGGGAACATCCGGCAATTGACATTGGCCGTCACCGTCTGCGGCAGGGCGTTGAGCGCATGGCCCCCGTCGACCAGCGTGGCGACGCAGGTGGTGCGCAGCATCGAATGGAGCATCTTGTCCTTGTTGACGATCGCCTCGGCGGTGCTGTCGGCCGGATTCTTGACCAGCGCCTGCATCGCCGCGCCCACTTCGCCGCCGCGCTGCGCCCCGGCCTTGGCAAAGAAGGCGCGGGTGGTGTCGTTGAATTCCAGCGGGAAGCGATAGTCGCGGATTTTCGCGATGGCATCGGCCATGACATAGATCGCGTTGTCCGGCACCGGCTGGCTGGAATGGCCGCCGGGGTTGGTCGTGGTCAGGGTGAAGTCCTGATAGGCCTTTTCGCCGACCTGGATCGTCTGGACCAGCAGATTGCCCTTGCCGTCAGAGCGCCCGCCGCCGCCTTCGTTGAGGGCGAAGGCGGCATCGATCAACTCGCGCTGGTTGTTGGCCAGCCACTCCGCCCCGTTGAACGCGCCGCTCGTTTCCTCGCCGCAGGTCAGCGCCATCTTGATCGTGCGCTTGGGCTTGTAACCCGACTTGGCGAAGCGGACGAGCGTGTCGGTCCAGATCGCGGCCTGCGATTTGTCGTCCGCCGCGCCGCGCGCATAGAAATAGCCGTTCTCCTCGATCAGGGTGAACGGATCGCGGGTCCAGTCCGCCCGGTTCGCCTCGACCACATCGATATGCGCTAGCAGCAGCATCGGCTTGAGCTTTTTCGATGTGCCGGGATAAGTCGCGACCAGGCTGCCTTCCTTGGGATGGTCGCTGGTGAACATCACCTTGACCTGATCGTCCGTCATCCCCGCCGCCTTCAGCCGCGCGGCCATCCGCTCTGCCGCCAGCGTGCAGCTGCCTGCGGACAGGGTGGTGTTGGTTTCCACCAGTTCCTTGTACAGCGCGCGAAATTCGGCCTGATCGGCGCGGATCGCCCCATCCTGTGCGGCGGCGGTTCCGCCCAGCAGCGAAGTGGCGAGCAGGGCGGTCAGGATCGTGCGCATCGGGGCTACCTTCTGTCAGGGTGAAATGGTCATCCTGTTTGAGCAGCTTTAGTGCGCCGATGGAAGAGGGTCGCGAATGGCAACCCAATAGCCCATCGTTGGCGCGGCCTTGTTCCACAGGCGCGGCCGCCAATAGCGCGCATTCCAGCCCATCAGCCGCGACGCCAGGGCATCGACCGCCACGAAGGCGCGGTTGTTCCAGACCTGCCGCAGCCCCAGCCGCCGGGCGATCGGTTGCAGGCCGGGAAAGCCCGCGAGCGAGCGCGCCCGCACCGTGAACCCGGCATCCGCCAGCATCCGGTCCATCAGCGCACGGGGAATGCCGCGTTCATGCGCGGTCAGGCCGGGACGGGGGTGGCGGAAATCACCCAGCGAGACGATCGGCTCGCGCAGGATCAGCGGTGCTCCGGGGGCCAGCACGCGGGCGAGTTCGGCCAGCACTTCGGATACGTTGGGGATATGGTGCAGCACGCCAAAACTGCACGCCAGATCGCACGCGCCATCGGGCAGGTCGATGGTGCCGCGCAGGGTTGGCATCCGGTATTCGGCGGGTGCTCCCGCGATACTGTCACGCCAGAATCCGCGTCCGGGCTCAATCGCGATGAACCGGTCCACCTGTCCGGCAAAGGCGGCGTATTCCCCCCCATCGGCCGCGCCCAGCGCCAGCGCCGTGGCATAGCGCCGGGGCGGCAGGTGGCGCAGCGCGTGGTGGTGGTGCACCGCCGTGGTGGGGTTTTCCCGCGCGCCGCCGGTCAGCTGGAAATAGCCCTGCTCCTCGCTGGCGAACCATGCGGCCAGGGCGGTATCATCCAGCCCTTCGCCATAGAGCGCGGCGCCGGTCAGGTCGTCCAGGGTGGGTGGGGGCAGGGCCATGGTGCAGCGTGGTATCGCATTCGTGCCGAAATGCCCAACCTTGGGGAAAAATTCGCCGCTGCGCGCCGGTTTGGCTTGGGTTTCAGGGGGGCTTTGCCTATAGCCTTGCCATGTCTGAAGCACCCGAAAATACCCAGAACCCCAATTCCTATGGCGCGGATTCGATCAAGGTCCTGAAGGGGCTTGATGCGGTGCGCAAGCGGCCCGGCATGTACATTGGCGATACCGATGATGGTTCGGGCCTGCACCACATGGTGTTCGAAGTTTCGGACAACGCGATTGACGAGGCGCTGGCCGGGCATTGCGACCTGGTGCTGATCGAACTCAACCCGGATGGCTCCGTCTCGGTTGAGGATAACGGGCGCGGCATTCCCACCGGCATCCACTCCGAGGAGGGCGTTTCTGCCGCCGAAGTGATCATGACCCAGCTCCACGCGGGCGGGAAGTTTGAAAACACCAGCGACGACAACGCCTACAAGGTGTCGGGCGGCCTCCACGGGGTCGGCGTCTCGGTGGTCAACGCGCTGTCGGAATGGCTGGAACTGACGATCTGGCGCGACGGTGAAGAGCACTGGATGAAGTTCGCCCACGGCGATGCGGTATCCCCGCTGATCGTGCGCGGCCCCGCCCCCGACAACGGCAAGGGCGTGCCGAAAAAGGGCACCCGCGTGACGTTCCTCGCCTCGGAAGAGACGTTCAAGAACGTCACCGTCTATGACTTCGACAAGCTGGAGCATCGCTATCGCGAGCTGGCCTTCCTGAACTCCGGCGTGCGCATCCTGCTGCGCGACTTGCGCGGAGAGGAAGTGAAGGAGCACGACCTGTTCTACGAAGGCGGGATCGCCGCGTTCGTGAAGTATCTGGATCGCAACAAGACCCCGCTGCTGCCTGATCCGATCGCCATTTCGTCCGAACGCGACGGCATCGGCATCGATGTCGCGCTGGAATGGAACGATTCGTACTACGAAAACGTCCTGTGCTTCACCAACAACATCCCGCAGCGCGATGGCGGCACGCACCTCGCCGCGTTCCGCGCCGCGCTAACCCGCACGCTCAATGGCTATGCCGAAAAGTCGGGGCTGCTGAAGAAGGAAAAGGTCAACCTGACCGGCGATGACATGCGCGAAGGGCTGACCGCGATCGTTTCGGTCAAGCTGCCCGATCCCAAGTTCTCGTCGCAGACCAAGGACAAGCTGGTCTCTTCCGAAGTGCGCCAGCCGCTGGAAAGCCTGATGGCTGACCGGCTGAGCGACTGGCTGGAGGAAAACCCCGCCAACGCCAAGCAGGTCGTCGGCAAGATCATCGACGCCGCCGCCGCCCGCGAAGCCGCGCGCCGCGCGCGCGAACTGACCCGCCGCAAGGGCGCGATGGACATCGCCAGCCTGCCGGGCAAGCTGGCCGATTGCCAGGAACGCGACCCCAGCAAGTGCGAGCTGTTCCTGGTCGAAGGGGATTCGGCTGGCGGCAGTGCCAAGCAGGGGCGTGACCGCCACTATCAGGCGATCCTGCCGCTGAAGGGCAAGATCCTGAACGTCGAACGCGCGCGGTTTGACCGGATCATTTCGTCGAAGGAAGTCGGCACGCTGATCCAGGCGATGGGCACCGGCATCCGCGACGAATTCAACCTCGACAAGCTGCGCTATCACAAGATCGTCATCATGACCGACGCCGACGTCGACGGTGCGCATATCCGCACCCTGCTGTTGACGTTCTTCCACCGCCAGATGCCGGAAATCATCCGGAACGGGCATTTGTTCATCGCCCAGCCGCCGCTGTACAAGGTCAGCAAGGGGCGCAGCGAAGTCTATCTGAAGGATAACGCCGCGCTCGATCGCTATCTGGTCGAAGCGGGCCTTGCGGGCCGCGTGCTGGAAACCGCTGGCGGCGCGCGCGGCGGCAAGGATCTGGAAGCGCTGGTCGATCACGCGATGCGGATGCGCAGCCTGATGGGCTTCGTCCCCAGCCGCTATGACCCCGCGATCGTCGAGGCGCTGGCCATGGCCGGGGTGCTGAACCCCGATCTGGACCGTGCCGGCCGCGAAGCCGCACTGGCGCGCGTCGCGATCTGGCTCGACGCCGGGGACCGCGATGCCCGTTGGACCGCCGAACTGACTGAAGACGGCGCGGTGATGGTCAAGCGCGTGTGGCGCGGCGTGACCGACGCCTATCCGATCGACGCCGCGTTCCTGGTCAGCGCCGAAGCGCGCAAGCTCGCGCGCCTCGCCGCCGAAAACGTCGAAGTCTATGCCAGCCCGGTCCGGCTGGTCCGCGCCACTGCTGCGGCGGAAGAAGCGCCCGAACCGGAAGTCGAGGCCACGGACGAGGAAGTTCCCACCGCCCGCCCGGTCGCCGCGAAGGACCAGATCACCCGCCCGTCCGAACTGCTCGACGCGGTGCTGGCTGGCGGGCGCAAGGGTCTGTCCATCGCCCGCTACAAGGGGCTGGGTGAAATGAACGCGGAACAGCTGTGGGAAACCACGCTCGACCCGGAACACCGCGCGCTGTTGCAGGTGAAGGTCGAAGACGCCGATGTGACGGATGAAATCTTCACTCGCCTGATGGGCGACGTCGTCGAACCGCGCCGCGACTTCATCCAGGAAAACGCGCTGAACGTGGCCAATCTGGACGTTTGACGAGAGGCATGGGCTCAAACAGTCACTGGTGTAGTCATGCTAATTAGGATCATACTCTAATTGGCAAAGCGCGTTGCCTACATGCCAAGCTTCATCTCTAACGCTTCAATTCGACTTTCAAGTTCGCGGACTTTTTCATGCTCAAGTACAGTATCATAAGATACATCGCCTGCGATGTCGCCGATCTCATCTCGCTCGACATCGTTGAACTTTGATTTAAATTCAGAGTTGCTGCAACTTCCGAGGATTAGAATCGCTGCGATCGCGATTTCAATTCGCGCATGATTGTTTATCCGCATAATATCTCTCAATTTATGTCAATTAATTATTGTATTGGTAGAAATTCCATCGACTTTTGAAATCGCAATAGCGTAAATGACGCGATCAGTGGATTTTGCTACCCTTCTGTTAGCCGAAGGGTGGCTCATCGCAACAAACTAGTGAGTCGAAAACCGCCCTTGCCCATGGCAGCGCTCATTGTTATGCCTCATAACAACAAGGGAGAGCTGCCATGGAATTTTCGCGCCTCAATCCGCTGACCGGTGAAGTAGCCTCGTCCGCCCCGGCGATGAAGGCCGCCGACATTCCTGCCATCGCCGCGAAAGCTGCGGCGGCATTCCCGGCATGGGCCGCGCAGGGGCCGAATGCCCGCCGCGCGGTGCTGATGAAGGCCGCGGCCGCGCTGGAGGCGCGGGCCGACGCCTTTGTCGACGCGATGATGGGTGAAATCGGCGCGACCAGGGGCTGGGCGCTGTTCAACCTTGGCCTCGCCGCTGGCATGGTGCGCGAAGCCGCCGCGCTGACCACGCAGATCACCGGCGAAGTGATCCCGTCCGACAAGCCGGGCTGCCTGGCCATGGCGTTGAAGGAGCCGGTTGGCGTGATTCTGGGCATCGCCCCGTGGAACGCGCCGATCATCCTGGGCGTGCGCGCTATCGCGGTGCCGCTGGCTTGCGGCAACAGCGTGATCCTGAAAGCCAGCGAAACCTGCCCGCGTACCCATGCCCTCATCATCGAGGCGTTTGCCGAAGCGGGCTTCCCCGAAGGCGTTGTGAATGTCGTCACCAACGCACCGGAAGATGCCGCCGAAGTGGTCGGCGCGCTGATCGATGCGCCGCAGGTGAAGCGGATCAACTTCACCGGCAGCACCGGGGTTGGCCGGATCATCGCCAAGCGCGCGGCGGAGCACCTCAAGCCTTGCCTGCTCGAACTGGGCGGCAAGGCCCCGCTGATCGTGCTGGAGGATGCCGACCTCGACGAAGCGGTGAAGGCCGCCGCGTTTGGCGCGTTCATGAATCAGGGCCAGATCTGCATGAGCACCGAGCGGATCATCGTGGTCGAAGCCGTGGCGGATGAATTTGCCAAGCGCTTTGCCGCCAAGGCCGCCAGCATGGCAACCGGCGATCCGCGCGAAGGCACGACCCCGCTGGGCGCGGTGGTCGATCAGAAGACCGTCACCCACGTCAACGCGCTGATCGCCGATGCCGCCGCCAAGGGTGCCAGCGTGATCGCGGGCGGCCCGGCGGAATCGGTGCTGATGCCCGCCACCGTGGTCGATGGCGTGACGGCGGAAATGAACCTCTATCGCGACGAAAGCTTCGGCCCGGTCGTGGCCATGATCCGCGCGCGCGATGCGGCCCATGCGGTCGAACTGGCCAACGACACCCAGTATGGCCTCTCCGCCGCCGTGTTCACGCGCGACATTGCCAAGGGGCTGACCATTGCCCGTCAGATCCAGTCGGGCATTTGCCACGTCAACGGTCCGACCGTGCATGACGAAGCGCAGATGCCGTTCGGCGGGGTTGGTGCATCGGGCTATGGCCGGTTCGGCGGCAAGCAAGGCATCGACAGCTTCACCGAGACGCGGTGGATTACGGTCGAAACCTTGCCCGGCCATTTCCCGATCTGATCGAAGGGCACAACCGATGAAGCGCATCCTGACCGCCGCCGCCTTGGCCCTCGCGACCCTGACTGGCGCTGCCCAGGCCGAGGCTCCGCAGGGGGCAGCCGCGCCTGCCCCGACGCTGACTTATGTCTTCTCGATCCGCGCCGATCTCGATCCTCCGATCGAGGTGGGCACGGTCGACGGCGGACGGCGGCGCTTCATCGGCATTCGCGGCGGCGAGGTCTATGGCCCGCGCCTGCAAGGCACGGTCATGGCGGGCGGGGGCGACTGGCAGACGATCATGCCCGAAGGCCTGACCAAGGTGGAGGCCCGCTATTTCCTGAAAGCAGCCGACGGCACGGTGATCGAAGTCACCAACCCCGGCGTGCGCGTCGCCTCGGTCGAGGTGGTGGAGAAGCTCTCGCGGGGCGAGGTGGTCGACCCCTCGCTCTACTATTTCCGCACCACGCCCAACTTCAAGGTGAACGGGGGCGCACTCGACTGGATGCAGCGCCATGCTTTCGTCGCGCGCGGCATTCGCAAGCCGGATTCGGTGGTGATCGATTATTACGTGGTGAATTGAGGGCGGCGCTAAATCGCCTGTCCAGCCGCCCAGCCGCTGGCCCAGGCCCACTGGAAATTATACCCGCCCAGCCAGCCGGTGACGTCCACCGCCTCGCCAATGGCATAAAGTCCCGGCACTTTGTTCGCCATCATCGTGCGCGATGAAAGGTCGGCGGTGGAAATGCCGCCTGCGGTCACTTCCGCCTTGGCGAAGCCTTCGGTGCCGTTGGGCGTGAACTGCCAGTCGGCGAGTTTTGCCTCGAATCCGCGCAGCGCCTTGTCGGTCAGGCCCGCCAGCTCGCCGCCGATCCCGGCGCGGTCCAGCAGCGCGGCTTTCAGGCGGTCGGGCAGGGGCAGGGCGTTGTGCAGCGCCAGCTTGGGGCGGGTGCGCTTGACCTCGGTCAGCCAGCCTTGCGCGGCGTCGGGCAGGAAGTTCACGCCGATGGCGGTGCGGTGCTGCCAGTAGGACGAGATTTGCAGCATCGCCGGGCCGCTGAGGCCGCGGTGCGTGAACAGGGCGGCTTCGCGGAAGCGGACCTTGTTCCAGCGCACCACGACTTCGGCGGATACGCCCGACAGCTCGCGGAACAGCGCCTCGTCCTCGCCCAGCGTGAACGGTACCAGCGCGGGGCGCGGCTGGACGACGGACAGGCCGAACTGGCGGGCGAGCTCATAGGCGAACCCGGTTGCGCCCAGCTTGGGGATCGCGGGGCCGCCGGTCGCCAGCACCAGCGCCGGGGCGGTGAAGTCCCGCCCGCCCGCGCTCACCCGGAACTGCCCGTCGGCGTGGGTCACGGCGCTGACCGACTGGCCGAGAGCAATCGTCACCCCGCCCGCGCGGCACTCCTCGACCAGCAGCGCGACGATCTGGCGCGCCGAACCATCGCAGAACAGCTGGCCCAGCGTCTTTTCGTGCCAGGCAATGCCGTAGCGTTCGACCAGTTCCAGAAAATCCTGCGGGGTGTAGCGCCCCAGCGCGGACTTGGCGAAGTGCGGGTTGGCCGACAGGTAACGGTCTGGCGCGGTCCCCAGATTGGTGAAATTGCAGCGCCCGCCGCCCGAAATCAGGATCTTCTTGCCGGGTTCATCCGCATGATCGAGCAGCAGCACCCGCTTGCCGCGCTGGCCAGCGGTCGCCGCCGCCATCATCCCCGCCGCGCCCGCGCCGAGCACGATTGCGTCGAATTGGGCGGCGCTCATCGCGCCATGATGCTTTGCGCGACGGCCTCGCCCACCTTGATCCCGTCAATCGCGGCAGAGAGGATCCCGCCCGCATAACCCGCGCCTTCACCCGCCGGGAACAGCCGCGCGACGTTGAGGCTCTGGAAATCCTTGCCGCGCGTGATGCGGATGGGCGACGAGGTGCGGGTTTCGACCCCGGTCATCACCACGTCGGGGTGGTCATAGCGGGCGATCTGGCGGCCGAAGATCGGCAGGGCCTCACGCATGGCTTCCACCGCGAAATCGGGCAGGCAGGCGGCCAGATCGGTCGGCGTCACGCCGGGCTTGTAGCTGGGGGTGACGCTGCCGAGCGCGGTCGAGGGGCGCCCGGCGAGGAAATCCTCCACCCGCTGGCCCGGCGCGAAATAGGCGCCGCCGCCCGCCTGATAGGCCAGCGATTCCCATTTGCGCTGAAACGCGATCCCTGCGAGCGGTCCGTCCGGGTAATCGCGCGCCGGATCGATCCCGACGACAAAGCCCGAATTGGCGTTGAATTCGGCGCGGGAATATTGGCTCATCCCGTTGGTGACGACGCGGCCCTCCTCGCTCGTGGCGGCGACCACGCGCCCGCCGGGGCACATGCAAAAGCTGTAGACGGTGCGCTCGTTCGAACAGTGATGGACCAGGCTGTAGGCCGCCGCGCCCAGCACCGGATGCCCGGCGCACTTGCCGAACCGTGCCTCGTCGACCCAGCTTTGCGGGTGCTCGATCCGCACCCCGATGGAGAACGGTTTCGCCTCGATATGCACGCCGCGCGCGTGGAGCATTTCGAACGTGGAGCGCGCCGAATGGCCGACTGCCATCACGACATGATCGGTTTCCAGAAAGCTGCCATCGGCCAGTTGCAGGCCGCGCAACTGCTGGCGGCCATCGGGCAGCCGGTCAAGCACCAGATCGTCGACGCGGGTTTCCCAGCGATATTCGCCGCCCAGTTCCTCGATTGTCGCGCGCAGGCTTTCGACCATCGTCACCAGCCGGAACGTGCCGATATGCGGGTGCGCTTCATAGAGGATGTCGTCTGGCGCACCGGCCTTGACGAATTCCTCCAGCACCTTGCGGCCTAGGAAGCGCGGGTCCTTGACCCGGCAATAGAGCTTGCCGTCGGAAAACGTGCCCGCGCCGCCTTCGCCGAACTGGACATTGGATTCGGGGTTCAGCTCTGACCGCCGCCACAGCCCCCAGGTGTCCTTGGTGCGTTGGCGCACGACTTTGCCGCGATCGACGATGATCGGGCGGAACCCCATCTGTGCCAGCACCAGCCCCGCGAACAGCCCGCACGGCCCCGCGCCGATCACGACCGGGCGCTGGCCCGACCAGCCTTCGGGGGCGTGGACGGGCGGGTGCCAGGTCATGTCCGGGGTGGGGCGCACGTCCTTGTCATTGGGGAAGCGCGCCAGCACGGCGGCTTCGTCGGCCAGATCGACATCGAAGGTATAGACCAGCAGGATCGCGCTTTTGCGGCGGGCGTCGTTGCCGCGCTTGAACATCGTATAGCCGCGCAGGGCATCCGCCGCGATGCCCAGCCGCGCGCAGATCGCGGGCGCAATCGCTTCGGGGGGGTGATCGAGCGGCAGGGACAGTCCGGACAGGCGCAGCATTCGCGCCCCTTACCGGGAAACTGACCAAGCGCCAACCGGCCTAATCGGCGCAGGCCGGGCAGCTTTCACCGGGGACGTAAAGCGGCGATTCCTGATCCTCGGCGCTCACGGGCTGGTTGCAGGCGTGGCACAGCGCATACGTGCCGGGGGTCAGGCCGTGGCCGACCGTCACGCGTTCGTCGAACACGAAGCATTCGCCCTGCCACAGGCTGTCCTCGGCCGGTACGGTTTCAAGGTATTTGAGGATGCCGCCAGCCAAGTGGAACACGCTGTCGATGCCTTCCGCCTTCAGGAACGCGGTCGACTTTTCGCAGCGGATGCCGCCGGTGCAGAACATCGCGACCTTGGGGGGTGTGCCATTGCCGAGCAGGCGCTCACGGTTGGCGCGGAACCAGTCCGGAAACTCGCGGAAGCTGCGGGTGCCGGGATCGATGGCGCGGGTAAACGTCCCGGCGGCGATTTCATAGGCGTTGCGGGTGTCGATCACGATGGTGTCGGGGTCCGCGATCAGCGCGTTCCAGTCATGCGGGGCAACATAGGTGCCGACGCTGGCCAGCGGGTCGATTCCGTCCACGCCCAGCGTCACGATTTCCTTTTTCAGGCGCACTTTCATCCGCTGGAACGGCATGGCGGGGGCTTCGGAGTATTTGACCTCCAGCGCGGCGCAGCCCAGCAGGGCGCGGATGTGATCGAGCACGGCGGCAAGCCCCGCATCGGTCCCGGCGATGGTGCCGTTGATCCCTTCGCCCGCCAGCAGCAGGGTCCCCCTGATCCCCGCCGCTGCGCACACTGCCAGCAGCGGTTCGCGCAGCGCGGCGGGATCGGCGAAAGGCGCGAACTGATAGAGCGCGGCGACGCGGACGGGAGCGGTCTCGGACATGGCCCGCGCTATTGCGCCGCCTGCGCTCCGTGCGCAAGGCCCGCCGTCAGCCCGCCTCCTCCCGCGCGGGCAGTCGCACCGGCAGGATCAGAAGGGCGCCCACCAGCAGCGCACCGGAACCGATCGCCTGCCAGATCGCATAGCTCCCGGTCGCATCGTGGAGCAGCCCGACCCCGATGATCCCGACCGCGTTGCCGATCCATCCGATCCCGACCAGCGCGCCATAGACCGTGCCGTATTTCGACACTTCGAAGCGGCGGCTGACGAAATAGGCGAAAATGTCCAGCTCCGCCCCCTGTTGCAGCCCGATCATTGCCGCCGCGAACAGCGCGGCGGGGGCGAATCCGGTGGTCAGGAGCAGGACCATGAAGCCCATGCCCGGCACCAGCGTCAGCAGGAAGGCGACCCGGCGCGGTTCAAACCGGTCAAGCAGCCAGCCGCCGCCCAGCCGCCCGGCAAACTGCCCCACGGCATAGACCGACAGCGCCAGCGCGGCGGTGGCGGCGCTGATCCCTTCTTCCTGGATCATCGGCGACATTTGGCTGACCGCCCCGGCAGTCGCCATCGACATCACGACGTTGGACAAGGTCATGAACCAGAAGTCGGGCACTTTCATGAAGCCGTAGTCGGGCGGCGGGGACTTGGCCCCCACGCCGCTGCCGCTGCGCCCGGAATTGCGCGGCAGCAGCAGCGCGACCGAGGGGATGCCGATGCAGACCGAGATCGCCGCCAGCGCGATGAACCCGCCGCGCCAGCTATAGGCATCCATCACCTCTTGCAGGATCGGCGGCATGAACATCGTGGTGATCGATGCGCCGACCGCGACCAGCCCCAGCGCCTTGCCCCGGTGGACGCGAAAATGCGCACTGATCGGGCGAGTGATCGCCACGGCGGTGCTGCCGACGCTGAAGAAGCCGGTCAGCGCGATGGATATCGCCATGTGCCAGATTGTGCTGCCCAGCAGTGCGGTAGTCACCTGGATCGTCGCGACAATCAGCGTGCAGGTGAAATAGACCGGGCGAAAGCCATAGATATCGGTCATCCGCCCGATCACCGGCGACCCCAGCGCGGCGGTGATGATCAGCGCCTGGACGATGCCCAACTGCCCGCGCGAAACGTTCAGTTCCTCGGCCAGTGGCAGCAGGAACAGGCTGAACGTGAAGAACAGCAGCGCGACGCCGGTGGCCGACGCCATCGCGCAGCCCAGCACGATCCGCCAGCCATCGCGCCATTCACCCGTCGCGGCGGGGAGCCATCGCGCCATGCCCCGGACTGCCCTTAAGCCCGCCAGCGCGCGGGTATAGGTGCTCATGTCGAAATAGTCGCGCCACACCGCGATTCTACCATCGCGCAGTTCAAACACCCCGCAGCACGGCAGGTTGACCGGCTTGCCGCCCACGATGGTGCGGTCAACGCGTTCGGCGATCACCACGTCCCCGGCGGAGAGCAGGTTCAGCACGTCCCATTCGGTGCTGCTCCACCCGCCCGCGAACGCGCCGATGAACTGGCGGAGCGCAGCGTGGCCCTGCACCGGTTCGATCGGCATGTTGTGATAGATGCCGTCCTCGGTGAAGAAGCCGACCAGCTCCTCCACATCAAGGCGTGACCATGCGGCGATGAAGTCCCGCACCACGGCGGCGTTGTCGGCCATGGTCAGTCCTCAACCCCGAAGGTGATTTCGGCATGATCGCGCAGGCGCTGGACCAGCGCTTCGCCCAGCAGCGCGCCGGGGGTGGCAATCGCGCCGTCCGCCGTGCAGCTCAGCAGCGCGATCCCGGTTTCCGCGATCATCCGGCTGGTCGAGCCATAACCCGGATCATAGCGGCCCTTCACGCCATAGCGGATCGTGCGGCCATCGGGGTATTCGCCCACGAACAGCACATCGTAATGGCCGTTGTCGCGCTCTTCCTTGGTCGGGCCTTCGCCGGGCTTGGGATCGTTGGGGTTGCCGATCATCGGGGTGGCGGCCACGTGCTTGGCGATGGCCTCGCCCTGCTCGCCGGGGCCGGTCAGCAGCATTTCGTCATAGACGAAGTCCGCGCCATAGGGGTGGCCCAGCAGGAAGTTGGTGCGGTGGACGTTCTTGGTGTTGATCACCGCCATGATGAACGGCGCGCACCA
>ERZ1645187.2406-NODE-2406-length-16499-cov-17.148018_pt1 | contig 16499 bp, 11 predicted proteins | sample MGYA00575352_ERZ1645187 | MGnify/ENA primary metagenome ERZ1645187 (study PRJEB40837, sample SAMN11349314) | freshwater sediment metagenome | isolation source: river sediment | host: Sediment | place: India: Wazaribad , New Delhi | collected 2017-02-21 ... | reverse complement strand
AGCTGGAAGCCATAAAGGTGTTCATGTCCTGTGAAACCCCTGTCAAACAAAGGTTGGGGCGGGGCGGAGGCAAAGGCACGCCAGGTGTTGGGGTCTCTTCTGTTGCCCCAGGCATCAAAGTTGATTTCCTGCAGGCTGTTGCCGGCAGCATCGCTGATGGTGTTCCACGATCCGAGGCCAGTGCTGAGCGAAGCCGAAGCATGGTCGGTGTGGATATATTGGATGTTATACAAGCATTTAGGCTCTTTCACCACCACGGCAAACAAACCCTCCGGTCCGCTGAGGTAGGTGTGGGTGGTGGTTTGGGTACTAAGGTAAATATTCAAGATTTGCATGAAACAAATGTACTAGACAATACAAAAACATCCTTGCTGTTGATTGATTAAATATTCCATTCCGCAAACCCCATTTATTCTTTAACTACTTTTCCCGTTGCAAGGGTTTTCCCATCTTGAAGCAGGTTGATCAGATACATACCCCTTGGAAGTTGGGAGAGACTGATTTGGGCAATATTTGTGTTGAGGATTTGTTGCCTCAGCACTTTGCCATCCTGACTGGTTAGTTGCAGAACAGCAGCCTGTCCGTGAAGGCTTACCTCGACTGTAACTTTGTCACCAGCCGGGTTAGGATAAACCAGCATCAGCTTGTCGCTGTTGTGCGATTGCACCGCGGTGGAAGTTCCTTCGGGACAAGTGGTTTGACTAAAATTCAGCATTCCCTGGTCGTTGAGGGTGCCGCGCCAGCACTGTCCGTTGGGCGATTTCATGATGATGCCGTGATCAATATCTTCAATATACACATCACCATCTGCGATATGAAGTTTTGCTGAAGGATCATCAATTCCAATGCCCACATTGCCCGCCTCAAACACGAAACCCTTGGTGCTTTGGGTGCTGAAGGTGAGGTGACCGCCTGTTTTGGCTTTCACGGCATGGCCCGAGTTGGTGAAATAAACCACGGCATTTTTAGTACTTCCGGTTGGTTCTAATCGCAGCGAAGCGTCCTCTCCGTCATCCGCCCTGATGTGCAGCTTGGCTTGCGGATCGGTGACATTGCCGATGCCCACGCGGCCGGATTGATCGCCTGATGCTGTTTCGCTGACAAACAAAGTGGGATATTGACTTTTGAAGCCGACAACAAGACTGTTAGTGGTGGTATTGATGAGCGGATATACGTCAGAAATGCCCAATCCAAAAACATAAGCTCCCACCTGATTTGAAGTCGTGAAATTACCAATGCTGTGGGCGTTGCCAAACATTGACTTGGCATAGTTTCCAATAGCAAAACTCGATGTTGATTGAGCAACAGCATTTGAACCTATGGCATAAGCGTGCATGCCGTTCGTCACCGAAGAGCTGCCAAACACATAAGAATGACTCCAGTTTGCTTGTGAAGCTGTACCGATGGCTACGGCATTGTTGCGACCGGTTGTATTGCCGTTTCCCAGAATACTTTGGTTAGAATAAGCACTGTTGACTGCATTGCCAAAGCCTGCTTTAATATTGTTGTTGTCGCAAGTAATACATGACTGAGAATAAGTAAGCTGCACTGACATGAATATAGCCATAATTGCAACCATTGATTGGATGAATGTTGAGTTTACAGGTTTCATTTTTCAAATTTTTAATAAGCTTTAACGATCTTTCCTTTTTCAACTGCACCATTTTTATAATGCAGCTCATACAAATACACTCCTTCGGGCAGGTGATTGGTTTGGATGATACCTCTAGTGTCCGGCAAGCGTTTTTCCAATGCTATTTTACCTGCGATATCATAAAGTCGCAGCAATATGTTTTGTTCAGCACTCTCGAAGTTGATCAGGTCGGCGCAGGGTATCGGCCAGAAAGCTGTTTTCTTCAATTCAATATGTTGAGCACTGTTTGCTGTTAGCAAGCCAAGGTTGTTGAGCTTCAAAAAAACAGGATCATACACCTGCGTGGCGTGGTTGAAGCGCGATGCACAGATAAAACTACCTCCATCCCTTGTGGCAACCACATAATATGATTCATAATAATAGTCGCCTCCAATAAAATGCAGGTAGCGTGGCTCCAGGCGGGAATCCGTTTGTCCGGCCATAATCCAGTTTACCCGCCCCACGGGTGGTTTGCCGATATGTTGATCTTTAAAACCAATAAAGTAAATGGAATCGGGGTTTTTGAAAGCGACATCACGGAAAACACTTGCTTTGTCTATAGTATTAAAACTACCAAAATGACATGAATCAATAATGTTTAAGGAACTATCAAAAGAAATAAGCCACATATCCTGATCATTCGAAGATGCCGGATTAGGTCTGTCATATTCACACGAATATATAAAGGTGCTGTCAGTTTGCCAAATAACATTATGATAATTATCGGTACCACTTACAAAAGGTAGTGCCGTTTGCCCAATAAACTGTTGGGCTGTATCAAATTCAAGACGTACGCGTTGGCCGGTTCCTCCTGCAAGACCAGGCGTAAAAGCCCAAAGTTGTGTTGAGTCAATATTGAGTATCCAATCAGAGTGTCCGCGGCCTTCAACAAAGTGGGTATAATTGTTGCCCATATTTCCAAGCGCGTCAAACCAGACTAACTTATAGATAGCTCGTGTACATGGGAAAACGCACACATCAAGTGCAAATAAATACTGACCATTGAGCTGAAATATTTTCCTTACGTCTAAGGAGTAATAGGCACTCATATCATAATACCTTGTCCACACCTTGTTGAGGCTGTTATCCAACTTAACAATCATCAGATTCAACGGTTCTGAATCAGCTGCATAGGCTTGACCGACAAGTACAAAGCCGCCATCGGTTAATTCTTGCATGGCATTGATACTGAAAAGTGAGTCGCCAAAACTAAAACGATGGGTTATTGTATCACCTGCTCCGCTAAAAGATAATAAATATCCTTTTGTAGGAGAACTCATCGCATAATCCGAACCTGTTCGTTCGTTGATAACAGCAACAATCTCACCGTTATCCCTTTCAATAGCAACAGGAGAGTACTTGCGCACCGGATATTCCAGCACAAAGTCGAAAGTGCTTTGTGCTGGAACAAAACCCACAAAAAATGCTTGGAACAAAATTGCCAAACAAATAGGTATATGTGTTCTCATCTTTCTGGCAGAGGTTCAATTCTACCAGTGCATACCATTCCCCGCTTTCTGAAATATAATTTCGGCTCATGCCAAATTAAGCGATCCGATGAAAAAAATGTTTCCTTACTTTTAATAGATGCTTCGGCAAACTTTTTGTTATCAGTATTTTGACTGGAGCTTAACCATTGATCAGCAAAATCTTTTAGATGGTCATAATAAAACTGCATTTCGTGTATGCCTGAGCCTTGGTAGTTATACTCCAGGCACTCTGTCCAGTCGTCAAAATTAGCCACCGCTTCTGATGCAGCGAAGATCTTGTAATCGAGATAATTATCCGGTGTTGGATCGAGCGGGTAATCATTATAATCGAGGATTAACTCAACAGTTGAGCCGTAGAAATACCATCTGCAATTGTTTGCTGGTTCAGGGTTATAGTGTTGACTCAATATTGCTTCAAATAATTGTGGAGCATTTGTACCAACATTGTTTCCAAAACAGTCCCAAAGCGCAAAATCTTCGTATTTATATGCCTCATCATTCCCAAAGTCATCAGTTTGCAGCAGTGTCCCAGTCCCGGTCAGGGTGATGATGCGCAATTTTTGTTTGTTGCCGGGCAGCGGTCCCATATTGTCCACCCGAGCCATGATAAACTGCTTGTTGTCGCCTTCCACTTCTTCGTAATAGTGGTGGCTCAGTCCTGCGAGAAAGGTGTCGTAAGCATCAAACACCTCTTCATAGGCTGCCTCATAGCCGTTCACAAGGCTCATCTCGGTGTAGAGGGTGTCGCGGTGCAGGCGCGCAAAGGCATGGCCGGCATCGGCATAGGTGTAGTTGAGTGCCGCATCAATGTACCACACAGCCGAGTCCACACTCATGCGCAGCCCGCTCTTGAGCATCACACCACGGTTGTAGAGCGCCATTTGCTCCACAAAGTTATTGATCAGTGCCGATGGGTCTTCGTCGGCTTGCAGCTGTACCTGCTGCCTGTTTTCATCCTTGCTGCAACGCGTCATCAACAATCCGGTTGCCAGGCTTAGTAAAAGAAAGAAGGAAATTTTTGTTTTCATAATGATTGAGATTTAGATGAATAAATTTTTGTTAAAATTGTTTTATGTGTTTAAAGAATAAAAAATGAACGTTTTGTTTGCTGCCTCAACAGCCTGTGCATTGCGGTGGCCTTATACGGCAGCGTAGAAATACGAGGCAGAAAAAGTGAAATCGGTACAAGTCGGCATCGTCAATCGGCAACAAAGAGCAGGCTTTCGCAAAGTTTTGGGGAAATGGTGGTATGGGTTGTTTAGCATTTTTTCAATTGTTTGGTTAGCCAAAATTAGTTAAAAGAAAATACCTGTCAAGTGTTTTGAGAAGAAATCTTAAATGCTTGTCTAATTTATACTTATTCCAAATAACTTGGTTATCAGTAGTTTTACGTAAATGTCAACACTTATTTCTGCTTGATGCTGTTTTTTTTGGCATCAATTCTTTTGGAGAATGCCTGTGTTTTCTGATAAAACGTATGATTTGTAAAAAATATAATGATACTTTGAAACATCGCTACACAAAAGATTTTGCACTTAAAATTCCACCGATTTTATCCCGTAACTTTTTCACATAAACCTTTTATATCCCCTGCCCTGTTTCAGACAAACCGCCGCCCAGCTGCCGGCACGCGGAGGAGTCACCTTTGAGCTTTGCTGTCAGTTACAGATATTCGAAGTGATTTGTAGATTGATGAATGCGACAGGAAGATTGGATTATCTGCTCTGCATCAATCATTTCCGAGGTCGCCCAGCATGGGCACAAAACGAAATACGCCAAACTCCTCGCGACTCAGGCTTCCATCGGCTTGCTTTGTCAGTCGGAGCATCACCTGCTCTTCGCCTTCGCCATGCGGAATCACCATCATACCACCGGTTTTGAGCTGCTGCACCAAAGCCTGCGGAATTTCAGGTGCAGCCGCAGTGATGAGTACACGGTCAAAAGGTGCAAACTTAGGCAAGCCTTCAAAACCGTCACCTAAGAAAAGCTGAGGTTTCCAGGGCATTGTTTCCATAAAAGCCTTGGTTTTCACATATAGTTTTCGTTGCCGCTCAATGGTAAACACTTTTGCTCCCATTTCGGCCAAGACACAAGCCTGATATGCCGATCCGGTTCCAATTTCCAGCACCTTTAGTCCGCGTTGAATTTGCAATAACATGGTTTGAAAAGCCACAGTATAGGGCTGCGAAATGGTCTGTCCGCTACCGATAGGGAATGGTTTGTCCTGGTATGCAAATTCAAGAAAAGACGAGTCCATGAAAAAGTGGCGTGGAATGCGCTCAATGGCTGCCAAAACACCTTTATCAGTGATGCCTTTCTCCCTTATTGTCTCCACCAGCATCTTACGCAAACCCTTGTGCCTGAATGTATCTTCCATCTAACTACTTCTATGCGTGTTGTTTGGTTATTTATAGCTATTCTAAATTCACCGGTTGCGAAGTTAGCAATATCCCTAAAACCAAAAAGTGATACTTTTGCAAAAAGAAATTTTATGTTAAAGATCGGGGTTTTAGGCGCAGGCCATTTAGGGAAGATTCACATCAGGTGCATCAGGCAAATAGGTGATTATGAGCTTGTAGGTTTTTATGATCCCGATCCGCTGACAGTCGAAAAAGTTGAAAAAGAATTTGGCCTTACCTCATTCAGCAGCATTGGGGCGCTCGTAGATGCAGTGGAGGTGGTTGATATCGTTACACCCACGATCGCGCATTTCGCCTGTGCTTCTGAAGCCCTGCTGAAAAAAAAGCACGTTTTCATTGAAAAACCCATCGTGGCAACGCCCGACGAAGCCCGCGAGCTGATCAGGCTGGCCAACGACGCGGGCGTGAAGGTGCAGGTGGGACACGTTGAACGCTTCAACCCCGCATTCCTCGCGGCCCGGGAATCGCTGCACCAACCCATGTTTATCGAAACCCACCGTCTTGCCCAATTCAACCCCCGCGGCACTGACGTGCCTGTTGTGCTCGACCTCATGGTGCATGATATTGACATCCTGCTGAGTGCTGTTGATTCCGAAATAACGGGGATCAGCGCAAGCGGAGTGGCTGTGGTTAGCGAAACACCTGACATAACAAACGCGCGCATCGAGTTTGCCAACGGATGTGTTGCCAACCTGACAGCAAGCCGCATTTCGATGAAAAACATGCGTAAGACCAGGTTCTTCCAGAAGGATGCCTATATCAGCGTTGATTTTCTTGAAAAAACCACAGAAATAGTGAGGATGAGCGCTGTTGAGGAAGAGCCTTCAAACCCGATGGCCATGGTGATTGACCTCGGAAACGGAAAAGGAATGCGCGAGATCAGCTTCGAGCGGCCTGCCGTTTTACCTTCCAATGCCATTCAGGCAGAGCTTGAGAGTTTTTATCACGCCATCGTCAACAACAAAAGCCCGATGGTGACCATTGAAGATGGTTACAAGGTGCTGTTGGTGGCACACCGGATACTCGAAAAATTAAATCAGGCAGCAAATAAAATCAGTATTTAATTTTTCTTTTTTATACAATAATAGCCCCGCCGGAAGCGTTTTATCCAAACCAAAGATCAAGACGAAAATATGCCACAATCTCTACGATTGCTCATTTACATTCTTAGCACCCTGCTGGCACTGAATCTGGCCTCCTGCCATAAATTTGAGGGCGACCAAACGATTCCTGCCTATGTGCGTATAGACACCGTTTTGTTCACGGCCGACTACGTCACACAAGGCAGCAGCACACACAAAATCACCGACGCATGGGTGTATGTTGATGACCAGCTGATCGGGGTGTATGAGTTGCCATCCACGTTTCCCGTACTCGCCAGCGGAAAACACAAACTTGAAATCAGAGCAGGCATAAAGCTCAACGGCATCGGCGCCACACGTGCCCCATACCCATTCTATTTACCCTATACACTGAGCGACTTTAACTTCGTCCCGGATTCAATCCAGTTGGTAAAACCTTTTACAACCTATTATGACAACCTTACCTTTGCATGGATGGAAGACTTTGAAGGGTCGGGACTGTCGCTCGAAAGTACATCGCAGGGCGATACGGCCATTTTTAAAACCAATCCTGCCAACCATCCTGATGCCTGGTTGTCGCCCTACTCCTCCTATTCCGGCATCGTACATCTGGATCAGGCGCACAACACCTTTCAGTCGGCGTCCTTTTTAGAATATGAACTGCCAAAACTCGGCAAATCGGTTTTGCTTGAACTCGACTATAAATGTGAACGCGAATTTGTGGTTGGCCTCATTGCCAAACTACCGGCAAACTATGTCTATCTTCCGCTCATCGTGGTAAACAAAAGCGAGAAATGGAACAAAATTTACATCAACCTTGGGCCGAATGTTTCGGAATATACAACAGCACAAAGCTTTAAAGTCTATTTTGAAGCCGGCCTGGGCGAAGGCGACAACGCAAAAATCTTTTTTGACAACATCAAGTTGATTTACAGAACACCGGGCGAATGAATAAATATTTACAAGTAACCAAATATGTCATGCTCGACTGGATAGCCGCAACGCTTTCCTGGTTTCTGTTTTACATCTTTCGCAAACAAGCCGAAGACCCCGGCTTCTACAACAAGTTCGACATCGTCTTTGACGATCCCAACTTCTGGGCAGGCCTTATCTTTATCCCCGTGGGGTGGATTCTGCTTTATGGTATTGTTGGAACCTACCGCAAAATTTACCGAAAAGCACGTTTGAAAGAACTCGGTCAAACACTCGTCATGACACTTATCGGGGTGACAGTCATCTTTTTTGTTGCAATACTCGATGATGTTATCGTTACCTACAAATCTTATTATCAGTCGTTTCTAACACTTTATATTTTGCATTTTATGCTGACTTATGCAGGACGACTGATGCTGACCTCAGTAACCGTAAGAAAAATTCACCGCAAAGAGATAGGCTTCAACACAGTGATTGTCGGTAGCAATGGCAATGCCCTCAAGATTTTCAAAGACATTGAAAAACAGGAACGTTCGGCAGGCAACATCTTTGTTGGCTTTTTGAGCGTTTATGACAAGGACGATTACAAAATCGGGCAATACCTCCCCCATCTCGGGCCCTACCAAAACATAAAAAAAGTGGTGGAACAGCTCTCCGTAGAAGAGGTGATTATCGCCATTGAACGCACGGAAACCGACACCATTGACAAAATTATTGCTCACCTCGAAGACACTGCGGTGGTTATCAAGATCATTCCCATCATGCAGGACATCCTGTTTGGAACGGTAAAACTCAGCGGGATATGGCATGCGCCCCTCATTCAGATATCGCCCGACCTGATGCCTGCCTGGCAACAATCGCTCAAACGCATCATGGATATTGTGATTTCTATTATCGCCATCATTTTTTTAATCCCCCTGTATGTGTTTACGGCCATAGGCGTTAAAGCTTCTTCCAAAGGTCCTGTTCTCTATAGCCAAACCCGTATCGGATTAAGAGGACGACCTTTTAAGATGCACAAATTCAGGAGCATGTATTCTGATGCTGAGAAAACAGGCCCACAGCTTAGCAGCGACGACGACCCGCGCATCACACCCTTTGGTCGTTTTATCCGCAAGGTACGTCTCGACGAAATACCGCAGTTTTACACCGTGCTCAAAGGCGATATGTCGCTTGTGGGACCCCGCCCCGAAAGACAGTTTTATATTGACCAAATCGTAAAAAGGGCACCCCATTACCGTCTGCTTTTGAAGGTGAAACCCGGCATAACAAGCTGGGGGCAAGTGAAATATGGATATGCTTCTGATGTTGACGAAATGATCGAACGTCTGCAATACGACATTCTTTATATCGAAAACATGAACATTGCCATGGACATTAAAATCTTGATCTATACAGTTTTAATTGTACTCCAGGGCAGGGGAAAATAACAACGCACAAAAGACACCTGAAGTATTACTTTTTTGCAGCGCCAAAACCTTTTGAAACATCGTTTGTTGATCTTTGGTAAGAAGATAAAAGGTTTATATTCAAATAATCAGTATTTTTGCAGCCCAAAAATTTAAAAAAATCATGAGTCAAACACTTGTTGAGCAAGATCTTCAGTACAAGGTGGCAGATATCCGCCTTGCCGACTGGGGACGCAAAGAAATAGAAATCGCAGAGAAAGAAATGCCGGGTCTGATGTCGCTCAGGGCAAAATTCGGTCCGGAGAAACCATTGAAAGGCGCCCGCATCTCAGGCTCGCTGCACATGACCATCCAAACCGCCGTCCTTATCGAAACGCTCGTTGAGCTTGGTGCCGAGGTGCGCTGGGCAAGTTGCAATATATTTTCGACACAAGACCATGCTGCAGCCGCTATTGCGGCAGCCGGTATTCCGGTATTTGCCTGGAAAGGCGAAACCCTTGACGAATACTGGTGGTGTACCAAACAAGCCCTCACCTTCGAAAACGGCCAGGGTCCTCACCTTATTGTGGACGATGGCGGCGATGCCACCCTGATGATTCACAAAGGCTTTGATATCGAAAAAAACCCTTCGCTGCTTGCTGTTCCAACAACGAATGCCGAAGAAACGGCTCTTATCAAAGCCCTCACCGAAACATATACCGACGACAGCCGTCACTGGCATCGCACAGTGGAAAGCTGGGCCGGCGTTTCGGAAGAAACCACCACCGGGGTGCACCGTCTGTACCAGATGAAAGAAGCCGGTCAGCTGCTTGTTCCCGCTATCAACGTGAACGATTCGGTCACAAAATCGAAGTTCGATAACCTTTATGGTTGCCGCGAATCGTTAGCCGATGGCATCAAACGTGCCACTGATGTCATGTTGGCCGGAAAGGTGTGTGTGGTTTTAGGTTATGGCGATGTAGGAAAAGGATCGGCCAAGTCGCTGCGTGCTTATGGCGCGCGTGTTTTGGTCACTGAAATTGACCCCATCTGTGCGCTGCAGGCAGCCATGGAAGGCTTTGAAGTGACCACCATTGAAGATGCTTTACCCATTGGGAACATCTATGTCACAGCCACCGGAAACAAGGATGTGATCACCTTTGAGCACATGCAACAAATGAAAGATCAGAGCATCGTGTGCAACATCGGCCACTTCGACAACGAAATTCAGGTGAGCCGCCTCGAATCAACAAAAGGTGTTGAAAAAATAACCATCAAACCACAGGTTGACAAATATACCTTCGAAGGTGGCAATTCTATTTTCCTTTTGGCCGAAGGCCGCCTGGTGAATCTTGGTTGTGCCACCGGCCATCCCAGCTTTGTGATGAGCAACTCGTTCACAAACCAAACGCTGGCGCAGCTCGACCTCTGGAAGAACCGCGGAAAATACCCGGTTGATGTTTACCGCCTGCCAAAACACCTTGACGAAGAAGTAGCCCGCCTGCACCTCGAGCAGATCGGTGTGAAACTGACAAAACTCACAAAGGAACAAGCTGAATACATCAGCGTTCCGGTGAATGGCCCCTACAAAGCAGATCATTACCGGTATTAATACCGCGAACAATACAACAGCCCGTGAACGCCCCCGGTTCGCGGGCTTTTTTTTGCCATTTTTTATCCAAAACCACGCTTTTAATGATGATTATTTTTGTTACTTGCCGCACGAATTGCATGGTAGTCTTCAATTTATAACAGGCATTAAACCATTACATTAATATAAAACTTTAGCCCGATGATCAAAAAAATTTCAGCCACATTCAGCATTGCATTTATGCTGATGATTGGCCTGCAACTGAAAGCACAAATTCAAATGCCTGCGCAGTGGAAATTCTCTGCCGGAGATCAGGCTGCATGGTCCCTACCCGACTTTGACGATAGCCAATGGCTTGATATTGACCCGCTTTTTAACTGGGAGAGTCAAATGTTGCCCGACTATGACGGTTTTGGCTGGTACAGGGTCAAGGTGTTCATCCCATCAAAATACCAGGAGAAAGCCCGGAAATATGGTGGTCTGATGCTTTCGCTCGGCAAAATTGACGATGTGGACATGACCTGGTTCAACGGCAAAGTTATCGGCGCTTCGGGTAGTTTTGCGCCTGATTATGTTACAGCCTGGGACCAGAACAGATTGTATGAAGTGCCGCTGACAGAGGTGCTTTGGGACCAATACAACAGCATCGCGGTGCGTGTTTTCGACAGCACCGGAGGTGGCGGACTGTATGGGGGGCCTGTGGAACTGACACTGAAGGGACTTTCAGAAAACATCCTTGTAAATCCCGTGTTTGAGACTGCTGATCGTATTTTGAAAAGCGGCAATAATGCAACAATCAGGTTCGAAATTGCCAGCCACCTGATGTTTAAAATTGAAGGCAGGGTGATAGCAAAAATTGTATCTGATTTCGGCCAGACACTTGGAACATACACCTGGCCTTTGAAACTCAAGGCACAGCAAAAAAAATCCTTTACGATAACGATGAATGCCTTTGACCCAGGATTTTATCACCTCGATATCAGCGTGGAGAATGAAGAATTTGCAAAAAAAACGCGAATAAGCTTTGGCTATGAACCCGAAAAAATCGTCTCACCGGCCAATCCGCAAGCCGATTTTGATGATTATTGGGTTCGGGCAAAAAAAGAACTTGCCGCTGTTGACCCGCAGTTTAAAATGATACGAAAAGACTCTCTGTGCACAGAAAAAAGAGAAGTATTCCTGATCGAAATGCGTTCACTCGGCAACGTGCTGATAAGAGCCTGGTATTCTGTTCCAAAAGCTGCAGGAGTTTATCCGGCTGTGATGATGGTTCAGGGATACAGCTCCACCATCATGCCCGAGTTTGTTGATTACGGCGACGACATCATTGGGCTCGGACTTAACATCCGCGGACATGGCAACAGCCAATCCAACCTCAAGCCCGGATTCCCCGGCTACCTTCAGTATCAGCTGCACGACAAGGAGATGTATATCTACCGCGGCGCCTATATGGACTGTACACGCGCGTTGGATTTCCTTTTTACTAGACCCGAAGTGGATAAAAACCGCGTTGGTGTCGAAGGCGGAAGCCAGGGAGGTGCGCTTACGTTTGCCACCGCAGCACTCAACAACGATCGCATTGCCGTTTGTGTGCCGGGCGTGCCCTTTTTGTCTGATTTTGAAGATTATTTCAAACTGGCCCGATGGCCTGCCAACGAATTTGTTGAGTATGTCGAAGAAAAACACATGCTCAGCTGGGAGCAGGTGTTTTACACGCTCAGCTATATTGACATCAAAAATCTGGCCTCACGCATCAAAGCGCCTATGCTGATGGGCGTGGGATTGAAGGACGATGTTTGTCCGCCGCACATCAATTTTGCTGCCTATAACCTTGTGACAAGCCCCAAACAATACATCGTTTATCCCGATGCCGGACATGGACTTCCGCGCGATTTCGACCGAAAGAAGATGGACTTCATCAGGCAGCAGTTTGGGCTGGTTCAAAGCAGGGAAAATTAGAAATGACACATCTGCAACCAATGAAACCTTATCATCTTACATTGCTCTTGCTGGCAGCACTTTTCTGGAGTGAAATCCAGCCCCATGCATCGGCACAGGCACCATTTCAGAAAGGGGTCAACCTTACCGGCTGGTTTCAGGCCGGCAGCGCCCATAGCATTCAATTCAGGAAATTCAGCAGAAAAGACTTTGCCGACATCAAGCGTCTGGGTTGTGATGTGATTCGCCTGCCGGTGAACCTGCATGCAATGACCGATGGAACATCCGACCATCTGCTTGATCCGCTGCTGTTTATGTTTCTCGACTCCACTGTGCAATGGGCTGAAGAGCTGAACCTTCACCTGATCATTGACAACCACAGCTTCGATCCTTCGGTGAACACATCGCCCTCGGTGGTCAACATCCTCACCAAGGTGTGGCCGCAGCTGGCCCTGCGCTACAAAGACCGCTCCGGGTTGATTTATTACGAAGTGCTCAACGAACCGCACGGTATTTCCAATGCATTGTGGGGAAGCATTCAGCAGCAAACCATCGATGCCATCAGGGCCGTAGATCAAAAGCATACCATCATCGTGGGTCCGTCGGGCTACAACAGCTACAACGACCTCAGCCAGATGCCCGTGTACAGCGACACCAACCTGCTGTACACCTTTCATTTCTACGACCCTTTTGTTTTCACGCATCAGGGAGCAAGCTGGGTGGAGCCGTCCATGGAACCCCTGGCCAATGTGCCTTTCCCCTACAATGCTGATTCGATGCCTGATTGTCCGCCATCGTTGCAGGACAGCTGGATTGAGTCGGCACTGAACAACTACCTGTGGGACGGAACACCCGACAAGGTGAAATCACTTATAGATGTGGCCGTTGCCTTCAGGGAACAACGCAATGTACCGGTTTTTTGTGGTGAATTTGGTGTATATATCCCCAATAGCCACAACAATGACCGCGTGGAATGGTACCATCTGGTACGCAGCTATTTGGAATCCAATAACATACCGTGGACCATTTGGGACTACAAAGGCGGTTTTGGACTGTTTGAAAAAGACTCGGGCGAATTGTTTGAACACAACCTCAATGTACCCCTTGTGGAGGCACTCGGACTCACGGTGCCGGAGCAGACCCTTTATGTGCCTCATGCTGACAGCACCGGCTTCATCCTCTTTGATGATTTCATCGGAGCTGGCATCAGCGAGGCAAGCTGGGCGCCCGACACACTCGATTTTTACAACCAGACTTATCCCAACAACGGGGCGTTTTGTCTTTACATAGCCGGTGGTGACCAATATCACAGCGTGGCTTTCGACTTTCAACCCAACCGTGACCTGCACCGCCTCGTCGACAGTGCCTATGCACTCGATTTCCTGATCAGAGGCAATGTGCCCGGCATTGCGCTCGACCTGCGTTTTCTCGATACCAAAACCGGCCCCGACGATCATCCCTGGCGCATCAAAACCACCATCAACAGCAGTGTGGTGCCTTTCGACAAACGGTGGCATCATCTCCACATCCCCTTGTCAGCATTCGTGGAACAAGGGTCGTGGGACAACAATGTATGGTATAACCCGCAAGGTCTTTTCGACTGGGCTGCCATCGACAGATTTGAAATCGTGGCAGAGCATGGATCTTTGGACGGACAACAAATCTGGTTCGATAACATTTGCATCACCCACCTCGACACTGCTAGGGTACACGAAACAGCCACCCTGGGCCTCCTTAGCAAGGCAGAAGAGAAACTGAAAGTATTTGCTGCACCCAATCCTTTCAGGGATCAGACTTCAATCACTTTTGAAGCACTCCATTCCGGAGCAGTCACCATCGAGATCAGGGATTCTCGACAGCGGATTGTTGCTGCCCAAACCATCGAAGTGGTGGCCAACAAGCCGGAATTGTTCAACTGGAATGGTACGAATCTGCAGGGCAAACAACTTGATCAGGGGGTATATGTCTTAACCTTAAGGAACCGGCACATGAAGGCCACGGTGAAACTGATAAAAATCTGACGGTTTCGAAGTGACAGGTCAAACACTGCTCAACACAACTCGGTACATGGGTAAACACCTGGCCCTGCACTTTGTGGACGCGGATATTTTTGTTGCTTAAATTATTAACCTGATCTCAATCATGTTAAAATAAAAACAACTACCATCTTTTATGATGATAGGCTATTTCTTGTGACTATTGTTTGCTGTAACTTTAGCGGAATCAATGAATAATTCTCTTTTCCGTGCCTATCTGATCCTATGGTTTTGATTTGCAGTGTCTGGTGACAAGGTCGTTCTGGCTTGGCTGGCCTGCAGTGAGCTTTATTTCATCCTCGATTATCTTTAAGTATCATCATCCCAATCAAAACACGAACAGGGTCCTTTGGGGCTCAGGTTGCAGAATAATACAACAAGCAAAAAGACTTCAGTTACTCGCATTTGCCATGTATTCTGACGATGATGTGTCAGCACTTAACATTTTGAATGAGGTTAGAGCAGTGCTTTTTAACAACTCTAATGCCGCAGTAAATAGGGACTGCTGAAAAACCCTTAAGTGAATTAATATCAATAAATAAAAACTGTATTTTATATTATTTGTGCACGCATTTGAATCTGTTTACCTCAAAAAGCTTGCATCCCGATCTAAATTCGAAGCTCGGATTGAATGAAAAGACTTCGGTAGTGTTCTTTTTTTTACCGCAGTGACCGCCAAGTAGGCGCAGAGAACGCAGAGAAATTGATGAATTCTAATCGCTTCTTTCGCCTTCCTTAAATCACAATGCGTCAGCTCTTTGTGTCCTTTGCGCCTGCTTTGCGCCCTCTGCGGTTAAACTGATTTTGGCACAAATTAATGCGAATAAACCATCTTCTCACTTTGTGAAATGTGGACGAAATTTTGCTTTATTAGGCTCGGGGAGTTTTTCAGCAGGCCCTAAATACAAGTAATTGTTTGACTTTTCCTGATTTTCTATTCATAAATATTGGTATAACAGACCGATAATGCTAATGGCAATTCAGGTAAAAAACTTTTGTCAGCCGGTTATTGTCTGTTGATTATATTTTTAAACGATTGTGCTTTTCGGAGCGGACTATTAATTCCATTTTTTAACCATATCTTGTTGAAATGAAAAGGAAATTCAGCTTTCTTTGCAAAACAACATACAGCACTTCATTGAATTTTCAGTGAAAGCAGCTGAGCAAAATGCTTTTCAAAAAATACATGAACAATACCGCTGCCTTTCTGACTCTTTCCAAAGAAGTTTTCATTCTACACCCGAAGCGGTCAGAAATATTTGTCAGGCACCTGAAGCAGAAAGGCTTTGAGCTCGATATCCGAACCGGGAAGCGAATTATAACAGGTACAGCCATTGCGGCTGTGACCAACCTTTGGTTTTCCACCTTACGCGGGGATCAGACGAAGGAATCGGAACACCTGAGTGGTCTCTTGCTTGGCGCTGTAACACCGGTATATGACGATCTGATGGATTTGTTTGGCTATACTCATGACGAAATTGTTGGCGGAAAGTTTAATGGCATTGCTGAAAGCCTCAGCCTGATTCAACTGTCAGCCTATCTCATTCCGGAAACTTACCGAAGCGTCGCCCAAAAGGATGCGTATAATCATTTCTATTTACTTACTGTAGCCGGGCAAACACAAAGTCATCAGCAACAGAGTGGCGAAAGCCTGACTGCCGGCCAACTGGAAGAGGTGATGGGACTAAAAGGTGGCAACGCGACCCTGCTTTACAGGCAGATTCTTGCCAATCCTATGATTGACGGTGAGGAAAAAGCAATTTTTCTGCTGGGAAAACTCATGCAGCTCATCAATGATTTGTTCGACACAAGAAGTGATTATTTAGCCGGAAACCTCACGCTGGCAACAATTTGCGAACATCCAAAAGAACTCAGATATTTGTTCGACAGTTTGGTTGGTGAGACGACTGCTGCCTTTGCTCGGCTTTCTTATCCGAAAAAGAACATCAAAAATGCCCTCAGGCTGATGATGCCTGTAATTGCAAGAG
>ERZ1645187.2405-NODE-2405-length-16500-cov-22.902645_pt1 | contig 16500 bp, 15 predicted proteins | sample MGYA00575352_ERZ1645187 | MGnify/ENA primary metagenome ERZ1645187 (study PRJEB40837, sample SAMN11349314) | freshwater sediment metagenome | isolation source: river sediment | host: Sediment | place: India: Wazaribad , New Delhi | collected 2017-02-21 ... | reverse complement strand
TACTACTTCGCCGTTTGAATTTCAAGTTTGGTATACTTGTTTATTTTGCGACCGATACGCTTCTTGTTTCGCGGATAACGGTTACTTTTATTTGTCCCGGATAGGTCATTTCATCCTGGATTTGTTGTGCAATCTTAAAGGATATTTCCTCCACTTTCTGGTCGTCCACTTTCTCCGCTTCTACCAACACGCGCAACTCGCGGCCGGCCTGAATGGCATAGGCTTTCTGTACGCCCTGATAGGAAACAGCGAGTTTTTCCAATTCGTCGATACGCTTCATATAGCTTTCCATGATCTCGCGACGTGCGCCCGGACGTGCCCCTGAAATAGAGTCACAAGCCTGAATAATCGGCGAGATGATGTAAGACATTTCCATCTCGTCGTGGTGCGCGCCTACCGCATTCACAATCACCGGTGATTCGCCGTATTTTTCACACAGTTTGGCACCAAGCAGCGCGTGCGACAATTCCGGATCTTCATCCGACACCTTACCTATATCATGCAACAAACCGGCGCGTTTGGCCACTTTGGCGTTGAGTCCGAGTTCGCTGGCCATGATAGCACAAAGATTGGCCACCTCGCGAGAGTGCTGTAACAGGTTTTGTCCGTAAGAAGAGCGGAATCTCATTTTCCCCACCAAACGAATCAGTTCCGGATGTAAGCCGTGAACGCCGAGGTCGATAACGGTACGTTCACCGATTTCCATAATCTGCTGTTCGAGTTGTTTTTCTGTTTTGGCTACTACCTCTTCAATACGAGCCGGGTGGATACGACCATCAGCCACCAGTCGCTGCAGCGACAAGCGGGCAATCTCGCGTTTGTAGGCATCGTAGCCGGAGATAATAATCGCTTCCGGAGTATCGTCGACGATAATCTCCACGCCCGTTGCCGCTTCCAGTGCACGGATGTTACGGCCTTCGCGTCCGATAATCTGTCCTTTCTGCTCATCGCTGGAAAGATTGAAAACAGAAACGGTATTTTCGATAGCGGTTTCCGCGGAAGTACGCTGTATTGTCTGGATGATGATTTTCTTGGCTTCCTTGTTGGCCTTCAGTTTTGCCTCGTCCATTACTTTTTTCACATAAGCCATTGCGTCTGTCTGCGCCTTGCTTTTGAGTTGTTCCACCAACTGCGCTTTTGCTTCGTCGGCGGACAATTTAGCCACTTGCTCCAGTTTTTCAATGTGTTCCGCGTGTGCTTTTTCCAGTTCACCGCGTTTCACATTGGCCAGTTCAATCTGTTCGTTCAGCTTATTTTTGAGTGCTTCATTCTCTTTTTCCTGCTTGTTGGTGTTGGCGAGCTTGTCTTTGAGCGACTGCTCGATTTGTTTGGCGCGGTTTTCCGCTTCCAGCAATTTCCGGTTGCGTTGTTCAATTTCCTTGTTATGTTCTTCTTTTTGTTTCAGGAAATACTCTTTCGCCTCCATCATCTTGTCCTTTTTGATGGACTCCGCAGATGTAAGTGCACTTTTTTTGATGAGTTCTGCTTCTGTCTTAGCAGCTTCTTCGATGGTTCTGGCTTTTTCTTCGGCCAATTTCGCTTCTGCCAACTGCTTATCTACGTTGGCTTTGAAAATAAATTTACCGAGTACAATCCCTATTCCAAGGGCTACGACTCCGGCAATTATAGTTAAAATGATAGGATCCACTTGCTTGCATTTAATGGTTAAAAAAAATAGTTATATCGTGTTATATGGTTGTCATATTGTCAAAACAGGTTTACGCACAAATATAAGCAACGGTTGGATTGCTTTTTTACACGTGTTTTACACAGCCTAGGAATAACCTGAAAATCAGAAGAGTGTGAGCCCTAAATGGCGGTCTAGCAATGCTTCGAGTTCATCGAGTTTGGCGTCAATATTGGCGTTGGTGGCCTTGTTTTTATTCTGCAATGCCTCCGCGCCCGACTGCAGGGCAATCATCGACAGGAAATCCTGACGATCGCGGGTGAGCAATGTTTTTTGATATTCGGCAATTTTATCGTTGATTTCCTTCGCTGCCTGTCTCACATACCCTTCCTCATCAGGCGTCACCTTCAACTTGTAAGGCCTTCCGGCAATCATCAGATTTATGTTGAGTGGTTCTGCCATTATTGTATCAATTTTGCCAAACATTCATCAATTTCGTCCATAAACTCTTTCAGCTGTTGCTTGGTCATCGCCCTTTCTTTCTCAGATAAGTGCACTTCCTTTGCTGCTTTTATGTATTGAATCTGTTCTTTTAAGCTTTCTTTTTCTTTGTTTTGTTCTTCAATTTGTTTTTCCAAGGTATGAATCTTCTGTAACAGGGACTCATTATGCTCCTCTAATTTTTGATTCTTGTCTAAAATTAGTTGAATTTTTTTAAAAATCCTCGCCCATTTATCATCAAACTTTGCCATTTTAACGAATTTGCGCGTTTAATTGTGTTTGAAATTCCTGCATCAGTTTCTTCATAACGGTTTCAATTTCAGCATCCTGCAAGGTCTTATCATCATCTCTGAACGTAAAACTCACGGCATAAGACTTATTATCCGCTCCTATTTTTTCATCCTGATAGATATCAAAGAGTTCAATATTACGCAAAATTTTCTTTCCAAACTTCACCGCGATTGATTTTACCGCTTCAAACTGCACTTTTTTATCCAGCAACAACGCCAGGTCGCGCTTTACGGACGGATATTTGGCAATTTCTTTGTAGCGGGTATTCACTTTCGCCGCCAGCTTAACGACCAGATCCCAGTTGATATCGGCAAAAAACACTTCTTGCTTGATATCCATGGCTTTGGCCAAGGATGGATGTACTTTTCCGAATGTTGCGACCTCTTTGCCATTGATTTGGTAGGACAATGCATATTCGAATCCTTCGGATGCTTCCTTTTCGGCAGGCACATATTGTGTCAGGCCATTGCTGATGAGTACACTGTCCACTATGGATTTCAGGTAATAGAAATCCGTCTTGCGAAGCGGCGTGTTCCAGTTGGCCGCCGACCGATTGCCGGAAATGAAGATAGCAAGGTGATTTTTCTCGTGGTGATTTTCCTCCGATTTGGTATAGGTCTTGCCAAATTCAAATAATTTGACATTCGCGTTTTTGTGGTTGATGTTGTGCGCCACACTTTCCAATCCCGAGAAGAGCATATTATTCCGCATCACATCGAGCTCCACATTGATGGAGCTGAGCAGGCGCACCCAACTATCAGCCGGCAGGTGCGGCAGTTTTTCCTGATATTTTGATTTCGTGATGGAGTTATTCATCATCTCGAAATAGCCGGAAGCTACCAGCAAATCCGCGGTTTTGTTGTATAGAGCAGCAGCGTCGAAACGATTGCTGAAGCTCAGCGAGGCATTGATTTTGGTCGGGATCACCACATTATTAAAGCCGTAAATACGGAGAATATCTTCAATCACATCGGCTTCGCGGGTGACGTCGGTGCGGTAAGGCGGCACCTGCAATTCCAACTGATCCTCGTTTTCCGCGACGATACCGATTTCGAGCAGCGACAGAATGCTGCGGATATCTTCTTTGCTGATGTCTGCGCCGGTAAGGCGTTTCACATTGCGATATTCCAGCGTGACAGGGAACGGTGGGAATGCCGTATTACTGCCCGTAATAACGGACGACGCAATTTCCGCACCGGCCACCTCCTGCAGCAAGGCCGCGGCACGCAGCAGCGCCATTTCCGTTCTGTTCGGGTCGATGCCTTTCTCAAAATGCACGGCGGCATCTGTTCTCAGGCCGTGGCGCGTCGAAGTTCTGCGAATCGAAGACGGCTGGAAATACGCACTTTCCAGAAATACATCCGTGGTCGTATCCTGCACACCGGAATGCAATCCGCCATACACACCTGCGATGCACATGCCGTTGCTGTTGCCATCGCAAATCATCAGATCTTCTTCGTGCAATGCTATTTTAGTATTGTCCAATGCCAGAAATTCCGTTTTTGCCGGCAGATGGCGGACAATGATTTTATTTCCCTGAATGGCGGACAGATCAAATGCATGGAGCGGCTGACCAAATTCGTGCAACACAAAATTGGTAATATCCACCACATTATTGATGGGCTTTTGTCCGATTGCCTTGAGTCTGTTTTTCAGCCAGTCCGGCGACTCTTTGACTTGCACATTGCGCAATACCAATCCGAGGTATTTCGGACAAGCCGTTGTCGCCTGCACCTCTACGGACACCGGCTCCGGCATTCCTGCAGGAACAGTAGCTACCGTTGGCAGCTGCACCTGTGTATCGGTCTTTTTGCGGAAAGCCAGGGCTGCCGCTAAATCGCGGGCTACGCCGATATGGGAGAAAGCGTCTGTGCGGTTGGGCGTCAATCCGATTTCTATCACCATATCATTTTCGACACCAAACAATTCCGCGGCCGGTTTAGCAACAGGCGTTTCTGCATCCAGCACCATGATGCCGGCGTGGGAAGTTCCGATACCGATTTCATCTTCGGCACATATCATCCCGATGGATTCCACCCCTCTTATTTTCGCTTTTTTAATGGTAAAAGACTCACCTGCTGTCGGATAGAGCGTAGTGCCCACCAAGGCCACTATCACTTTTTGTCCGGCGGCCACATTGGGCGCACCGCATACAATCTGTAGTGTTTCTGTGCCGACATCCACCTTGCACACCGATAGTTTATCGGCATCCGGGTGTTTTTCTCTTTCCAGCACATGGCCCACCACAAGGCCTTGAAGGCCACCTTTCACCGATTCATAGGGTTCCATGCTTTCTACTTCCAGGCCAATATCTGTGAGCAAGTCCTTAAGTTCATCATTTGACAGGTCAAATCGGACATAAGTTTTCAGCCAGTTGAGAGAAATTTTCATGAAACAGATTTTTTTTCGGATATGAAGGGCTAAATTTAGCAAGAATATGGCGAAAGCCTATCATGCAGCCTGTTTTTTAAGAAAAACATAATTATTGACATTAACACCTAAATTTTCATTTATGGACTTTCATGCTCTCTCAGATATTATCATACGAAGCAGTTGCGTATATGTATTTATGGTGATCGCATTCCGTATTTTCGGCAAACGGGAGCTCTCTCAATTGTCGATTGCAGACCTTGTTCTGATTGTGTTAATCAGTAATGCTGTGCAGAATGCAATGGTTGGAGATAATACGAGTCTGAGTGGCGGTATTTCAGCGGCCATTGTTTTATTTTTATTGAACGCACTGTTGGGTTATCTGATGTTTCGATTCAAAGGTATCCGGAAGCTGGTGCAGCCATCCCCGGTGATGTTAATTCACAATGGAAATATCCTGTCTAAAAACCTGGAGAAAGTGTTATTGAGTAAGGATGAACTGATGTCAGCAGTACGCGAACATGGAGTTAATAGTGCGGCGGAAGTGCATCTCGCCATATTGGAAGCAGATGGAAATATCAGCATTATCACAATAAACGACGACAACATCAAACGCACTCATTTCAAGAGAAAAAGACACCACAAGACTATGCAGGATTTCTGATAATACCTACCTGTCTGCCACCAGCATTTTGAGCACGCGGATTGTTTTTTCGGTGACCTTGAAACGGTCGTCGGTACGGTGGCCAATCAGCCAGATGAGATGTTCACCGGAAAACAGCAAAGGCGTATTTTCTTTTTCTATCAGCGATAATTTCTGGTCCTTGAAATATTTGGACAATTTCTTTTTACCTGCCTTTCCGGGTGTTTTGGGCTTGCTGAGTCCAAGTGGATAGAAATAGTCGCCTTCGGCGGCATAGCGAATGCTGAGCGGAAACCGGATTTTGTCCGCATCAAAATAAGCGTACCGCCCCGACTGTTTCATATTCAGTTCATGCACCGGCAATACGGAACACTGTATTTTATAATTATTGAAAATAATCTGATCCGGCAATTGCTCTATGACTTTATAATTGTCGCGCACGGTGTCTTTGGGTACAATAAACAGGCTTTTTCTGTCCATCACGATGCGGTGACTGTCAGAGAAGAACTGCTGTCCGGAAGCGGTATCACCCGGTTCGGTAAAGAGACGATATATGCGGGCAATGTGATCCTTATTGAAACCATAAGATTCGAGCAGGTGAAACAAGATGGTTTGTCCGGCAGGATGCACCCGCAGATAGCCTGTTTTTATTTCAGCGATACCATCTTTTTCAGAAAAACATTTTTTCCGGGTGAGTTGTATTTGCGCATCTGTCAGTTGCTGATAATCGTGCATGCGACTAATGAAATCGCTGATGGTGGCGTGTAGCGACGGATTGATTTGCTGCAGAGGAGGCACCACCTGATGGCGGATAAGATTGCGCTGATAATCGTCGGTGGCATTGCTGCTGTCTTCCCGGAAGGCGATATTGCGTTCGGCGGCGAACTGCAGGATGTCTTTTTTATTGACGGTGAGCATTGGACGGATAAGATATCCGTTGCGCGGCGCCATACCACTTAGTCCGCGCAATCCCGTGCCTTTGCTGATATTCAGCAGGATTGTTTCCAGTTGATCATCGAGGTGGTGTGCAGTGGCAATGGCATGATATCCGTTGTTCTTCCGGATTTCCTCGAGCCACTGATAACGCAGTTCGCGGGCCGCCATTTGCGTGGAAAGCTGCTTTTCCTTTTTGAATGCCAAAGTATCAAATCTCACTGTGAAAAACGGGAGATTACGGGATGCTGCAAATGCCCGTACAAATTCCTCATCCGCGTCGCTGTCGGCACCGCGCAACTGAAAATTACAATGCGCAATCGCGATTTTGTAGTCCATTCCGTGGAGCAATGTAGCCAGCACCATAGAATCAACGCCGCCACTGCAAGCCAGTAAAACGGGCGTGCCACTATTACACAGCCGATGCGATTGAATATAAGATTGTAAGTGCGCTTCCACGGCGCTAATTTAAGATATTAAATGTAGTTTGCAGACAGAAAATATAAGCCAACAACACGTTCAGCATTAACAAACAAAACAATGTCTTTTTCATAGGGATCACTTACAATTCCAGTTCCAGATTCATTCTGGCATTCCTCAATTCACCAACGGTATGCAGGTCCTGCTGCGCCTGTGCCTGCCGGATGCCGGCTTCATAAATATTTAATGCTTTTTTAACCTCAGCCAATTGTTCATAAATTTTTCCAAGATGATAGTAAGCACCGAGGTACCCACTATCTATAACTAACAGTTTTTCAAGTAATTGCGCAGCATCTCCCCAATCTCCGAGTTTTTCATATTCTTTTGCCAGTGCGAATAAAGCGAACGTATCATTCGGGTTATCAACAATTATCTGTTTCAGACGTTCTATTCTAATCGTATGCATGCATTGTATTCGTTAAAAAGGATTATTTTTATCCGACAAATTTTCAACTAAAAAAACAAAGTTATGAAATTCTTAGTATGTATAAGCTTAGTTCCGGATACTACTACTAAAATTTCGTTTGTTGACAACGACACTAAGTTCAACAACGATAAAGTACAGTGGATTCTGAACCCTTATGATGAGTGGTATGCCTTGGTGCGTGCTTTAGAATTGAAAGAAGCCAACGGTGGCACGGTTACGGTAGTAAACGTGGGCGGTGCTGAAAACGACCAGGTGATCCGTAAGGCACTGGCGATTGGCGCTGACGATGCTATCCGCATCGATGCAGCCGGCGAACTGGACTCTTATGCTATTGCGGCTGAGATTGCAGCAGTGGCTAAATCCGGTGGCTACGACATGATTTTACTCGGTAAGGAAACCATCAGCTACAATGGCTCCAACATCGGTGGTATGGTGGCTGAGTTGACCGACTTACCTTATGTTTCCTATGCATCCAAACTGGATATGGCAGGCAACACCGCTACCATCGAGCGCGAAATCGAAGGTGGTAAAGAAGTACTGACGGTAGACACTCCGTTTGTTATCTCTGCGGCAAAAGGTATGGCAGAAGCCAGAATCCCGAACATGAAAGGTATCATGGCTGCAAAAACAAAACCACTGCAGGTAGTAGCTCCGCAAGGCGTAGCTAATCTGACTTCCGTAGTGAAATATGAACTTCCACCGGCAAAATCCGCATGCAAAATGATTTCTCCGGACAACGTGGAAGAGTTGGTACAATTATTACATAACGAAGCAAAAATGATCTAATCATGGCAATATTATTCTTAGTAGAAATAGCAGGCGGCAAAGTAAAAAAAGCCAGCTTTGAAGTAGCTTCTTACGCTGCTCAATACGGTGCATCCGTAGGTAAAGAAGCAGTAGGTTTGGCTATCGGCTCCGCCAGCGAGGCTGATCTGGCACAATTAGGTATCTATGGTGCAAAAAAAATCATCCACGCCAACAACGCAGGTTTCGATAGTTTCGATGCCAGCGCGTATGCAAAAGCAATCGCTGAAGTAGCAGGTCAGGTAAACGCCGACACCATCGTTATCTCTCAGACACTGACAGGTAAAGCGGTAGCACCGGTAGTCTCTGCCCGTCTGAAAGCAGGTATCGTATCCGGAGCAGTAGGTTTGCCGGATGCTAACTTCGTAGTAAAAAAAGCGGCATTCTCCGGTAAAGCATTCGCCTATGTGAAAGTAGAAACACCGGTAAAAGTAGTAGCATTGGTTCCTAACTCTTTCGGTGCTAGCAAAGGTGACGGTACTGCTGCTGTAGAAGCTTCTGCAATTGCACCGGCAGCATCCCGCATCACGGTGAAAGAAGTAGTTCGTCAGACAGGCGATGTAGCTCCACTTCCGGAAGCGGAACTGGTAGTATCTGCCGGTCGTGGTATGAAAGGTCCTGAAAACTGGGGCATCATCGAAGACCTGGCAAATGTACTCGGCGCAACCACAGCATGTTCCCGTCCGGTAGCGGATGTTCACTGGAGACCTCACCACGAACACGTGGGACAAACCGGTGTGGCTATCCGTCCTAACCTCTACATTGCAGTGGGTATCTCCGGTGCTATCCAGCACTTGGCAGGTGTGAACCAAAGTAAATGTATTGTGGTCATCAACAAAGATCCGGAAGCACCTTTCTTCAAGGCTGCTGACTATGGTATCGTGGGTGATGCATTTGAAGTTGTTCCGAAACTGACGGAAGCTATCAAAGCATTCAAAGCGAGCCAGCACTAAATATATTTAGGATTTGGGATTTTAGATTTCAGATTTACAGGATAGGCGCCAACTTCGTTGGCGCTTATCCTTTTTTTGTCCTTAATATATATTTAGTACCCCTGTTTTGATTCATGTATTCCATTTTATTGGGTTTTATGTATCTTTACATCGTGAAAAAAGTTGAATTAGAAATCATCAATATTACGCAGGGTTTTACTCAGCACCATTCCTACGCGGTAGTACTGGGTGAAGTGAAAGGAAAACGCCGCTTGCCCATCGTGATTGGCACAGCCGAAGCGCAATCTATCGCGTCCGCTATAGAAAATATGACGCCGGCACGCCCGCTCACGCACGACCTCATGAAAAATGTGATGGATACCTTTCATGTATTCCTGAGCGAAATCGTGATTTACAACCTGATGGAAGGCGTCTTCTACTCCAAACTGATTTGTATTTTCAACGGGGAAGAACATGAAATTGATTCCCGCACATCCGATGCTATCGCTATGGCGGTGCGCTTCGGTTGTCCGATATATATCTATAGTTCGATTCTGGAAAATGCCGGCATTTTGCTCGTAGAAGAAGAACAGGAAGAACAGGAGGAATTCAATGAACCGACCGAAAATCCTTTTGTATTTCCGGTGAGTGGCAGCGACTATGGCAATATGACTTTAGCAGAACTGGAAGAGATGCTGAATGATGCCCTCGCCAATGAAGATTATGAGAAAGCGGCGACTATCCGCGATGAAATCAAGAAAAAACAGGAAGAATAAAAAATGGCTGCTTAATCAAGCAGCCATTTTTGTGTAGGGTTTCTGTTTCTTTGTTAAATCAAAGTTATGGAATTGTATTTTAATTTCAAATTGACATACATCAATAAAATCGATTGGTTTAAAAAAACTGTATCTTTCGGTCAGCATATTCACTTAAAACGGTACTTATGACAAAGGTTCCCATTCTCATCGCACGCAGCATCGGAGTATGCCTGGCGATATGCGCCATTGTGCTAATGCTCATCAATCCGCAGCCGGAAAACAATCTACCGGAGGGTTTCTTTACACCCATTATTGCATTTGAATTTATACAAACCCCTGCGGAAGTCGTGCAGTTTTTTCAGGTCAGTCACCCGGAAACTTATATACAGGGAATGCTGTTGGGCAATTGGATTGACTATGGCTTTATGACATTATACAGCGGTTTGCTGGCTTGTATTGCGGTCATCATTCTGCGTATCAACGGCACCAAAACCATGTATCTCGCTTTGCTGTTTTGTCTGACTATGCTGGCGGGCGATGCCGTGGAAAATTACCAGATTTATCGCATCATCCGATTATATCCGTTTGAACAGGTTTCGATGGCGGATGAACTGCATTGGCTGAATGTATTCACCTGGCTGAAATGGGGCGCAATAGCGGCCACTTTCCTCTTGTTCACCCCCTTCTTTTTATCGGGAAAACCATTTCACAAAATCATCGGACTGCTGTGCCTGTCCTGCTTCGGTTTGTCCATCGCGGCATTATTGCAGCACGGCATCCTGAATGAAATTTTCGCGCTGAATGTAGTCGTTCTGTTTTTGTGTATGATTATTTTCGTGTTTACCTTCAAACAGAAATCGGTGCGCAACTGATTACCATTCCAGTACTAATCCTATGGACGGAATAATATTTCCCGTTTCATTTCTCAGCTGTCTTATCTGATATTTTGTTTTCGCCTCATCCTGATACAAAGGATTTCCGTCCGCATCGCGGGTCAGGTCAATCAGATCCTGGCTTGGCTGTTTGGCGGCATACAGGTTCTGGAAATCGAGGTATAAATTGATGTTCAGCCTTTTCAGGAACCACTTCTTGTCTACACGCAGATTCATGGAATGAAATGCCTTGGTACGCTGTGTGTTCAGGCGTTCATAATCGCTGATAGGATTTCCTTCACTGGCATTCCACACCTGCACATAGGCCATCGTCGCTGTATCATATGGTGTGAAAGGCAATCCGCCCTGAATAGACCATTTCACCCCGATCTCCCAATTGCGTTTGAATTTGTAACCGGCAGTCAGGTTGAAGATATGACGGCTGTCCCAACTGCTGGAACGCAGTGTTCCGCTCGCATCTGTAAACAAGCTTCTGTACCATGTGTAAGAGGCAATACCAAACAATCCTTTCCAGAGTTTTTGCTGCACCGCTACTTCCACACCGTAGGTTTTACCCTTGCTGACTGAAGCCGCCGGCTCATCTCCTACCCAACCGAAGTCGCCGCCCAGATTGGCGAGTGAAATGCCTTTATCCAACAGCAATGGGTAATTATAATACCATTTCATAAATCCTTCCACGGAAACCCGTGTATTGGTCGTTGTCGTCATAGCGACACCGCCCACCACCTGCACATTGCGGATATAAGAAAGTCTGTCTTTGTTCACCAGTTCTCCGGCATTATTGCGGAAGCCCAGCGTGGTATAGGACGGCAGCTGATGATACATCCCGGTGTTGAAGTTAAGCGAGAACATCTTGTTGATGGCATAGGATGCGGAAAAGCTCGGCGAAGCCTGACGGAACAGATTCGCCATTTCCTTATTGTAGGAATTACCATCCAAACGCAAGCCGACGGAGAGACTCAGTTTTTCCTGAAAAAAAGATCTGCTTACCTGCGCAAAGAGACCATATTTATGGATATTCAATCCTGAATTGTAATTGACGGAAATCAGATTGGTATCGATGGTACGCGTCAGTGCTGTTTCCGTTGTGTAGCGGGCAAATTCGTAGTTAGCACCGTAAGTAATTTTGAAATTTTTCTTGCGTATCAGATGTTCCACCCGCAATTTATTTTCTGCTTCGGTGGAATACAAATCGTAAATTTTAGGCTGACCGGCATCGTTGTTGTAATGCTTATAGAACGTGTTTCCCAACATACTTCTGCTCGCCACCACAATCAGATAACTGTTCTCCATGAAATAGCGGTAGCGCGCACCGAGTGTATAATTCCACTGATTGATAACAGGCAACACGCGCAGCAACACACGCTGTTCGTCTGTTTCATCTAGTGACAAATTCAGTCTGACTTTATCAAATGCCCCCACGCCGAGGAAAGTAAGGTCGTGTTTATTATTGAATTTGTGCATCACCTTAAACTGCGCGTCGGAATAAGTAGGCAGGAATGGCAGCTTCAGCACTTTAAACAAACCCTGTAAGTAGGAATAGCGACCATTGAGCAGGAAAGTTGTTTTTTTCTTTTTGGTCATCGGGCCTTCCAGCGTGATACCGGCTTCGCTGGCACCGAGCGTAAAGGTAAGTCCGACACGGTCGCTGCGGCCTTCGCGCTGCGATAACTGCAAGACCGAACTCAGCGCATTACTTCTGTTGGCGGGAAACGCACCTGTGTAGAAATCCGCATTATTGATAAAATCCACATTCAGTAAGCCATTGCTGCCACCGCTGGCACCTTGTGTCGTGAAGTGGTTAATGGTAGGAATTTCTATATCATCGAGATAAAATCTGTTTTCGTTGGGACCGCCACCGCGCACCAGCAAATCGTTTCGGAAACCGAAGCCCGACACCACGCCCGGCAGGTTTTTGATAGCGCGCGAAATATCTCTGTTGCCGCCCGGATTTCGCTGAATTTCATTGACACCAATAGAGGTAAGGGAAAGCGGGGATTCCAGTTTTTTCTCAAACGGATTGGCTTTGATTACGAGTGAATCCAGCAAGGTAGAAGATTGCCGGAGGGCAAAGTCGACGCGTACGCTTTTCACATTGCTGACCTGCACTTCAAAGCGCGTTTGCGATTCGTAGCCGAGGTAAGATACTTCCACATTATATAATCCGGGTGTGAGTGCCTCTATCCGGTAGTTACCATCCAGATCGGTAGATGCGCCGAGCGTAGTACCCACAATGGAGATGTTGGCGCCGATAATGGCTTCATTGTTGATTTCATCATAAACGCGTCCTTCGATAACGCCGTTTTGCGCCATCAGGAAAGCAGGCAGCAAAAACAAAAACAGTAAGCGGTATTTCATATAGTGTATAACTGATTCCAGTTTGAATTGTTTAACCAACTACACAAAATATCATCCGTTTTTCAAACAGACTATTTATTAATCAATCCGCTCGATGTTGATATGCGTTGTCTGTGCAATGCGGATAGGTATATTCTCTACACGGCAGTTGGTTCTGTCTAATCCGAAATCAATTTCTGTCGGCAAGCTCAGTGATTTAATCATATTGTATGACTTCACGAGGAACTGATCCCACGGATTCAGGTGATTATCCACGGATACTTTGGAGTTGAGTACCACAAATTTGAAATCTGCCGGATAGCCGTGTTTGCGGAGCGATGGATAGTGGCTGAGCAAATCAATTTCGCCTTTTTTCTCCATATCCTCGACAATCTTCGTGAACATTACCTGCACTTTATGCTCTACTTTAAAACCGAATTTCAGTCGGATGAAGAAACATTTTCTCGGTATGATGGTATCCACGGTGTAATTAGCACCATATGGTTCACTGGTGATATCCACATGTACAAACCAGTACGTATCGGCCCGCTTCGGCTTCTTACGGAAGATGGAATAAATGATATTGGAGTCGATGTGTTTCTTGTCATTGGCATTACTCATGTACACCAGATTGGTGGCTTCTTTCGGAATGGAAGTATCATTCTGCAAATCCTGCAGGTCATCGAGATAATCCTTGATTTCCACGAACTCGATATGTTTTCTGCGCAGCTTTTTGCCTTCATTAAATAAGTACATCGCAAAGAACAGAATAGATGCAATCAGCACCGCAAACCATCCACCGTGTGTAAACTTCATCATATTGGCCATCAGGAAGGCAATTTCAATCGCTACGAAAACGGCAACAAATGTCCAGATAACCGGAGTCGGCTTTCTTTTAATATACATGTAATAGGCAATCAAGGAGGTTGTCATCAGCATATCAATAGTGATGGCTAATCCGTAAGCCGCTTCCATTTTGCTCGACTCGCGGAAGATCAACACCACGGCGATACATCCCAGATATAAAAACCAGTTGATGGATGGGATATAAATCTGTCCCTGTTTTTCAGTCGGATAAATCACCCGCATGTTCGACCATAATTTGAGCTTCATTGCCTCATTCACCAAAGTGAAACATCCGCTGATGAGCGCCTGACTCGCAATGATAGTCGCGCCGGTGGCAACCGCAATTCCTATTGGCAGGAATGAGCGCGGCATAATAGCATAAAACGGGGCTGTTTCTCTCCAATCATACTCACCGCTATTGTGGGTCAACACAAATGCAGCCTGTCCGAAATAACTCAACAACAGACATATTTTCACCAGTCCCCAGCTGACGCGGATATTTTTCTTACCGCAATGTCCTAAATCAGAGTAGAGCGCCTCACCTCCGGTTGTACACAGAAATACCGCGCCTAAAAACCAGAATCCGCCGGGATAATGTACAATGAGATTAAACGCGTACATCGGATTGAGTGCCGCAAAAACGCCCGGACTGTGATATATCTGAATGGCACCCAATGTGCCTATCATCAGGAACCAGATGAGCATCACCGGACCAAACATCTTTCCAACGAGATTGGTACCAAACTGCTGTATGAGAAAAATCATGGTGATGATGACGATAACCACTGGCACCGTCTCAAAATTAGGATATAAAATAGTAAGACCTTCTATCGCGGAAGAAATGGAGATAGGCGGTGTGATAAAACCATCGGCCATCAAAGCCGCACAACCTACAAGCGCGGGAATAATAGTCCATTTCGCTTTGTACCTTCTCACCAACGCATATAATGCGAAAATACCGCCCTCGCCGTTGTTATCCGCATTTAACGCCAGATATACATACTTGAAAGTCGTCACCAGCGTCAGTGTCCAGAACACACATGACACACCACCCAACACCAGTTCCCGGGTAACGCTATGGTCGCCGTCTATGGCCATTCCCATGATAGCTTTTAATACATAGATGGGAGAAGTACCAATATCACCAAAAACAATTCCGAGGGTAATCAGTACACCGGCTGCAGATAATTTATGCAACCCATGATCATGTTTGTCTGCCATATACTTGCTTTATACTACTGCCATTTCGGGACAGCATAAATGCAAATTTAAGTTAAAAAATGAATCTTTAATACAGACAGCATTACCAAATAGCTAACAATGCCGGATTCCAGCTCCACGGGAAATTATCCTTTTCCCTGTAAGTTTTATAAAAATGTGTATTTTTGAATCCATCCATATTTTGCGCTTATGAACACTTCACAAATCACCTGTCCCAACTGCGGAGCGCAGATAGACATCGACGCCGTACTCACCCATCAGGCCGAGGAAAAATACCGGAAAGCCCATGAGGAACAGGCACGCCATGCGCAACAGGAAATAGCGAAAGCCAAAGAGGCGCTGGCCTTACAGCAAAAAGAATTTGAGGAAAAGAAAGCGCGCGAAAATGAGCTTTTCCTGAAACGGGTGGAAAGCGAAAAAGAACGGATTGCGAAAGAGGAAGCGGAAAAAGCGATGCGCAAAGCGAAAGAAGAAGTGGAAGTGAACATGCGCAGACTGGAAGAAGAAAACAAGACACGACAGGAAGAAAATAAGGCGCTGAAAGAAAAGGAACTGCTATTTTTGCGACGCGAGCAGGAATTGAAAGAGAAAGAACAGGAACTGGAACTGCAGGTGCAGCGGCAACTGAAGGCAGAACGCGAGCAACTGGAAGAACGTATTCAGAAACAGGAGAAAGAGAAATCTGAATTGCACCTGAAGGAGCGCGACAAGAAAATAGAACAACTGCAGAAATTGCTCGAAGAAGCCCAACGCAAAGCACATCAGGGCAGCATGCAGCTGCAGGGCGAAGTGCAGGAACTGGCACTGGAAGCCTTGCTCAAGGAAGCCTTCCCTTTCGATGTGATTGAAGAAGTGGGCAAAGGTGTGCGCGGCGCGGACTGCATTCAGGTGGTGCGCAACAACTTCGGACAGCCTTGCGGAAAAATCATCTACGAGAGCAAACGCACGCAGGCTTTTTCCAACGACTGGATTGAAAAACTGAAAGCCGATATGCGCGCGCAGAACGCGGATATCGCGGTCATCGTGACGCAGACCATGCCGAAAGATATGGAACAATTCGGCGAGCGCAACGGCATCTGGATTTGTACCTACCAGGAAGTGAGAGCGCTGGCGCACGTGCTACGCAATTCCATCCTGAAAGTATTTGCAGTGACCAAATCGCAGGAAAATAAAGGCGACAAGATGCAGTTACTCTACGACTACCTGACGAGTAGTGAATTCGGTGAGCAATGGAAGGCCATCCGCGAAGGATTTCTGGCCATGAAACACTCCATTGATACAGAGCGAAACGCCATGGAAAAACTATGGAAAGCGCGAGAAAAGCAACTGGAAAAAATACTGCTCAATGCCTCGCATATTTCCGGTTCCATCGAAGGCATCGCCGGCATGGAGAATTTCGATATGAAACTACTGGACGAGTGAGGTTAATTGGAGAAT
>ERZ1645187.2404-NODE-2404-length-16506-cov-257.718741_pt1 | contig 16506 bp, 18 predicted proteins | sample MGYA00575352_ERZ1645187 | MGnify/ENA primary metagenome ERZ1645187 (study PRJEB40837, sample SAMN11349314) | freshwater sediment metagenome | isolation source: river sediment | host: Sediment | place: India: Wazaribad , New Delhi | collected 2017-02-21 ... | reverse complement strand
CTATCGCGCAGGATTTCAAAGCCAAAGTAGCTATGCTTGCGAATCACCTCGAATTCTTGGGCGGTGAGCCTCGCCGGTTTCAACAAGATTTGATCGGGAATACCAATCTTGCCGATGTCGTGCATGGGCGCGGCCAGTTCGATCGCGTCGGCCTCGGCGTCCGGGCAGCCGAGGGTCTGGGCAATCAATCGGCTGTACTTGGCCATGCGTACCACATGATTGCCCGTGTCCTCGTCCCGGTATTCACCCGCCCGGGCTAGGCGTAACAGGGTTTCTTTTTCCCGGGCGATGATCTGACGGGTGGCGAGCTCGACCTGCTCTTCAAGCCACTTGGCGCGCCCGCTGATGATCTTCTGCTGGCGATGCAGGGTCAGCAGATTGCGGCAGCGTGCCTGGCACTCATGTTGGTCGATCGGGCGATTGAGGAAATCCGTCGCCCCCGCGTCCAAGGCCTGGTAGCGGACGTTCCTGTCGTCCAGGACCGTGACCATGATGATCGGCACGTCGATGCACTCGGGCTGGTCGCGGACATAGCGAATGAAGCTGATGCCATCCATCTCCGGCATCATGAAATCGGTCACGATCAGATCCGGTGTCGCCAGGGGGAGATGGGCGATGGCGGAGGGGGCATCCGCGAAGGTGAGGACCTCGATCTCCTGCTGAAGGCCACGAATGAGACGCTCCAGGATGGTGCGACCCGCCGATTGGTCATCGATGACGAAAACCAGGGAACGCTCAGCCGGATAGGAAACGGGTGCCTGCTGCATGTCAAGGGCTCATCGGGAGTGGGCTATGTCGATCTTATACGGCCGGCCGGGACTTGGCGACAAGAAAATCAGCCGGAACAAGGGCCGAACAGGCCGCCCCGCGAGTGTCGTTTTGGCCCATAATCATCTGGGCGGCATCGCATCGTTAAGCCCAGGCCGCTACTACCTGGGTACGGGACCTGCTGGGTTTAGTTGAGTGTTGCAATGACCGAGGAGCTTCGTGACCTGGACGCCATCCTCCAGGACACCAAAGGTAGCGAGCGAGCCCCGCGACAAGCGGAAGAGGAGCTACAGCCATGACCTTCCGCCGCCGTACCCTGGCGTTCTTCGTCCTGGCCGCCGCCGGTCTGGGTGCCTGGTGGACCCTGTATGAACCGGCGCCGGTCGCGGTCAAGGTCCAGGCGGTGGCGCCCGGGACGGTGGAAGAGATCGTCGCCAACACCCGGGCGGGGACCCTCAAGCCCTGCCGCCGGGCCAAGCTGGCCCCCAGCCTGGGCGGCCAGATCGCCACCCTGGCGGTGCGCGAGGGGGACCGGGTCAAGACCGGGGATCTGCTGCTGGAGCTGTGGAACCAGGACCTGACCGCCCAGGTGTCCCTGGCCGAGCGCGAGGCGGAGGCGGCGGAGGCCCGGGCCCGTTCCGCCTGCCTCAATGCCGAGAACGCCGAGCGGGAGGCCGCCCGCCAGGTGAAGCTGGACCAGCGCCGGCTGACCTCGGAGGAGACCCTGGATCGGGCCATCACCGCCGCCCAGGCCGGCCGGGCCGACTGCGAGGCGGCCCAGGCCACGGCGCGGGTCAGCGCGGCCAAGGTCGGCGTCGCCCATGCCAACCTGGCCAAGACCCGCCTTACCGCCCCCTTCCCGGGCATCGTCGCCGAGATCTCGGGGGAGCTGAGCGAATACGTCACCCCCTCCCCCCCCGGCATCCCCACCCCGCCGGCGGTGGACCTCATCGATGATGCCTGCCACTACGTCTCCGCGCCCATCGACGAGGTGGACGCTGCCAAGGTCCGCCTGGGCGCCGAGGTGCGGGTGACCCTGGACGCCTTCGGTGACCGGGTCTTCGCCGGGCGGGTACGGCGCCTGGCGCCCTATGTCCTGGATCTGGAAAAGCAGGCCCGCACCCTGGAGGTGGAGGTGGAGCTGACCGACCCTGCGCCCGAGCTGGCCTGGCTGGCGGGTTATAGCGCCGACGTCGAGATCGTCATCGAGCGGCGGGAAGGGGTCCTCCGAGTCCCCACCGCCGCCCTCAAGCCGGACGGCACCCTGCTGGTGCTGGACCCGGCGCCGGGCCGGTTGCAGGCGCGCAAGGTGGAGACCGGCCTGGCGAACTGGGAGCAGACCCAGATCACCGGGGGGCTGAAGCCCGGCGAGCTGGTGGTCCTGTCCCTCGATCAGGAGGGCGTTGAGGATGGCGCCCGGGCGGTCCAGGGGGATGCGAAGCCAGAGGAGACGCAGCCTTGAACGTGGGCCTAGCCTCGGCCTCTGCGCACCCGATGGAACTCTTTCCCTCGCCGCCAGCCAACAATGCTCCCGGTGTCAACGCCCAAGAGACCGCTTGGCGTGACAGTGCCCAGCCCGGTTTTTCAGCGTTGAGGCTGTGGCCAATCCGCCTCATGAGGGTTAGCAAGGCAGTCTCTGATTTTCGGCCTCAGAGACCCGCCCGGTGATCGAACTGCGCGACATCTCCCGCACCTTCCAGGTCGGTGACCAACCGGTCCACGCCCTGCGCGCCGTCGACCTCGACATCCCCGACGGCGACTACGCCGCCATCATGGGCCCCTCGGGCTCGGGCAAGAGCACCCTGCTGCACATCCTCGGCCTGCTGGATCGCCCGGATCAGGGCCAGTACCGCCTGGACGGCCTGGAGACCACCACCCTCGGCGAGGAAGGCCGCGCCCGGTTGCGGCGCAAACGCATCGGCTTCGTCTTCCAGTCCTTCCACCTCATCCCGCGCCTGACGGCGGCGGAGAACATCGAACTGCCCCTGGTCCTGGCCGGCCTGGAGCCCGCCGAGCGCCGGGCGCGGGTGGCCCGGATCCTGGAGGCCGTGGGCCTGGCCGACCGCGCCCGCCACAAGCCGGACCAGCTCTCCGGCGGCCAGCGGCAACGGGTCGCCATCGCCCGCGCCACGGTCACCGCGCCGGGGCTGATTCTGGCCGACGAACCTACCGGCAACCTGGACCGGGCCTCGGGGCATGAGGTCATCGACACCCTGGAGGCCCTCAATGCCCGCGGCCTGACCCTGATCGTCGTCACCCATGACGCCGAACTCGGCGCCCGTGCCCGGCGGCACATCCGCATGGATGATGGGGCGGTCCAGTCCGAACGATGACCGGGGGACCGTCGTGGATGGGTTGGACCGCCATGCCCGCGGCCTGAGCCGCGCCTGCTGGCAGGTCGCATGAGGCCGGACCCATGGCGGGCGTCACAGCCACGAGGGGCCTGACCCGCGCCGGGTGTCAGGCGGCGCGGGTGCCGGCCGACACGGCTGAGGCTGGTCTATACTGAGCGCGGGACCCCCAAATAAACTCACGCCGGAGGTGCGAAATCATGAGCGCCGCTCCCCAGCACTACAGCGCCCTCCTGGAGACCCTCAAGACCTACTTTCCCACCCCGGTCTCCAATCCCATCATGGATTGCTATTTCGTCCATACGGTGTCGATTTTTCTCGACCGGGTGGACCGGCTGAAATCGGCGGCCCCCATCCTGGGGCGCAAGCGGGAGGCGGATTACCACCGCCATCTGGCGGGGGTGATGCCGGAGCAGATGAGCTCCCTGGAGGAGGTCACGGCCCTCCTGGCGAACTATTGCCGGGGCATGACCATCTGGTCCCACCCCAACGCCCAGGCGAATGTCATCCCCCCGCCCAGCATCGCCAGCATCACCGCCTTCATCGCCGCGGCGGTCTACAACCCGAACATCATCTGGGACGAGTATTCGGCGCGCTTCGCGGAGGCCGAGGTGGAGGTGGTGGCCGCGCTGGCCAACCTGGCGGGTTACGACGCCGCGGAAGCAGGCGGGGTCTTCACCTTCGGCGGGACCGGGACCATCCTCTACGGCCTCAAGCTGGCCCTGGAGCGGCTCACCGCCGGGCGGGGCATGAAGGCTGGCATCCGTGAGGATTTCAAGATCCTGGCCTCCGGGGCCTCCCACTATTCCCGCCTGAATGCCGCCGCCTGGCTGGGGCTGGGCAGCGACAATCTGATCACCATCCCCAGCACCGCCCAAAACGAGATCTCCCTCACCCACCTGGAGCGGGCCCTGCGGGATTGTTACCAACAGGGCCAGCGGGTGGCGGCCATCATTCTCACCCTGGGGACCACGGATGCCTTCGGTCTCGACGACCTGCCGGCCGTGGTCCGGCTGCGCGACCAACTGGCGGCGGAGTTTGGCCTCGGCGAGCATCAGCTCCCCTGGATTCACGCCGACGCCGTCATCGGCTGGCCCTGGCTGGTCTTTCGCGACTACGACTTCGAGGCCAATCCGCTTGGCTTTCACAGCCGCACCTTGCGCTCGCTGCAAGACTCCCTGGAGCGCATCCAACCCCTCCATCTGGCCGACAGCATCGGCATCGACTTCCACAAAACGGGCTATGCGCCGTACATCTCCAGTCTCTTCCTGGTCAAGCGCCGCGCCGATCTGACGCTGCTCAGCCGGGCCCCGGCCGAGATGCCCTACCTTTACCAGTTCGGCCATTACCATCCGGGCCTCTTCACCCTGGAGTGCTCCCGCTCGGGCGCCGGGGCCCTGGCCGCCCTGGCCAATCTGCGGCTCCTGGGCAAGCAGGGTTACCGGGTCATCCTCGGTCATAGTGTGGAGATGTCCGAGGTGCTGCGGGAGGGGTTGGAGTCCCTCGACTGCGCTCAGGTCCTCAACGATTACAACTATGGTCCCGTGACCCTGTTCCGGCTCTACCCGGAAGGGGTGGACGCGGCGGCGGCCTATCATCGGGAACTCACCGATCCCGATTACCGGGCCGAGCTGGAACGGCACAACGCCTACAACCGTCGCCTGTTCCATTGGACCCACGAGCGCGCCCTGGCGGGCGAGGGGGTGCTCCTCTCCTGGACCGACGCCTACCGCCATACCCTGGACGGCCAGGCGCCCATCGCGGCCATCAAGTCCTTCGTCATGAGCCCTTGGACCGACCGGCGGGCCATGGACAAGGTGCTGAGCCAGGTGCTGGAAGCCCGCCAGCATATTGGCGCTGCAGAGACCGAGAGTGGCGACGGGGCGCGTGAGGACACCCATGCCTCAGGCTCAAGATAAGGCCACAACGCTGGCTCAGAATGCATGCTTGCCGTGCGTTCAGCCCTTCCCGTCAACATGAGTGCGCACGACGCCCTGCCCCGACCCAATCGCGAGCGCTTCGCGCGTTTCGACCCGCGACGGGTCCCCAGCCCCTGTTATGTCGTGGACGAGGCGGGCATCGCCGCCAATCTGCGCATCCTCGACCGGGTCCAGCGGGAATCCGGGGCCAGGATCCTGCTGGCCCTCAAGGCCTTCGCCCTCTTCGCCCTGGCGCCCCTGATCATGCGCACCCTCAAGGGGGTCTGCGCCAGCGGCCTTTACGAGACGCGGCTGGGGCGGGAGGACTTTGGCGGGGAGGTCCACTGTTTCTCCCCGGCTTACCGTCCGGAGGAACTGGAACGGATCCTCGACCTCGCCGATCACGTCCTCTTCAACTCCTTCGGCCAGTGGCAACGCTTCCAGCCCCTGATCCAGGCGGCGCGGGCGCGGCGACCGGGGCTGAATTTCGGCCTGCGCATCAACCCGGAGCACAGCGAGGGCTGGCATCCCCTGTACGATCCCTGCGCCCCGCATTCGCGCATGGGGATCCCCCGCGCCCAGTTCGCCGGCCAGGACCTGACGGGCCTCAGCGGCCTGCACTTCCACACCCTGTGCGAACAGGACCTGCCGCCCCTGGCCCGCACCCTGGCCGCGGTGGAGGAGAGTTTCTCCCCCTGGCTCGGCGGCCTGAAGTGGCTCAACTTTGGCGGCGGCCACCACCTCACCCGTCCCGACTATCAGGTTGACGACCTGATCCGCCTCATCCAGGACTTTCGTCGCCGCTGGAACCTGGAGGTGTATCTGGAACCCGGCGAGGCCATCGCCCTGGACGCCGGGGTGCTGGTGGCCGAGGTGCTGGACGTGACCAGGAACGGCATGGACATCGCCATCCTCGACACCTCCGCCACCTGCCACATGCCGGATGTCCTCGAAACCCCCTATCGCCCGGCGGTAGCGGGGGCCGCTGATCCCGGTCACTGGCCCCATGACTACCGCCTGGCCGGACGGACCTGCCTGACGGGGGACGTCATCGGCGACTACAGCTTTCCCCAGCCCCTGCGCGTTGGCGACCGCCTGCTGTTCCATGACATGGCGATCTACACCATGGTGAAGAACACGACCTTCAACGGGCTGCCCCTCCCCGCCATCGCCCTGTGGAATTCCGACACAGATGAATTGTGCGTGATCAAAGGCTTTGGCTACGAAGACTTTCGGGGCCGCCTGTCCTGATAGCGTCGGTCGTCGCCAACCCCACCCATCACCATGCGCCCGGAAGACATCCTGCACTTCGGCCTGCGCGCCCTGACCAGTCACCGCGCCCGTACCTGGCTGACCCTGCTGGCCATGGGGCTGGGGACGGCGGCGGTGGTGGTGCTGAGCGCCCTGGGCGAGGGCGCGCGGCAGTATGTCACCGGTCAGTTCACCCAGCTTGGCACCCACCTGCTCATCGTTCTGCCGGGGCGCAACGAGACCACCGGCGGGGCGCCGCCGCTGTTCGGTGATACCGCCCGGGACCTGACCCTGGACGACGCCCTGGCCCTGCTGCGTTCCCCCTACGTGGCGCGCGTCGCCCCCCTGAGCCTCGGCTCCGCGCCGGTGTCCCACGGCAACCGGGAGCGGGAAGCGAATGTCGTCGGCACCACCGCCGAGTTTCAGCCGGTGCGCCAGATCGAGTTGGCCCAGGGCCAGTTCCTGCCCCCCGGCGACCCCCGCCAGGCCGAGGCCGTTGCCCTCCTCGGCGAGAAGCTGGCCCGGGAACTGTTCGACCAGCAATCGCCCCTGGGGCAGTGGGTGCGGATCGGGGACCGCCGTTTCCGGGTCATCGGCACCCTGGCCAGTTCCGGCTTCTCCCTGGGCGCCGACCTGGGGGACACGGTGCTGATCCCGGTGGCCGCCGCCCAGGCCCTGTTCAACAGCCCGGCCCTGTTCCGCATCCTCATCCAGGCGCGGGGTCGCGCCGCCCTGGTCCCGGCGGCAGAGGCCGTGCGGGCGATCATCCGCGAGCGCCACGAAGGTGAGGACGACATCACCCTCATCACCCAGGACGCCCTGCTGGCGACCTTCGACAAGATCCTTCACGCCCTCACCCTGGCGGTCGCCGGCATCGCCGCCATCAGCCTGCTGGTGGCGGGGGTGCTGATCATGAACGTCATGCTGGTGGCGGTGTCCCAGCGCACCCCGGAGATCGGCCTGCTCAAGGCCCTGGGCGCGGATCGGCGGCAGATCCTCGCCCTTTTTCTCACCGAGGCCCTGCTGCTGGCGGTGGCGGGGACCCTGCTGGGACTGGGCGTCGCCTACGGCGGGGCCTGGGTCTTCAACGCGCAGGTCAGCGCCTTCCAGTTGGTCGTACCCCTCTGGGCGCCCCTGGCGGCGGCCGCCGTCTCCCTGGCCACCGGCATCGGCTTCGGCCTGCTGCCGGCCCTGCGCGCGGCGCGCCTGGACCCGGTGCTGGCCCTGGCGGGGGGCTGAGGCCATGCTCGCCACCGACTTCGTCCGCTTCTGCCTGGGCGCCGTGGTCGCCCATCGCGCCCGCAGCATGCTGACGGTGACCGGCATCGCCATCGGCATCGCCGCCGTGGTCCTGCTCACCGCCATCGGCGAGGGCATCCACCGCTTCGTCCTCACCGAGTTCTCCCAGTTCGGCACCCGTCTGGTGGCCGTGGCCCCGGGCAAGGTCTCGACCCTGGGCCTGTCCGGCGCCATCCTGCACAACGTGCGCCCCCTGAGCCTGGCGGACGCCCAGGCCCTGGCGCGGGTGCCGGGGGTGACGGCGGTGGTGCCGGTGACCCAGGGCAACGCCGAGGTGGAGGGCAACGACCGCACCCGCCGGGCCCTGGTCATCGGCGCCGGCAGCCAGGTGCCGGCGGTCTGGCTGATGCGTCCGCAACTGGGCCGCTTCCTACCGGAGGAGGGCGCCGGCAACGCCGGCGAGCGGGCCCTGGCCGTGCTCGGTGCCAAGCTGCGGGACGAGCTCTTCGGCGGCACCTCGCCCCTGGGGGCGCGCATCCGCATCGGCGGCGAGCCCTACCGGGTGATCGGGGTCATGGAGGCCAAGGGCCAGATGCTGGGTTTTGACCTGGACGATACGGTCTACATCCCGGTGGCGCGCGCCCTGGCCCTGTTCAATCGCGAGAGCCTGTTCGAGATCGACCTGCTCTACGGCCCGGAGGTGGACGGGGCGACCATGGCGGAACGGGTGCGCCAGGTGTTGCTCAAGCGTCATGGCCACGAGGACTTCACCGTCACCACCCAGGACCAGATGCTGGAGGTGGCCGGCTCGGTGCTGAACGTCCTGACCCTGGCGGTCGGGGCCATCGGCGCCATCTCCCTGGCGGTGGGGGGCATCGGCATCCTGACCATCATGACCATCGCCGTGCGCGAGCGCCGCCGGGAGATCGGCCTGCTGCGGGCCCTGGGGGCGGCCCAGGGGCAGATCCTGCTGCTTTTTCTTGGCGAGGCCCTGATCCTCGCCCTGCTGGGCGGCCTGGCCGGCCTGACCCTGGGGCTGGGGGGCGCCGGGCTCATCGGCGCCCTGGTGCCGGCCCTGCCGACCCGCATCGCCTGGGAATTCGCCCTGGCGGCCGAGGCCAGCGCCGGCCTCATCGGCCTGGCCGCCGGGGTGCTGCCGGCCCTGAATGCCGCCCGCCTCGACCCGATCCTGGCCCTGCGGGACGAATGAGGCGGGACGGGCCGGAGATGGCCGCCAAAGGTTCATTAGTCCAATCCCTCGACCCGATTGCGGCCCAGCGTCTTGGCCCGACATAGAGCCTGGTCGGCGCGCACCAGCAGGGCCGCACCGGAGTCGTCTCGCAGGTATTTGGCGACCCCAATATAATGTCGTCATCCCTATGGCGAGGTGCAAGATGGCAACCATGACTGTTAGAGAAGTCCCGGATGAATTGCATGGCTGGTTGAAGCAACAAGCTGAAATGCATCATCGTTCGGTGAACAAGGAGGTGATCGCCCTGCTGGAAAAGCTGAGGGGTAAACCGGAAGAAATTACGGAATTGACGACCGAGGAACGGTTCGCGGCCATGGTGGCCATCAGCCGACGCTGCGCCGCCTTGCCTGAACTCGATCCACGCAGCGCCGATGAAATTGTCGGCTATGAACAAAATGGCCTACCGGAATAAGTGGTTATTGACACTTCCTCCCTGGTCTGCATCATCCTGGGTGAACCGGAAGCCGAACTCTATATCGGCGCTTTGGCCAGCCAACCGGGCAATAGCATTTCCGCCGTCAATTGGCTGGAGGCCATGATGGTCGTGAACAGTCGCCGGGGTAAGGAGGGTACCCATGAACTCCAGGCATTGCTCAACCTTGCCCGTGCCGAGATAGCGCCCGTGGATGCCAGGATGGCGCAGCTTGCCTTCGCTGCATGGTTACGCTTTGGCAAAGGCCGGCATCCTGCTGCGCTGAATTTCGGCGACTGTTTTTCATACGCCTTGGCCAAGCTGAGGGATGAACCCTTGTTATTCAAAGGCGACGATTTTCCAAAACGGATCTGGTGACCGGGATGGACCTCGCCATCCCGTCAGCCCCCCAACCAAAATAAGCCAAAAAATCTAGCCCAACCCCTCGACCCGATTGCGGCCCAGGGCCTTGGCACGATAGAGGGCCTGGTCGGCGCGCTCCATCAGGGCCGCGTTGGTGTCGCCGGGCAGGTATTCGGCGACCCCGATGCTGACGGTCAGGCTGCCGATTACCGGAAAGGCATGGGCCTGGACGGCGGCCCGCAACCGCTCGGCCAGGCGCAGGGCGGGATCCAGGCCGGTACTGGGCGTGGCCACCACGAACTCCTCGCCGCCCCACCGCGCCAGCAGGTCGGAGGACCGCAACAGGGATTGCGCCACCCGCGCGAACTCCTTGAGCACCTGATCGCCGACGGCATGACCCTGGGTATCGTTGACGCGCTTGAAGTGATCCAGGTCGAGCATGAGGAGCGACAGGGCGGTCCCATAGCGCCCCGCCTGGGCGATGGCCGCGTCCAGGATCCGGTCGAAATGCAGCCGGTTGGCCACCCCGGTCAGGGAGTCGGTGAGGGCCGAGGACTCCAGGCGGAGGTTGAGTGACTTCATGTGGCGGTTGAGGGAATCGACCTCCCGCGAGGCGCGCAGGACCACCCAGCCACCGCCCCACAGGAGGATGAGGAGCCCTACCAGGCTGGCCCCGTGCAGGAGGAGCAACTGACGACGGGTGGCATCCAGGGTGGTCTGGAAGGGCGCCCAGGGGAGCGACACGCGAATGCCGCCGCGCACGTCACCCTCCTTATAGCCCTGCTTTTCATGGCATTTCATACAAGTCTGATCGACCTTGAGCCGGCCCATGAAGCGGAAAACAGGGCCCTCGGCCTCCGTGACCAGTTCGGCGTACTCGGTGGCCCCGGCCTCGAACCGCAGAAGCGCCTGGCGCTCCCAGTCGTCGGGGCTGTTGACCGGATTGATGGGTTTGAGACTGGACATGTGAAAGCGGACCCCATCGCTCTGTTCGGTCATGTCGGACAGGAGACGGGTCATGAAGGCCGGATTGATCTTGGTCAGATGCGCGCCACTGGTCGTCACGATATCCCGCTGGGGATCCTCCAGATAGGGATTGGGCTGAACTTCGTCACTGATGGGCACATAGATACCCCCCTGCTGGGCGTTCCAGCGGCGGGTGATGAGCAATTGCTTGAAGAAGACGCGGCCTATCTCCTGGGCCAGTTGCTCGTTGTGAGCGGCGGCGGTCCTCAGGCTCAGCCAGAGAGAGAGCCCCACGACCCCCAGGGTCAGGAGCGAGACCAGCAGCAGGTAGCCGCCCAGGCGGCGCGTGATGGATGGCAAGGACGGCTCCCAACTCCAGGGTCATATGATGTCAGACGGAAGATCGGCACCCGCGACCAGCGCCAGGAGACGCCAGGGTGCCCCCCTGGACCCGGGTCGCCAGGGGCCGACCCCGACCTGATCCCCGCAGCCTTGACGATCGGGCCGGGGTTGGCCGCGGATGACCGCGGATGACCGCGGATGGCGGCAGTTTAGCAGCAAGAACCGACCTGGAGGACGCCAGGGGTCTCCGGGGTCACCCCATCCTGGTCAACGCCATCGCCATAGCGGGCACCCCCTGGCTGATGATCGCCAAGATGGACCAGGACGATGCCTACGCGGGGGTCCGGACCACCGCCTGGGTTACGGGCATCGTCGCGGGGCTGGTGTTGCTCCTGCTGCACGGGGCCGGCTATCTGCTCTGCTCCGGGGGGAGGCCGCCTCCGGCATCATCGCGGCGAGGATCGCGACGGCGACGAGCCCCCTTCGCCCGGACCACCCAGGCGCGTAAAGGCTTCTAAATCGTCCGCATAGGCGGATTTTGCCAACATCCGAAAAAGGGCGCTATCCAATTCGCGGATCTGGTCCAACAGGGCCGTGATGCGTTCGAAATCGCCCAGCGCCACGGCGGCCCGCAGGTCGGCGCGCCGGTCCTGGGGTTCACCCGCGGCGACCCGGCGCTGCCAAACGCTCGGGAAAACCTTCATCCCCGGCTCGGCGGCTTTTTGACCGATGTTACAATGCGGCCCTTTTCAGGTTGTCGGGTGGGGGAAGACGCATGGCCGGTCACAGTAAATGGGCCAATATCAAGCACCGCAAGGCGGCGCAGGACAAGAAGCGCGGCTCGATGTGGACCAAGCTCATCCGCGAGGTGACGGTGGCGGCCCGGGAGGGCGGCGGCGACCCGGGGATGAATCCGCGCCTGCGCCTGGCCATGGACAAGGCCTTCGGCGCCAACATGCCCCGGGACACGGTGGAGCGCGCCATCAAGCGCGGCGCCGGCGGCGCCGAGGGCGAGCAGTACGAGGAGATCCGCTATGAGGGTTATGGCCCCGGCGGGGTGGCGGTGATGGTCGACTGCATGAGCGACAACCGCAACCGCACCGCCGCCGACGTGCGTCACGCCTTTTCCAAGCACGGCGGCAACCTGGGCACCGGCGGTTCCGTGTCCTACCTCTTCACTAAGCAGGGGATCATCAGCTTCCCCCCGGGGCTGGACGAGGACGCCCTGATGGAGGCCGCCCTGGAGGCGGGGGCCGAGGACGTGATCAGCAACGACGACGGCTCGATGGACGTCATCACCACCCCGGACGACTTTGGCCCGGTGCGCGACGCCCTGATCGCCGCCGGTTTCGCCAACGGCGAGGGGGACGTGACCTACAACGCCTCGACCCAGGCCGCCATCGAGGACCGGGACACGGCGGAAAAGCTGTTGAAGATGATCGACTTCCTGGAGGACCTGGACGACGTGCAGGTGGTCTATTCCAACGCCGACATCGCCGAGGCCATCCTGGCGGAGTTGGAGGGCTGAACCCGCCGGTTCAGCCTCCCGCCGGATTGCCGGATTCCCGCAACTGATCCAACCCCCGATGCTCGTCATCCCGCCCACCGACGCTCGGGCGTTACCGGACAGCCTTGGCCGAAGTAACCAGCAGGTCCGGGAGGCCCCAAGCCCTCGCATTCTCGGGATCGAATCCGGCTCCCGCACCACCGCCCAGGCCATACCGGACGGCCTTAACCGCAGTAACACACAAGGCAGGCAGGCCCTGCGCCATCGCATCCTCGGGGTGGATCCCGGCTCCCGCACCACCGGGTATGGCGTCATCGACACCGACGGCAACCGCAGCCGGCGCGTCGCCAGCGGCTGCATCCGCGTCGGCGAACACCCCTGGCCGGAGCGGCTGCGTTTCATCTTCGACGCCGTGGCCCAGGTGGTGGCGGACCATGCCCCCCACGAGATGGCGGTGGAGCAATTGATCTTCGCCCGGGACCCCACCGCCGCCCTCAAACTGGGCCAGGCCCGCGGCGCCGTCCTCTGCGCCGGGCTCAAGGCCGGGGTCCAGGTCCACGAATACAGCCCCAAGTCGGTCAAGCTGGCGGTGGTCGGCAGCGGCGGCGCGGAGAAGTTTCAGGTCCAGCACATGGTGCGCATCCTGTTGTCCCTCGACGCGGAACCGGCGGAGGACGAGGCCGATGCCCTGGCCCTGGCCCTGTGCCATGCCCACTCCATGGGCATCCCGGCGCGGCGGCGGGCCGCGGCCTCCTGGCGGGATTTCCGGCCATGATCGGGCGGCTGCGCGGCGAGATCGTCCACAAGCAGCCGCCCTGGCTGCTGCTGGACGTCAACGGGGTCGGCTACGAGCTGGAGGCCCCCATGTCCACCTTCTACGACCTGCCCGCCGTGGGCGAGCAGGTCACCCTGGTGACCCACCTGGCGGTGCGCGAGGACGCCCACACCCTCTATGGCTTCCTGCGCGAGGCGGACCGGGCCCTGTTCCGCGACCTGCTCAAGGTCACCGGCGTCGGGGCGCGCATGGCCCTAGCCATCCTCTCCGGCATGGACGCCCGCCGCTTCGCCCAGTGCGTGGAGCAGGAGGACCATGCCGCCCTCATCCGCCTGCCCGGCATCGGTCGCAAGACGGCGGAACGGCTGGTGATCGAGATGCGCGACCGGGTGGCCGGTCTGGCGGGTGGACCGGCGCCTTCCGGGGGAACAACGGCGGGATCTCCCCGCGCGGCAACATCCGCGGAAGACCCCCTGAACGACGCCATCGAGGCCCTGATCGCCCTCGGCTACCGGCCCCCGGATGCCAACCGCATGGCCCGCGCCGTCGCCGAGGGGGCCAAAACCTCCGAGGAGATCATCCGCGCCGCCCTGCGTGGGGCGGGTTGATGACCTTGCCTGACGGTAGCAGTGAAGGGCTGTCGGGAGGCTGGAAATTTTCCATGATCGTCATGCGGTCAATCCGCTGGCGTGCCATTAACCCTGTCCATGGCCTACCGGGACAATAAATTTAACCCTGAACCGCCGCTAGGATTCGCCATGACCCTCTTCGACCGCGAGATCGTCCCCCTGCCCAGCATCCGCGAGGTCAAGCCCGGCAGCTTCATCTTCGCCCGCCCCAACGCCCTGCCGCCAACCTTTTGCGACGAGGTGATCGCCCGCTTCGAGGCCCACCCGGAGCAGCAGCACGAGGGCCGCATCGGCCAGGTCCAGGCCAAGGACAGCAGCGTCAAGTCCACCATGGACCTGGTGGTGAGCAACAAGGAGGACTGGCAGGACGTGGACCAGATGTTTTTTCGCTCCCTGGCCGCCGCCCTGCGCGAATTCCGCGAGACCTATCCCTACTTCAAGGGTCCTTTCAAGGACATGGGCTACCAGGTGCAGCGCTACCGGGCGGGGGATTTTTACCATTGGCATATCGACGGGGGTAGCCATGAGTTCAGCCAACGCCAGCTCGTCGCCCTCTGGTACCTCAACGACGTCCCCGGTCCCGGCGGCGAGACCCAGTTCCTGTTCCAGGACGTCAGCATCGCCCCTCAGCGCGGCACCCTGTTGCTCTTCCCTCCCTTCTGGACCCACGAACACCGCGCTGCCCGCATGGAGTCGGGGGTCAAGTACATCGCCACTACTTGGGTGGTGTTTGCCTGATTTTGAACGAGCGCGCGCATCCCTCTGGCGGCCCCCGCCTGCTGGCCATCATCGAACTGGGCGGCTATCCCAACCTGCTGCCCCTCTATCGCCGTCTGGGTTTCGACACCGAGGTGGTCAATTCCCAACGCAAGGCTCAGGCCGCCCTCAAGAAGCGCCTGCCGGATGTCATCGTCACCGAGTACAACTTCCAGTCCGATTTCCGTGACCGCACCAGTAATCTGGAGACCCTGATGGCCTATCTGCAGCGCCATCCCGGGGTCAAGGTCATCGCCTTTTATCAGCCAGAATTCCTGCCCAAGTTCGAGGCCATGACTGCTCGCTTCCCGCTCTTCGCCGCCATCCCCTTGCCGGTGACGGAAGCGGCAGTGGAGGAGGCCCTGCGGCGGGCCCTGGCGGGCTGAAGGTTGGGAGGTACCCATCAATCCAACCGTGTCCTTGGCTTCTCATCCCTCAATCATCACCATTCTGTAGGGGGTCACCGTCCAGACCACCAGAGGGAAGTCTTTTCATAGGCGATGTTTCAACGGGTGGTCAGATCAGGTACCTGGAAGTTATCCGGGCACCGTTTCCAAACTCCGGTTGATCAGAAATGCTTGGGCAGGCCCGCTTGTTTGAGGACAGCGTTCGCCGTATGGCGCGAGCGGATCTTGGCATCCAGAATGAATCGGCACTCGGTGATCGGGCTGTACCAGATGTCGTGATCACCCTTTCCGTGGCGCTCGAAGCGACAGCCTGCTCTGAGCAGGAGCCGCATTAGCTCCGGCGTATAGCCCTCACCCATCAGGCCGCCCGGCGGGTTGTGGTTTCGAATCGACGGATCAGGAGTTCGAAAGGCACCTCCTCCTGATCGGGCCACCCGTTCAGTTCAAGTAGTTCGGGGATCATGACCTTGAGCTTGGACATCAAGGCGTCGACGGTTTCGGCCTCGGTCGCCAAGCCCGGAACATCGTCACTATCGGCAACCCAGACCTTCATATCCGGGTCCCAGTCCACAAGCACGAGCAAGACTCTCGTCATGGGATTCACATTTTCTCCGTTGCGTAATTAAGAAAATGGTCGCTTTCGCTTGTTTTGGACATTGTCGCATGCCAAAGGCCAGCATAGCGAAGGTGCCAGGCAGCAGGTGCAGGTGCAGGTACAGGATGGCATTTGGTCATCCCGCTGGCACCGGCGGCAAGAATTCGCTCAGACGCAAAGGCTCCAGCCCCAGGCGCCGCTGGTAGATGATGCGGTAGGCCAGCACCCGCTCCACGTAGCCGCGGGTCTCGGCATAGGGGATGGTGGCGATCCAGATGTCCGCCTCGGTGCAGCGGTCGGTCGGCCGCCAGCGGGCTACCCGGTTGGGGCCGGCGTTGTAGGCGGCGGTGGCCAGGGCTGCATGGCCGAAACGGTCCCGCATCCGCGCCAGGTAGCGGCTGCCCAGGTCGATGTTGGCCCCCGGTTCCAGGATGGCCCCGCGTCCGGGGGCCGGGTCACCGACCTCGGTGGCCAGGTCCTTGGCCGTGCCGGGCATGAGTTGCATCAGCCCCAGGGCGCCGGCCTCGGAGGCGATGGTGGGGTTGAAGACGCTCTCCTGGCGGATGACGGCGAAGATCCAGTCGGCGGGTAGCCCGGTCTGCCAGGCCTGATCTTCCACCAGATCCCGATGGGCGAGGGGGAAACGCAGCTCCAGGTCGTCCCAATAGTCGGTCCGGGCGAGGGTCAGGATCGCCTGGTCGTGCCAGTCCAGGCCGGCGGCTAGCAGCGCGGCAGCTTGAAGATCAGGGGGATCCAGGTCACGGGTCAGGGTCCGCCACTCGCGGCGCATGTCCGCGTCCCGGCCCAGATGCCGCAGTTCCCGGATACGTTCCAGGGCCGGGCGGGCGGCAAGGCGTTGGAGACGCTCGGGCTCGACGGCGACCGCGCGTGAGTCGAGGTTGTAGGGCAGGCCAAGCCGATCCGCCGCCAGCAGACCCCAGAGGCTGCGCTGGCGGGCCGCGGCGGCGAAGGTC
>ERZ1645187.2402-NODE-2402-length-16510-cov-5.486964_pt1 | contig 16510 bp, 15 predicted proteins | sample MGYA00575352_ERZ1645187 | MGnify/ENA primary metagenome ERZ1645187 (study PRJEB40837, sample SAMN11349314) | freshwater sediment metagenome | isolation source: river sediment | host: Sediment | place: India: Wazaribad , New Delhi | collected 2017-02-21 ... | reverse complement strand
TGGGAGATCACGGAGCGCATCCTCGAGCGGACCGTCGCGTACTCGCTCAACATCAACACGTCGGACTCGCAGCTGGACGCCATGATCGGCGCGGTCACGACGGCGGCGAAAGCGGCGCTCTAGGGCCGGCGCGACGAGCACAGACGAAAGCGGGAGGCCTCTCCGGATCGGAGACAGGCCTCCCGCTTTCTTTTTTCTCTGTCTCGCCGCGCGCTAGCGTTCGATGCCCAGAAGCCCGAACGCCTCCCCCTGCAGCCGTCTGAGGCTCGTCTCGCCGGAGAAGCTCTCGCTATAGAGCTTGATGATGTCTTCCGTTCCGGACGGACGGACCGCGAACCAGCCGTCATCGCACACGACCTTGATCCCCCCGAGCGACGCGCCGTTTCCGGGAGCGTTCACAAGGACCTCTTCGGGGCGCTGCTTCATCTGGTCCCGCACGATGGCCGGAGCTCCCGCAAGTTCCTTTATCCTGTTTTTCTGCTCCCGCGCAGCCGGGACGTCGATGCGTTCGTACGCCGTCGCGCCGTAGCGGCTTTCGAGGTCCGCATAGAGCGCATCCGGGGCCTTTCCGGTCACAGCGAAAATTTCGGCGGCGCACAGCCCGAGGATGATTCCGTCCTTGTCCGTCGTCCACACGGTCCCGTCCCTTCGGAGGAAGCTCGCGCCGGCGCTCTCCTCCCCGCCGAAACCGAGCGAGCCGTCAAGGAGTCCCTGAACGAACCACTTGAAGCCGACCGGCGTCTCGTAGAGCCTCCGCCCGAGCCCGTTCGCCACCCGGTCGATCATGGAACTCGAAACGGCCGTCTTCCCGACGCCCGCTTCCCCGCTCCACTCCGGGCGATGCCGGAAGAGATAGTCGACCGCCGCCGCCAGAAACGCGTTCGGCTGCATCAGCCCTCCGCCCGCGGTCACGATGCCGTGCCGGTCGCTGTCCGGGTCCGTCCCGAAGGAAATGTCGAAGGAATCTTTCATCGCGCACAGCTTCTTCATGGCCCACGGAGAGGAGCAGTCCATCCGGATCTTGCCGTCCCTGTCGGGGGGCATGAACGAGAACGCCGGGTCCACGGTCCGGTTGACCACTTCGAGGTTCAGCCCGTACACCGTCGCCAGGGGGTCCCAGAACGCGACGTTCGAGCCGCCCATCGGGTCGACTCCGATATGGATCTTCGAGTTGCGGATCGCCTTCATATCGATGACGTTTTCGAGGTCGCGGACATAGGGAAGGACATAGTCGATCGGGTGAACCCGCTCCGAAACGAGCGCCCGGTCCCAGGGAATCCGGCGCACCGAATCGGTCCCGGCGGCCATCAGTTCATTCGCCCTGTTCTGGATCCACGTCGTGGATTCCGGCGAGGCCGGCCCTCCTTCGGGCGGATTGTACTTGAAGCCGCCGTCTTCGGGCGGATTGTGCGACGGCGTGACGACGACGCCGTCCGCGAAGCCGCTCTTCTTGCCCCTGTTGTAGACGAGGATCGCGCGCGAGATCACGGGCGTCGGCGTGAAGCCTTCCCCCTCCTGGATCATGACGTCGACGTCATTTGCGGCGAAGACCTCGACGGCCGTCCGGAACGCCGGCAGCGAGAGCGCGTGCGTGTCCATCCCGAGAAAAAGCGGTCCCGTCGCCCGTAGCGTCTTCCGGTGTTCGGCGATCGCCCTGCAGATCGCGATGATGTGGCTCTCGGTGAACGACCCTGCCAGGGCGCTTCCCCGATGCCCGGACGTCCCGAACGCGACCGCATGCCCCGGGTTTCCCGGATCGGGAACATTCGCGTGATAGGCGTCCTGAAGCCGTCTCCGGAGCGCGTCTCCCGCCGCTTCATGACTGTTCATCGGCATCCTCCCCCCACTCTCCCGGATGATGACGGACACTCCGGATATTCCATGCGTTCCCGGACCATCGCGGAAGACTCGTCTCCGTAGATCCGGCGGATGATTTCGATCGCGAGATCGATCCCCGAACTCACGCCCCCGGCCGTGAGGATGCGGCATCGCGTTTCTCCGTCCGGCGACGGCGGCTCACCCGCGTCGACGATCCGTTCGCGGACGAGCGTTATGCCGCCGAAAGCCTCCATCTCCGCAAAGGCGGAATGATGCGTCGTCGCGCGCCTGCCGTCAAGCAGTCCGGCCGCGGCGGCGATGAACGCGCCGGTGCAGACAGTCGTCACATATTCCGCGTTTTCGGCGATCCGCCGCACGAACGACAGGATATCGGGATCCTTCATCGCCTCGATGCGCCCCTGCCCGCCCGGGATGACGAGGATATCGGCTTCCGTGAAGTCGCGCAGCGCACGATCCGGAAGGAACTTCAACCCGTGCCGCGCCGTGACGGGATCGGTCGTCTTCGCCGCAAGTCCGACGCGAAAGCTCTCCGGACGGATGGCGTTCATCATCGAAAGAGCTTCGTACGGGCCGACGAAATCGAGCTCTTCGACTCCCGGAAACGTAAGAATGCAGACTGTTTTCAAAGCACCCGCCTCCTCATCGCGCCGTCATCTTTCCGTTTTCGAGAAGGACACGAACCGGACGCTTCCAGCAATCCCGCTCTTCGGGGAACTCCGTACGGTAGTGCGTCCCGCGGCTTTCCTCGCGCAACGAGGCGGCACGGGCGACCGCAGTCGCGGTCGTCGACAGGCCGGACAGTTCGAGGGCGTGGAGCAACTCCATCCCCGGGCGGCGCGTCACTCGACGAATATCCCCTGAGAGGATTTCGAGTCTTTCCGCCGCTTCCCGGCATCCTGCGCCGTTTCGCACCGGGCCGAGCGACGATTCAACGACCGATGCGATCTCTTTTCGGATCGATTCGGGCGATACCGTCCCGTCCGGGAAATCCTTCAGGAGCCGTTCCGCCGCCTCCGGGACGAACGCTCCCGCCGCCCCGCAGTGCGTCGCCGCACCCCGGCCCGCAAGCAGACCGAACGTCACGAGGTTCGTCAGCGCGTTGCCTCCGATCCGGCTCGCTCCGTCGACGCCGCCCGTCACCTCGCCGCACGCGAAGAGACCCGGGACGGACGTCTCCGCATTGCCGTCAACCGTCACGCCGCCGCAGAAGTAATGCTGGATGGGCCGGACGCGGACCGGGCGTCCCTTCCCGTGCGTTATTCCTTCAGGAGCGACGATGAGAAGCTCCTGAAGCTTTTTCGACCGGAGCACCTCACCGGACAGGTCCTCAAAATGCAGCGTCGCGGCGTCGCCCGAGTCCCAGACGGACTGAACAAGACGAGCCGACCGGTCACGGGCCAGGAAGTTCGCTTCCCAACCGTTTTTGATTCCCCAGGACGCAAACGCCTCCTTCATGAACTCCCGCCCGGAGCCGTCCGTCAGGCGCACGAGATCGACGATCGGAAGGCCGATCATCCAGACGGGAAGATCCGGCTCGTCGAGACCGAGCGGATAGAACTGCACGAACTCCATGTCGATCAGCGAAAGCCCGAGATCGAGCGCGAGCGCATACCCGTCTCCGGTCATCCGGGCGGGGTTGTCCGTCCGCTCGTAGATCCTTCCGCCTCCGCCCGTCGCCAGAATGACCGACGACGCGGGGAGCGCATGCGTCTTTCCGGTCCGCCATTCGATCGCCTCGACGCCTGAGACCGCCCCGTTTCGGGTCCGGATCGAGACCGCCATCGCATCCTCGAGAAACTGAACGCCCTCCGCCCGGGCGATCGCGGCGAGCTGCGAGACCATCCCCCCCCCGCCCATCACCGGATTCGGCGCCGTCTCGCTCGACCAGGCGTGCCCGTCATCGGTGAACCGCAGCGTGACGCCCCAGGATTGTATTTCCCGGAGGCCCGCCTCGCACCCGGCGACGAATGTTTCGAGCATTCCCGAGTGATTCATCTCCCTGCCCACGTTTCGGGTCGCCTTCCGGAAAGCTTCCGTTCCGCCGTTCTTTCCTGCGGGCAGCGAAAAGCCGCCGCCGGAATACGACGTGCAACAGGACGTTCCGACCTTCGTCTTCGACAGTAAAAGAACCCCGGCTCCCGCCTTGCGGGCCGCTATCGCCGCTGTGAGCCCCGCTCCGCCTCCTCCGATCACGACCGTGTGTCCCATTGAACCGCCTCCCGCTTCGATGCTTCTTTCTTCCGGTACAAGTATAATGGTTTTACACAGGTATTCATCTTGAACCTTCGGGGTGACGCGAACATGCGTTTATGCTACATGAACGACCGGTATTCCGATCCGTCCGCCTGCTCCATACCGACGACGGACTTCGCCCTCCAACGCGGCATCGGCGTCTTCGACAGCGCGCGAACGTACGAAATGCGGCCGTTCGCACTGTCCGAACACATCGATCGTCTGTACGAATCCGCCCGAATCCTGCGGATCATTCCGGGCATCACGCGTGAAGAAACGGCGTCCGTGATCCGCGAGGGAATCCGCCTCCGGGGCGACGAGACGCTCGTCAAGATGTTCTTTACGGGCGGAGACGTCGAAGAAAAGGGCTTCTTCCCGCAACCGCGATTCTTCGTGCACTTTCTTCCTCTCGTCCGCTGGAGCGAGGAGCAATTCGAGTCGGGAATCTCGCTCGACCCGCTCCCCGTCGGACGCCCGCTCCCCCACGCAAAATCCATCGACTACGCGACTCCCCTGACGATGAAGGATCCGTCCTCGGGATCGTTCGAGACGCTGTACTGCCCTGACGGATACATCACGGAATCCGCCACGAGTTCGGTGTTCTTCGTCTTCGGCGGACGGCTCGTCACGGCTCCGGACGACATCGTCCTCCCGGGCGTGACGCGCCGGATCATGATCGAACTCGCCCAAACGGCGGGAATCCCGGTCGAATATCGGACCGTCGCGATCGGGGACGTCGCGCGCGCCGACGAAGCGTTCATCACGGGAAGCGTCAAGGAAATCCTGCCGATTCACCATATCGGCGGTTTGGCGCCGGCCGGCTCGCACCCCGGCCCCGTGACGCGAAAGATGCGGGATCTTTTCTTCCGCAATCGAGACCGCCGGCTGGAATAGGCCGGGAGAACGGCTTCGCAGGAATGCCTTTTCCGCGAAAACTGCGACAAAACCAGCGTGAGAACTTGACCTTCAGGAGTCGCTGCCGTAGGATTGCGTTGTGTTTCGTTGGGCGAAACACAATACGGTTCGGGGAGGGAACGAAATGTTGCAGGATCGTTTTACGATTCAGGATTCGGTTCTCGAAGAAATCAACCGTTTTCTCGGTGATCCGGCGAATGAAGTCATCGCCGACCTGCTGCGCGTCGTCTCGAAGTACGGCACGCCGGATGAGATCAACGCAAAAGCCGCCGAAGCGGGAAATCTCTCGAATATGCTCTACCGTCTCGCAAACATGGATTCTCCCTACCTCAAGGATCTGGAATGGCTCATGCGGGAACGGGACAGGGGGGCCTTCACCGGCATCGGCGAGTATCGCAGGAAGGTGCTCGGCGATTTCGCCCCGGGTACGTTCTTCGACGAGAGCCGCGCCGTCACGCTGGAGATCAGCGCGCTGCAATACTTTCCCTGGCTGATCGAAGAGGCGAAGCAGGCGATCGACAAACGGGAACTCATGCCCGGCCGTTTCATCCGCGTCCGCAAGATGAAGGAGCAGGAGCGCGACGACGGCGACATCACGGCGGTCCACGCGGCGGCGCGAATCATGGGCGCAAGCCTCGTCGAGACGCTCGATACGAAGGGAACGGACGGATCGAACGTCCATCTCGGCGGTCCCGACACGATTACCGGCTATTTCGGCGGCATCGGGCAACCCAACGGACACCCGCTGATGTGGGCGGATGAAGCGCTGTATTACTACACGAAATACGGCGTTGGCGAGATTCTCAACATCAACCCGGGAACCGTTTTCCTCGGCTACCTGATGTTCCGTCTGGGAATCGACATCCGCTTCAAGATCTCCGTTTTCATGGGCAACGACAACCCGTACGCCGTCCTCTGGACGCTGATGATGGCGCGGCTGTTCGCCCGCGAGGACGGCTCGACGCCTCTCATCGGCTTCAACCTCTCGAACTCCGTGGACGCCGCGAACCTCGCGATCTGCGGCAGGGTCCGGAGACAGCTCGGACTCGAGGACAAGGTCCGCATCGAACACCACATCACGGAGACGTACAAGAGCATCGTGCGCCAGCCGTATTGCAGACGTGACGACCTTCTCGAAGTGGCCCAGGAGATTCCGAATATCTCGGCGAAACACGAAGGCGGCGACCCCGAAGCGGAAATGACGATGGACCATCCGTCCGATATCCTGGACTACTTCCGCGACAAGTCCGAGGTCCTCGCTTCCGGCGACATGCCGAAGCTGCTCGCGAACTACCTCGGCAAACACGCCGCCGTCAACAGGACGGCCGAAGCGCTCACGAAACAGCATATCCCCTTCATCGCCGCGCCGCTGCTTCACGGACGCTGATACGAACCGGCGGGGCCGGATTCCGCTCCTTCGGAATCCGGCCCCGCTTTTTTTGTCCGCGCATCTCTTTCGTTTCTTTCTAGAGGCGTTTTTCCACTAATTCTTTTTCGTTCGCAGAAGGAGGCTCTTTCCCGTACAGAAGGTCCGCAGGAAGGAATCCGACGAAAGGCGCTCGTCCCCCATCGAATCCCCGAGAATGTGTTGCACCGCGGCGTCGTATCGCCCTTCGCCGCAACGCGAGGACGCTATCGCGAGGTATCTCGCGAAGGCTTCGATGGAGATCCGGTCGCTTTTTCCCCACGGCCACGGCGATGTTCCTTCGAGGTAGGGCAGAAGGACCTGGAACGCCCCGCGCAGCGACCGCCCGTCTCTGGAGCGATACCCCCACACGTCGATGCCGACCCGCTCGCCCACACGGGCCAGAGTGACCATGCCGGCGAGGGTGGAGAACACGTCGTCCTGGGGCCGCGGCGACAGAACCTGGCGCGAGAGCACGCCGTCCGGTTCTATGGTCCCGGCGATCTGCGCAAGCGACGAGCGGACAGCACGGCGGGCCGTCTCCCTTTTGCCGAGAAAGTCCGCAAAGACCGCAATCTGCGCGTTCGTCCACACTCCGAGCCGCCCGGGCGTTCGCACGGCGCTCTTTCCAAAGGAACTCTTCGTCAGCCACGCAAGGTACGCGTCAAACCAGCGGATAAGCCCCTTCCGGTCGGCGGCGGAAAGCGCCGGGGAGCGGTCGAGCATTCGCAAGGCATCGACAAGCGGGATGAAGAGCGCGCCTTCCTCGATCCCGGCCGGACGTCCCTTCGGACCCCCCGGAAAGCCGCGCGCGAAACGCAGGCTCGGATGCATCCGGGTTGCGGGCGCGACGAACCATGAGCGAAGCAGAAAGGCTGCATGGTCGGCGTACCGCTCGTCCCTCGTGAAGAAGTAGGCGACCGAGAGCGCATGCACGGATCGGGTCATGTCGACGATTCTCGAAAAGTCGTACCGGTCGTAGCGTTCGACCTCGCCGTTCGTCCCTCCGGCGCGCCGGAAATAACGCCTTCCCGCACCCGGAAGCACCGGAAAGTATTCCGGATCGAGGCTCGCGTAGTGATGGAGGTCGCCGCTCGCCGGATGCTCCGTCTTCTCCGTCACCGTCTGCATCAGCGTCCGGAGCGAGATGTCCGCTTCGCGCATAAAGCCTCTTTCCGTGTCGCTCAGGAATGCCGCGTTTTTCATGCGGGCATTCTTCCACAGGCAGTCCATCTCGGCGCCTTCGTACAGGAGAAACGAACTCCCGCGTTCTTCCGATATCCAGGTCAGCGCATGTGCGGCGCCGGAAGTCACAAGCGCCATTCCACAGAGGAACACCATCGTAAGCACAAACAGCCGGCAGCAGTTCCGTCGCATACCGTTCTTCCCCCCGTTCTGAGCGGTTCCCTATCGCGTACAACTGGTATTATATGTCCTGTCGCATCCGCTGTCTTGAACGCAACGCAAAAATTCCGGGAAATCGAATGCGCCTTTTTTCTCGATTTGTCGCATTCACTCGCGAACGAGCGTTCCGTCGCGATATTTCCTGCATTGACGGAGAGTGATCACCCATGACATGGGGATACGTTATCGCAACGCTGCTGCTGAACGTCCTGGCGAATCTCTTTTTGAAGAACGGCATGTCGTCCCTTGCCGGAGGAGGGAAAGAGGCGCTGCTCCACATGATCCGGACGCCGTCGATCTACATCGGCGCCGTCTGTTACGGCGCCGCCTTCGTCACGTACAGCCTCGCGCTGACGAAGATGCACCTGAGCATCGTCTACCCGCTCATCACTGGAGGAATCGCCGTCACGCTCGCGCTTGTTTCGGTCACCCTATTCGGGGAGACGCTCCGGATGGGGCAGGCGCTCGGGATCGTGCTGATCGTTGCGGGCATCTGGTTTCTCTCCCGATGACAGGCCCCGCCGCGAAAGAGGCTGTCGTCGCCCCGCTGCTTTCGTGGTTCCGGCGGAACGCGCGCGATCTTCCCTGGAGACGCGGCTACGATCCGTACCACATTCTCGTCTCGGAGTTCATGCTGCAACAGACGCAGATGGACCGGGTCGTCGTCTATTTCCTCGAATGGATCCGTCGTTTCCCGACGCTGAAAGCCTTGGCGCGGGCGGACGAAGCCGAGGCGCTGAAACTCTGGGAGGGACTTGGTTATTATTCCAGATGCCGCAACCTTCTTGCGGCCGCCCGGACGATCGTGGAGACGTGGAACGGACGCGTGCCGGAAGACCCCGCGTCGCTGATGACCCTGCCGGGAATCGGCCCCTATACGGCCGGGGCCGTCTCCAGCATCGCATACAACCGTCCCGTTCCGGCCGTGGACGCAAACGCGCGGCGCGTCGTCTCCCGTCTGGAGGCCCGGCCTTTCCGGAATGACCGCGACGTCGCGTCGTTCCTGGCCGGAATCATTCCCGACGACGAACCGCGGTCATTCAACCAGGCGCTCATGGAGCTCGGAGCGCTCGTCTGCACCGCAGCGCGCCCATCCTGCGACGTCTGTCCGCTGAACTCCGCCTGCAAGGGACGGTCGAGCGGCGCGATTCCCCTCACGCCGTCCGCGGCGGTCATGCGCCGGCCGACGCGACCGGCCGCGGCAGCGGTCCTCTTCGCCGGCGGAAAGGTGTTCCTTCGCAGGCGTCCCGATGCGGGGCTATGGGCGGGAATGAGCGAATTTCCATGGGAGGAGACGGCGCCGGACGAGTCGCCCGAATCGGCCGCACGGCGCGCCATAGCGCCGTTTTACGAAGAAACCGGAGCAGTCGGCGTCATCGGTCCCGTATCGCATGCGTTTACCGGAAACCGCATCCGGCTGACTGGAGTCCTGTTGCGTCTTCGCCCGGAAAGAGAGACTCCGGAGAGTCTCGCTCGGGCGCACGGGCGCTGGGTCCCCCTGGAAACGCTATCCGACGAGACGCTGCCCGCTGGATCCAGAAAGCTGCGGGACCTGCTCCTCCGGGACGTGAACTCCCGCTCCCATCCGGAGATGACGCCCGAGGGTGTATGATACACGCGTTCCTATTTCCGCGGAGGAAGGTGATGCCGTTGAATCAGGTCATCGAGACAATCAGAAACAGACGCAGCATCCGGAAGTATCTTCCGGAACAGATCTCGTGCAACGAACTCGACGCAATTCTCGACGCGGCGATCTGGGCCCCGAGCGGCCATAACGATCAGCCGTGGCGTTTCCTCGTCATCCAGGACGCCGCGACGCTCGACGCGATCAACGAAGAAACGAAGAAGAACATGAAAGAGTCGCCCGTCGAGTGGGTGCGCGAAATGGGGAACAACGAGAAATTTCACGTGTTCTACCATGCCCCGACCGTGATCGTCGTCTCCGGCAAGCAGGATGCGAACAGCATCCTCAAGCCGATTGTCGATTGTTCCGCGGCGATACAGAATATGCTGCTCGCGGCGACATCGTTGGGCGTCGGGAGCTGCTGGATCGGCCTGACGGCCTTTTTCTTCGCGAACCGGGAGAAAGTCCGCGAACTCGGCATTCCAGAAGGGTGCGTTCCGTACTACTCCGTTACGCTCGGCTACCCGGACCCGACCTTCACGCCCGGTGCGCCGAGGCGGAAAGAAAACAGCGTTTTCCGGTACGCCGCTCCCGGTACGAAGCGCTGACGCGACGCGCGGATATAGTATTGCTTTCAGTCTGAACGAAAGGTGGTGCGTTCCGTGAAAACCGTTGTTCTGGGAAAGACGGGACTTCGAATCTCCGAACTGGGTTTCGGCGGCATTCCGATCATCCGGCTTTCCCCGGAAGAAGCCGTATCCGTACTCCGGCGGGCCTACGACCTCGGCGTAACCTTCTTCGACACGGCGAACGTCTATCACGACAGCGAGGAGAAGATGGGCGATGCATTCCTGGGAATCCGGGATGCTATCGTTCTCGCCACGAAGAGCATGAAGCGTACGGCGCAGGGGGCGGCCGATGACATCGAACGCAGTCTCAAGATGCTCCGGACCGATCGCATCGACCTCTTTCAGTTCCATCAGGTGTCCCAGGAAGCGGACTGGCAGGCGATCACGGGGCCGGGCGGCGCGATGGAAGCGGCGGAGGGGGCGCGGAAGGCGGGAAAGATCCTTCACATCGGCATCACCTCGCACAGCATTCCGATGGCGATCCGGCTCATCAAGACCGGATTCTTCGAAACAATCCAGTTCCCGTTCAATTTCATCGAGGACGAGGCCGCTCTGGAGCTGCATCCGATCGCGCGTTCGCTCGGACTCGGCATTCTCGCCATGAAGCCGTTCGCCGGAGGCGCCATAAGCGATGCGAGAACCGCGTTCGCGTTCCTGCGCGCCCACGAAGGCGTCGTTCCGATCCCCGGGTGCGATTCCGTGGCCTCCGTGGAGGAAATCGCATCGTTCTATCGGGATGGACTGGTCGCGACCGGCGAGGATCTCGGGCGCATGCGGGCGATCAAGGATGAAATCGGGACGGAGTTCTGCCGCAGGTGCGAATACTGCATGCCCTGTCCCAGGGGGATTCGCATCGCGCAGGCGATGATCTATCCGCTGCTCGCACACCGCATGTCCCCCGCGGTCGCATCCGGATTCTCGAAAGCGGTGATGGATGCCGTTCCGGACTGCGTTTCGTGCGGAATCTGCACGAAACGGTGCCCCTACAGTCTTCCCATTCCGAGACTGCTGCGGGAAAACCACGAACTCTATCTGCGACACTGCTCGGAGGTCGCCCCAGACTGAGAAACGACGGCGGAGCGCACAACGGGATCCTCCGTTGCGCTCCGCCGTTTTCGATCCGACTTACCCGTTCAGAACGTCTTCGAGAATATCGAGTCCGCGCTTGACGTACTCCGGCGACGCCTGCGTTCCCATGTGCCCGATCCGGAAGACGCGTCCCGCCAGAGGGCCGTAATTCCCGCCCACAACGACGCCTTTCTGCCGCAGCGCCTCGTCGAGTCTGCCGAAACTCCATCCTTCGGGGAGGAGCGCCGCCGTAACCGTCGGCGAACTGATCTCCTCGGATCGCGGGTAGAGAGAAAGCCCCATATCGCGAAGCCGCTTCCGGCAATACGCCGCCGTTTCCGAATGCCGCTTCCAGGCCTGCTTTATCCCTTCGCGAAGCAGATCGTCGAGCGCCGCGTGGAGCGCGGACATCGAGTGCCAGTTGTGCGTATAGGGGAAGAGCCCCTGTTCCACGCAACGCCTCCACGGAAGCAGCGCATCGTACCCCGCGTAGGCGTTCCGTTCGATCCTCTCCCACGCCTTTTCGCTGACGCTGACCATCGCCAGATCCGGCAGGATTCCCAACACCTTCTGGCTCCCCAGCATCCCGAGGTCGATTCCCCAGTCGTCGACGCGCAGTTCGACGCCCCCGGCGCTCGAAACGAAATCCACTGCAAGCAGCGCTCCGGTCTCGCGCGCGATCCTGCCCAAGGGTTCGAGCGGCGTGATCGTCCCGCTCGGCGTTTCGCAATGAACCGCCGTAATCAGACTCGGCCGGAAGGAAAGCGCTTCCTCGCGCACCTTCTCAAAATCCGGAATATCGTTGAACGCCGCGCAAACGCTTCGTACGTCCGCCCCGAGCGACGACGCCATATCCGCGAATCCTTCGCTGAAAAGGCCGTTCACGACGCACAGAACCCGATCTCCCGGCCGAAGGACGCTCTTGAGCGAAGCCCACAGGGCGAGCATGCCCTCTCCCGACATGGTGACGACGCTCTGATTCGGCGCCAGGAGGAAGGACTTCAGCTGCGCCTCGACCGCTTCATAGAGTTCAAAAAAGTCCTTCTCAAGATCCGCGCTCCCGAAGTTCTCCGCGTATCGGTCGAGATGTCGTTTTTCGACCGATACGGGCCCCGGGACGAGACCAACCGGATATGTCCGCACGCTATCGACTCCCTTCGTTTTCGTTTCTTCATTCTGATCATACGGCATCGCGCGTCGTTCGTCCCGTTCCTGTTCAGCGAAGGAAGAGGCGGATCTGGCCATAAGAAAACGGGGCTGCTCCCGCAAGAGCGCCCCGTTCGTATTCCGGAAAACCGGTTTTGACAGCGTTTCGTGTTATCCGGCTACCACTTCAGACCGGTGATGAAGATGTACAGGATGGCGACGGGAGCGAGGACCTTGCAGACCCACATCCAGGGCTCCATGAGCCCGAAGGAGTACTCGCCGTTGTTGGAAACTTCCTTCCTCGCATCGGCGGTCCAGAACCAGCCGACAAACAGGGAAATGAACACGCCGCCGAGCGGCAGCAGGACGTTGGACGAGATGAAGTCCATGGCGTCGAGGAAATCCTTGCCGGCGACCTTCAGACCGCCGGTCAGGGAGATCGCGGACGGCACGCCGATCGCAAAGATGACGATCCCGAGGACCCATGCGGCTTTGGCGCGCGGCCATCCCTTATCGATGAAATACGCGCACACGACTTCAAGCAGCGAGATGGAGGATGTGAGCGCCGCTATGAAGAGCAGGATGAAGAACAGCGCCGACCAGATCATTCCGCCGGTCATCTTCGCGAAGACACCGGGAAGCGTCACGAACGTGAGGCCGGGGCCCGCGCCCGCATCGACGCCGAACGCGAAGACCGCCGGGAAGATGACGAGACCGGCAAGGAAGGCGACCATCGTATCGATGAAACATACCTGAATCGCGGAGCTTGGGAGAGCTGTCTTCCGGTCCACATAGCTCCCGTAGGTGATCATGCATCCCATTCCGAGAGACAGGGAGAAGAACGCCTGCCCCAACGCCGCGCCGAGGCTTCCGCCGGAAAGTTTCGAGAAATCCGGTTTCAGATAGAACGCCAGCCCCTTTTCCGCGCCGGGAAGCGTCACGGAGCGGACGATGAGAACGACGAGGATCACGAAAAGCGCCGGCATCAGGAACTTGCAGTAGCGTTCGATTCCCTCGCCGATTCCCTTCGCGACGATGAAGATCGTTGCGAGCATGAAGATCGCCTGGTAGATGACGACCTGCGTCGTGTTGGTCACGAATCCGCCGAAGATATCTCCTGCCTTGCCGGCCGCAGCAGCGTCCATGAGGCCTGTAAAGGAGAAGATCGTGTATTTGATCGTCCAGCCGCCGATGACGCAATAGAAGGACAGGATAATAAACCCGGCAGCGACGCCCATCCAGCCGACGATCGGCCAGAAACCGCCCTTGAGTTTCTCGAAGGAACCGACCGCATTGAGCTGCGCCTTGCGGCCGATCGCCATCTCCGCGAGCATCACGGAGAATCCGATGATGAACACGATTGCGGCGTAAATAAGGACGAACGCTGCGCCGCCGTTTTGTCCGGTTATGTACGGAAAGCGCCAGATATTACCAAGACCTACTGCAGAACCTGCTGCCGCGAGGATAAACCCGAGCTTGCTGCCCCATTGCTCTCTCTGTTCGGTCACTGCGGTATCCCTCCCTGAGTCTTGATAAATTCACCGATAAATTGAAATACTTTTTCTACCCTCCTTTCGCACGGTGTTTCGTATGACGGAAGTGATTATACATCTGTTCGCAGTTTTCCGGGAGTTCCTGATTCAAGAATCGTGAAGATTGAAAGGCATGTCTCTTCATTTATGTACTTGACTAAAATAATCCACCTTCAGTTGTCTTTCCGGAGGGAACGGGTACAATACGAAAAGAGGGGGAATGCCCATGTGCCTTGCCATTCCGCATACGATCGAGTCCATAGTCGGAGAACGCCTCTGCGTGGCTCGGGCAGGATCCGCGAGAACCGAAGTTCGCACCGACCTGATCGAAAACGCCCGTGTCGGCGACGTAGTGCTGGTACACGCCGGTTTCGCGATCGAACGCCTCGAGGAGCGCGAATCCGAAGAGTTGCTCCGCCTCTTTGACGAGATCCGCGCGAAATCTTCCGGAATCCCGCAGTGACGCATCCTCCGGCTCCTGAAGCGATCATCCGGGCGCTTCGGGAGTACTCTCCCCGTTCGCTCAACATCATGGAAGTCTGCGGAACGCACACCGTCTCCGCATTCCGATCGGGCGTCCGATCGGTTCTGCCCGAGGGGTATCGCCTGATCTCCGGTCCCGGGTGCCCCGTCTGCGTGACATCCCAGGGCCAGATCGACGGCGCCGTCGCCCTGGCGGACGTTCCGGACGCAATCGTCCTGACGTACGGCGATATGCTCCGGGTTCCGGGATCCAACGGCTCTCTCGCGGACGCGCGGGCCCGCGGACGTGACGTCCGCGTCGTCACAAGCGCCATGGAAGCCCCGGACATCGCCCTCGCCTCTCCCGGAAGACAGGTCGTCTTTCTTGCCGCAGGCTTTGAAACGACCGCCCCGGCCACGGCGGCGATGCTTTCGGAAGCTGCGGGACGGGGGCTCCGGAATCTGTCGATCCTCTGCCTCCACAAGCGAACCCCCCCGGCCGTCCGCGCGTTGCTGGAGGACGCGGCGCTCGGAATCGACGCGCTGATTTTGCCGGGGCATGTCTGCGTCATTCTCGGACACGCGCCTTTTCTATTCATTTCGGAGCAATACGAGCGTCCGTGCGTCATCGCGGGCTTTTCCGCCGAATCGATGCTTCTCGGCGTTCTCGATCTCACAATCCAGAGAGCCCGGGGAGAAACAGCGTTGCATTCCGTCTATCCGGACGCCGTGAAAAGCGAGGGCAACCGGAAAGCGACCGAGCTCATGGACCGGGCCTTCGTCCCGTGCGATTCCGTCTGGCGGGGGCTCGGGAAGATTTCCTCTTCCGGAATGCGGCTTGCGCCTTCGTTGAAGGATTTCGACGCGGAACTCCGTTTCGGCGTTTCACCGGGAGAACCGCCCGAGCCTCGCGGATGCCGCTGCGGCGACGTCCTGCGCGGACGCATCACTCCGCCCGAGTGCCCGCTCTTCCGGACAACCTGCACCCCCGCAGCGCCCGTCGGTCCGTGCATGGTTTCGAGCGAGGGAACCTGCGGCGCGTATTTCCGTTTTTACAAGGGAGGCACTGTAGCATGGGAGATTTCCTGACGCTGGGACACGGAAGCGGCGGACGACTGACGAACGATCTCGTGCGGCGGATCACGTCGGTCTTTCCCGCCCCGGAAACGCCGTCCGCATTCGAGGACTGCGCCTACCTTCCCGATGGATATGCCATGACGCTCGACGGCTTTACGGTCTCGCCGCGCGTCTTTCCGGGCGGCGACATCGGCAAGCTCTCGATCTGCGGGAGCGTCAACGACCTTGCGGTCCGGGGCGTCCGGCCGGAATGGATCGCGATGGGGCTCATTCTCGAAGAGGGGATCGCCGAGGAAGAAGTCATCGGATATATGCGAAGCGCCGCACTCGTCTGCAAGGAGCTCGGAATAACCCTGACCTGCGGCGACACGAAGGTGGTTCCGCATGGGGCCGCCGACGGAGTGTTCATCACGACCTGCGCGACGGGCCGCCGGGAGACCGCACGAAACCTCGGAATGCACGCGCTTCGCCCCGGAGACCATCTCATTCTCTCGCGCTCGTACGGACGTCACGGCGCGACGATCGCCGCGCAGCGCTTCGACCTCGACGTTCCGGGACTCGCGAGCGATTGCGCTCCCCTCTGGGAACCCGCCAGGGCCCTTCTCGACATCGGGGGACTCCGCTGCATGAGGGACTGTACGCGCGGCGGGACGGGAACCGTCCTGTGCGAATGGGCTGAAGGCGCAGGCGTCGGAATCGAAATCCGCGAGGACGATCTGCCCCGGGATCCCGATGTCCTCTCCGTTTGCGATATTCTGGGGTTCGACCCGCTCTACCTCGCCTGCGAAGGCTGCATGATCGTCGCCGTCTCCGCGGAGGATGCGGACACGGTCTTGTCCCGCCTTGCGCAATTCGCTCCCTGTAGCGGCGCCGCGGATATCGGCGTCGTCACCGAAGGGCATCCGGGTCTGGTCGGAATGAGAACACATATCGGGGGACACCGCGTCGTGGATATGCCCGTGGGGGAGATTCTTCCGCGCATCTGCTGATACGGAGCCGGCGGTTCAGCGGTCAGGCGTTCTTTCCTGCGTCCTCCGCCTGCTCGCCCGAGACTAAACGGACACGCTCGATCGCACAGGCGCGTCCGGATTCGTCGTCGATTTCCAGGAACACACCCTCGACACGGACGTTTTCCTCCGACACTTCGAATCGACTCGGCATTCCCGTCAGAAAGCGC
>ERZ1645187.2401-NODE-2401-length-16510-cov-9.047098_pt1 | contig 16510 bp, 15 predicted proteins | sample MGYA00575352_ERZ1645187 | MGnify/ENA primary metagenome ERZ1645187 (study PRJEB40837, sample SAMN11349314) | freshwater sediment metagenome | isolation source: river sediment | host: Sediment | place: India: Wazaribad , New Delhi | collected 2017-02-21 ... | reverse complement strand
ATCGAACGCCTTCAGATTGGTCGGTCCGTAGCGAAGGTCCGCCGAATATTTCGCCTGCACCTGCGGCTGCATCATGAAATCGACGAGGCGCTGGGCGTCGGCGGCGTTGCGCGCGTCCTTGAAGATGCCGAGCGCCTGCGTCTGGATCATGTTCTCGTTCCACGCAAAGCCGAGCGGCGCGCCCTTGTCGATGATGGTTTGCAGACGCCCGTTCCAGATCGATCCGAGCACGACCTCCTTGTCGGAGAGAAGCTGCGCCGACAGCGCGCCCGTGTCCCAGAACTTGCGGATATGCGGGCGGATGCGCGACAGCGACTTGAAGGCGCGGTCGAGATCGATGGGATAGATCTTGTCTTTCGCAACGCCGTCGGCGAGCAGCGCGAATTCGAGATTGGGCTGACCGGACGCCATGTCGGCGAGCGTGCGCGGACCGGGAAACTTCTCGGCGTCCCAGAACTGCGCCCAGCTGTTCGGATTCTTGCCGTTGGGGAAGGTCTCCTTGTTGAAGGCCAGAACGCTCGCATAGACGAAGTTGGCGACGCGCGTGTCGGAGCGATAATCCTTGGCGACGTCGTCCGGCTTGCTCCATTTCCAGCCCGCATAATCGATCGGCGCGAGCGCGCCCATCCGCTGAAGCGTGATCAGCGGGCCGTCGCCGGTGTCGATCAGATCGAGTTCGACATTGTTCGCCTTGAACATCGCCAGCAGCTTGGAGACGGTCGCTGCGACGGGCGTGACCTTGACGCCCGTCTCCTGCGTGAACGGCTCGTACACATACTTGCGCATGATGTCGTCATAGGCGCCGCCGGGCGTTCGCACGATCACCTCGCCGGCCGCCAGCGCCTGGCCCTTGAGCACGAAGGGCGAGGCGATGGCCGCCGCCCCGAGCACGACGCCGCGGCGCGTGGCGGACAGGCGGGGGGTCTTGTGCATGGTCATGGTCTTCCCTCCCTGGGCGTTCGTCCTCATGAAAAGCGGGACGGGCTGTAGGCCCTGTATTCCGAAGGCTGGGCGTCGCCGCGCAGCGCGCGTGCGACGAGGCGGCCGCTGCTCGGGCCGGCGGTCATGCCGTAATGGCCGTGCCCGAAGCACAGATGCAGGCCCGGAAAACGCTCGACAGGCCCCAGCGCAGGCAGGCTGTCGGGCATCGAGGGGCGATGGCCCATCCAAAGCGTTTCGCCCTCGTGACGCAAGTCCGGAAACAATCGCCGCGCGCGTTCGATCAGGACGCGCGCGCGCCGCTCGTCCGGGGCCGCGTCGAGGCCGCCGATCTCCACCGTTCCGGCGACGCGCAGCCCGTCCTCCAGCATGGTCAGGCCGAAGCCGCCCGACTTGTGCAAGATCGGGTAGCGCATCTCCAGAGCGGGGCGCGCGAGCGCCGCGTGGTAGCCACGCTCGCTCTCCAGCGGCAGGCCGAGGCCAAGCGGCTCCAGCAAACGGTTCGACCATGCGCCGGCCGCGACGACGACGTGGCGCGCGCGATGATTGGCGGCGTTGGTCATCGCGGTCCAGATTTCGCCCTCGCGCCACAGCTTCATCGCCCGCTCGGGGCGGATGTCGCCGCCCTCCTGGCGGAAGATGTCGGCCATCGCGCGCAACAGGCGGGGCGGGCTGACGGTGTGGCCGTTGCCGGGCATCAGCAGGCCGCGCCGGGCCTCCTCGCCGATGCCTGGATAGATCTGGCGCAGCTCCTCTCGGCTCAGCACATGGCTTTCGACGCCATGGATCGCGCGCAGCTCCCGCTCGATGGCGGCGGTCGGCGTCTCCTCGGCCTGGCTCCAGATCTGGACCTGCCCGCCGCGGCGGATCAGGTCGGCGAAGGCGGCGGACCCGAGGAGATCCCTCCAGTCCTCGAAGGCGTTCCGGTGCAGGGCGCGCAGACCGTGCGAAACCTCGACGACGCGTTTCTTGCGCCCCGCCTTGATCCAGCGCGCCAGCCAAGGCGCGGCTTTCGGCAGATAGGAGGGGCGAACCGCCAGCGGCCCGAGCGGATCGCGCAGCCAGCCCGGAACCTGCCGCGCCATTCCCGGCAACGCCATCGGCGTCATCGATCCCGCAGAGATCAGACCGGCGTTGCCGAACGAGGCGCCGCCGGGGGACGGGAGCGGATCGAGCACAAGCACGTCGAGGCCCGAACGGCGCAGGAAGATTGCGCTCGACAGCCCCGCGACGCCCGCGCCGACGACGATGACGTCGCATTCGCGCGGAGTCCGCGCCATGATCAGGCGCCCACCATCGCGGTCGCGATGATCTCGATCCGCATGCCCGGCGCCAGCAGCTCCTTCACCACGACGGTGGCGCGGCAAGGGAACGGCTCCTGAAAAGTCTCGCGCCACACGCGGTTCATTTCGGGCGCGTCCGCGCCGTCGACGAGATAGACCTGGATCATCATCACGTCGCGCAGCGCGCCGCCGGCGCCCTCCATGGCGAGAGCGAGATTGTCGAGGGTGCGGCGCGTCTGCACGGCGATGTCGCCTTCGACGATCGCGCCCGTGTCGGGGTCCTTGGGAATCTGCGCCGTCATCACGAAGGGGCCGTTGCGCACGACGCCCGAGATCGGCCCCTTGGACGGGACCAGCCGGGATTTCACGACTTCGAACATGGCGACCTCATGAGTGGACGATCAACGTGCGGGGAAGTTGCGTCAGGCGCTCGGGGCCGTTCGCGCCGACGAGCACCGTCTCGCTGATCGAGACGCCGCGCGCGGAGGCGTAGACATGCATGACCATGCCCGGCTCGAACGCCCAATCGGCCTGCGGATGCAGAATGCGGGTGAAATCGCTGGTGCGCGGCGTCGCCGGCGCATAAAGGCCGAGCGTGTAGCCGGTGATGTTGTCGTAGCTCTCGCGCAGGCCCGACCCGATCACGCCCTTGCGCAGGATCGCGTCGACGTCGCGCGCCCGCGCGCCGGGGCGCATCGCCGCGATCTGGCGGTCCTGCAAAGCGACCAGCGTCCGGCTCGCCGCCTCCAGCTCCGCCGCGGGCGATCCGATCGAGACGCACCGCATGATCCGGGCGCTATAGCCGCTGACGCGCGGGGTCAGCTCGATGTGAGCGACGTCGCCCGGCGCGAGCGGCGTGTCGGTGAGGTGGCCGTGCAGGAAGTCCCAGCCTCTTCCGGCGCTGATCGGCCCCGGCGCCGAGGGATCGGCGCCGCCTTCCATGAAGGCGTCCATCGCCGCCCGCGCGGCCGCGCGCAGGTTGGCGCCGGGGCGGCATGCGTCGGCGGCGCGCAGCATCGCCGCGTCGCACACCGCGCTCGCGCGCCGCAGCAGCGCGATTTCGGCCGGCGACTTGATCAGCCGCAATTCCGCGACGATCGCCCCGACATCCGCGAAGTCCCAGCCCGGCAGCGCCGCGCGCAACTGCTCGAAACGCCGCAGCGACGTTCCATAGGAGCCGAAATCCAAGCCGACGCGACCCGGCGGAAAAGATTGCGCGCGAACCTCCTCCGCGAGGGCGAGCGTGGGGTCCTCCCAGTCGCGGAAGACGGCGATGCGTTCGATCCATGTGCGTTGGCGGCACGGCTCGGCGTCGAGCGCGCGGATGAGAAAGAACGGCTCGCCCTGGAGCGGGACGAAAACGCAACGCCAGCGATTCTCCGAATTGCCGTAGCCGGAAAGCCAGCTCATCGCCTCGATTTCGTCGAACAGCGCATAATCGACCCGGGCCGCCGCCATCGCCGCGCGCAGACGGGCGAGCCGCTCGGCGTATTCCGCGCGCTCGAACAGAAGTTGCGCCATCATCCAGACCCCGCACGCCAACCGTCGAGGCGGTCGCGCAGTTGGTAGGAGGCGCCCACGATCGGCAGGAACCAGGGGCGGCCGCGATAGAAAGGTCTGGAGGGAAAGGGCAGCGCCGCGAAGGCCGAAGGTTCGCCGCGCCCCAACATGCGGCGGGCGACGCAAGCGCCCAGATGCGTCATCATGACGACGCCGCTGCCATTGCAGGCAAGCGCGTAATGCACGCCGTCGGCCGCGCCGACATGCGGGAAGAAATCGAAGGCGAAAGCGACGTTGCCTTTCCAGGCGTGCGTCACCTGCACGTCGTCGAGCTGAGGAAAGAGGCCGACGAGAAAGTCCCGCAGCGTCGGGGCCGCCTGCCGCGCGCTCGCATCCGAGAAGCTCGCGCGGCCGCCGAACAGGATGCGTTTTCCGTCGGGCGAAGCGCGGAAATAATAGAGCACGCGCTTGGTGTCGCCATAGACGCGCCCCTGTCTGAGGCAGGCGCGCACGCGTTCCTCGCCGATCTCCTGCGTCGCGATCATGTAGCTGGCGACCGGAATCAGTCTGTCGCGATGCCAGGGCGTGGCGTCGCCGGTGTAACCGTTGGTGGCGACCATCAGCTTGTCGCAGACGATCTCGCCCGCCGAGGTGGCGACGCGCAGGGCGCCTTCGCGCCCGGCGACCGACAGCGCCTCGACGCCGCCATGCAATCGCGCGCCGGTCTCGCGCGCGACCCGCGCCAGTTCGGCGACGTAGCGGGCGGGATGGACGCGGCCCGCGCGCTCCAGCCGAAGGCCTCCGTGATAACGGTCGGTGGCGAGTTCCTCGCGCACCGCCTCGCGCTCCACCAGCTCGGCGCGGTCTCGGCCTGTTTCGTTGAGAAGCGCGGCGCGCTTGCGCAGCGTCTCCATCGCCTTGGGCGCATGGGCGCCAATGAAACGCCCGCAGCGCGCATAGTCGCAATCGAGCCTTTCCGTGCGCACGAACGACTCGAAATCGTCGAAGGCGGTCTCGGCTTCGGCGAACAGCGCGTTGAGACGGTCACGGCCGAGCGCGCGGTAAAGATCGGGCTTCGCGCGCCCAAGGCTGCCCGCCCCCGACAGCGCGCCGCCGTTGCGCGAGGACGCGCCCCAGCCCACGCTTTCCCTGTCGATCACGGTGACGTCGAGGCCGGCGCGGGCGAGATGGATGGCGGCCGTCAGTCCGGCGATGCCCGCGCCGATGATCGCGACGTCGGCATGGGATGAAAGCGCCGGCGCGTCGGACGTCGGGCCGGGCGGCGCGTCATCCCACCAGAAGGGGCGTTCGACGAAATCCCTCGTGAGCGTCGCTGTGCTTGCCATGCACGGAGCCTGACAGAACGCCGCGGCCTGTCCATATCCAGAAGCGTTATGACCTATTCCGAAGATGATGGGAGCGCGTCCCCGCCTCGATCGCTCGGCGGGCGGCGGCGCGCGCGGCGGCTACCACCGCGGAGACCTTCAACATGCCATGCGGCTGCGGCGTCCAGAGAGAGTGGTAGTCGAAGGTGAAACGCGGTTCAAAGCGCCGCAGGACGAGTCCGCGACCGAGAAAGGCGCGCGCCGTGAAGATGTCGCAGAAGGTGACGCCCAGACCCTGCGCCGCAAGCGCCGCCGCGCCGGTCACAAGCGGAGATTCGTACGCCTCGCGCGGATGCGAACGGGCGGCCGTCAAAATCGCGTCGACCCGCGTCTGCTGACCTTCGTGGCGCGAGCCCGCGATCAGCGCCTCGCCGTCGAGATCGCGCGGGGTCGCCACGTCTCGGCGCGCCAGAGGGTGATCGCTCGGCACGCCGAGATAGGCCGGCGCCCGGGCGATCACGGCGCTCTTCAAGCGCGTGTCGATCGGGGCGGCGCCGATGAAGCCGATGTCGGCCGTGCCCGATCCCACAAGCGCAAGCACGCCACCCGCGTCGCGCGTTGAAATGGCGATCTTCAGCGACGTCGAGTCGACGCGCGCGTCCGCGAGCGTTTCCGGAATAAGCTCCTGCGCGAGGACCGGAATGCTGGCGATCAGCGCGCGGCGCGCCTCCTGCCGACGGATGCGATCGAGCAACCGCTCGATCTCCTCCATCCCGACGAACAGCTTTTCCGATTCTTCAAACAGCCGCAGCGCCTGCTTCGTCGGTTCGAGCCTGCCGCGCACGCGATTGAACAGCACAAAGCCGCACAGGGCTTCCGCCTCGTGCAGAATCTTACTGACGCCGGGCTGGCTGACGCAGAGCGCGCGTGCGGCCGCGCTCGCGCCGCCGCTTCGGACGACGGCGCGGAACACTTCAAGATGACGATGGCTGAGCGTTCTGCTCATCTGTGACCGACGCGCCTCCTCCCCGGTTCATCGTCGAGGCGGCCGCCGCCGCCCGCTGGCCGCGCGATTGCATGCAACGCGCCGCCGAACACTCATCTAGACTCAGGGCTCATTGCTCACAACCGGAATGCGAGGGCGCCGCGATGCAGATCGCGAAGAGGAAAGCGCGGGCGCATCGATCATGGCGCGTGGCGATGCGCCGATCCTGCGGCGCTGGAGGTAAGCCAGGCTGGAGGCTTCCGTGAGCCTCCGTGAGCCGACGTCGCGATCGCGATGGCGGCAGCCTGCGCCTCGACGCCGAACGGTTCTTCGCGCAAGGTGCGCCGACGATCCGCGGCCCGCCCATAGAGGCCGAAGGCGTCGGCGCCTGACGGAGACACGCGGCGACGGAGTCGTCGGCGTCGGGATTGAAACCGACGACGCACGTTCAGGAGGAGCGACCATGAGCAGCCCAGTTTACGATCTCGTGATCCGTGGCGGCGCCATCGCCGGGCCTTCCGGTCCCGTCAGCGCCGACGTCGCGGTGAATGGCGAGCGCATCGCGGCCATTGGCGAGGGGCTGGCGCGCGGCGCGCGCGAAATCGACGCGACCGGCAAGCTGGTGTTGCCCGGCGGCGTCGACGCCCACGCGCATATCGAACAGGTGTCTTCCAACGGCCTGCTCAACGCCGACACCTTTGAAAGCGCCACCGCTTCCGCGGCGTTTGGCGGCACGACGACGGTCATGTGCTTCGCCGCACAACATCGGGGAATGGACTTGCGTGCGGTGGTCGAGGATTACGCGGTCCTCGCGCGGCGCGGCGCGATGATCGATTACGCTTTTCACATGATCGTCGCCAATCCGGATCAAAAGACGCTCGAAGCCGATCTCCCGGCGCTCATTGGAGAAGGGCACGCTTCGATCAAGGTCTTCATGACCTACGATCTCACCAGGATCGACGACGAAGCGTTGCTGGACATCCTTCTCGCCGCGCGCGGCAATGGCGCGCTCGTGTGCGTGCACGCTGAAAATCACGGCATGATCTCATGGATGGTCAAACGCCTTCTGGCGAAGGGTTACACGGCCCCGCGCTATCACGCGATCAGCCACCCGCGCCTCTCCGAGGCGGAAGCGGTCACGCGCCTTGTGGCGGCGGCCGAATTGCTCGATCAGCCAGTGATGATCTTCCACGTTTCCTCCGAACAGGGCGCGGCGGTGATCCGCGAGGCGCGCGGTCGCGGCGTGAAGGTGTTCTCCGAAACCTGCCCCCAATACCTCTTTCTCACGCGCCACGATCTCGACAAGCCCGGGCTCGACGGCGCGAAATGGATGTGCTCGCCGCCGCCGCGAGAGGCGAGCGATCAGGACGCGCTCTGGCGCGCCATGGCTCTTGGCGACATTCAGGTCGTTTCGTCAGATCACGCGCCTTACGCCTTCGACAAGACAGGCAAGCTGTCTGCCGGCCCGACATCGAATTTCAAGCAGATCGCCAACGGGCTGCCAGGGCTTGAAACGCGCCTGCCTCTGCTGTTCGACGCGCTGGTGTCGAAAGGCCGTCCCGAATTCGAGGGACGAGGTCTGGCCGCGTTTGTCGAACTCACCGCGACGGCGCCTGCGTCGATCTATAATCTACGCGGCAAGGGCGCGATCCAGATCGGATACGACGCCGACATCGCCATCTGGGATCCGCGCAAGACGGTGATGCTGAGCGACGGCATGTTGCATGATCGCACCGGCTTTACGCCTTTCGCCGGACGCGCCGTGGAGGGCTGGCCCGTTCACGTTATGGTGCGCGGGCGCGACGTCGTATCGGACGGCGCGCTGGTCGCTCGGCCCGGCGAGGGACGCTGGCTGCGCCGCATTGGCGGCTGGGCGGCGCGTCCGACAGGGCGTTTGGTCGAAGAAACCGACCCCGCGCGCAATTTCGGAGCCGAGGCGCTGTGACGCTGCGCCGCGCTTCTCCGAGCGTCCCGTTCGATGGGTCGCGGCTGTTCAGATCGGCCGAAGGCGCGCGCCTCTGACGGGTCGCCGGGCTGTGTGACGGCGCTACGATCTGGCGACACGCCGACGCTCACTTACGCATTCGGGCGGGCCGTCGAGCCAGGTTTTCGTCTCAGCGCAATGACGTCCGGCGTCAACCACTGAACCGCACCGATTTTACCGGAGACCCTGAATCCCGGGAGGATGGGGCCGTGCGGAAGTCAGGGAAGAAGTTTTCGTCGGAGGTTCGGGAGCGCGCGGTTCGGATGGCAGCCGAGCACGGGGTCGATCACCTTTCGCTCTGAGCGGCGATGGCGTCGCTCGCGGGCAAGATCGATTGCAGCCCGGAGACATTGCGTTCGTGGGTCCCGCCCGTTCGCGGCGTGAATCAGATAAAACAGCCTCCGGGAGACCCGGAGCGGTTCGCTGCGTCCTCCTGGCTTTCGCACGTGATCATCGCCAGGAGCGGAGCGCGGGCTTCGCGCGTTTGGTCCAAGGTGGAGAAAACACTTCCTCAATCCTTACCCGACGCGAAGATCGAACAGCAATCCTGATGCGGGACTATGACGAAGGGTCTCGTCGCTCACGCCAGCGCGCGCGGTGGTGACGAACAGCGTCCGACCGTCTGCTCCGCCAAACGCCAGCCCGGTCGGGCGGGGAGCCGGCATGGCCAGGACGGCGTCGATCTCGCCGTCCGCGCTCAGACGGGCGAGGCTCCAGCCGTCATAGAGCGCGATCCAGAGCCGGCCATCGGGATCGACCGCGAGCGCGCGCGGCTCGCCCGAGGCCGGAGAAACGCGGCTGTGAACGCGTGTTTCGCCCCTCGGATCGATCATGTAGATCGCGCCGCGCTTCGGATCCGCTGCGTAGAGACAGGCCTCGCGTTCGGACCATGCCAGTGTTCGCACGTCGGCGTTGACCGCCGCGATCGTCCTTGTCGCCGCGCCGTCGGCGCGGCGGATGACGCCGCTCCCATTCTCCAAATGCGCCGTCCACAGGTGACCGCCGCCGCTTGTCGCCGCGCTCGCTCCCTCCAGCGCTGAGGGAACCCCGTCCCTCGCGATTTGCCCGTTGACGAAACGCGCCGGCGCGCTCTCAGTCAGGATGAAGGCCTCGTCCTGCGGCGTGAGAACGAGCGCATGGGGCCGGAGCGCGGCGTCGAGGGCGAAATCCCGCACGACCCCGTCGCGCTGCTCGAAAACCCGTGGCGCGGCCGCGTCGATCCACATCAACGCGCCGCGGCGCGCGTCCCAGACCGGCGTCGCCGCGTAGCGCGCGGCCGCGCTCTGGCCGGATGAGAGGCGCGGCTCGCGCCAACCATCCCGCGCGGCGGGGCCTGAACGCAATTGCATGCGGATATGGCGCGCGACGGTCGCGACCTCGGGGCCGAGCGCATTTGCCCTCTCCAGCGTCAGGCGATAGGTCGGCGCCGCGACGCTCACCGCGCCGAGCGGCGCGCCCGCCGCGTCGAGGATCGGCGCCCCGACGCAGCGCACGCCCGTCAGGATTTCCTCGTCCTCGATCGCGTAGCCGCGCGCCCGGATCGTCGCGAACTGCGCGCGCAACACGTCCTTGCGGACGATGGTGTTCGGCGTGTAGGCGTCGAGACGCATCCGCGCCAGCAGCTTCTCGCGCGCCGCGCGGGGCAGGAAGGCGAGCGCCGCCTTGCCCTGGCTCGTGCAATGCAATGGCTTGCGCACGCCGAGCCGCGCGCTTGAGCGATCTGCGTGAGGCCCCTCGAATTTGCCGAGCGCGATCATCGCGCCATCCTGCAACACCGCGAGATAGGCGGTTTCGCCAGTCATGTCGCGTAATCGACGCAGCTCCGGGCTGGCCACGGCGGCCAGATCGGAGCCGGACCATACGTTCTGCGCGAGTTCGATCGGCCGATAGCCCAACGTATAGCCTTGCGTCGTCGGATCGAGGCGGACGAAGCCGTGTTGCGCGAGGGCGCCGAGAATGCGGTAGAGCGTCGGCCGGGGCCAGCCGCTCAGCGCCTGAAGCTCGCGCGGCGTGACGTGACCGGGCGCGGCGGCGATCAGATCGACCAGGTCGAACGCCTTGCGCAGCAGCGCGGCGCCCGCCACGGGGGCCGCGGGTCCGGGTTGGGTCCAGGGCTGATAGCCGTCGTCCTTGTCCATAATGTGAGACCGGCGGCCCTCCCGGCGTCGCGAACGCCTTGGTTCGGCGCAGCGTTCGGCTAGGCTCGCTTACACTCGACCACGACGCGCAGGAACGCAACATGTCGCCGCTCGCACCGCTGCCGGAGGGTCTCATGGACCGTTTGAGGAACGTCTCCTCAGGCTCCCTGACCACCGAGCTGTTCAAGAAGGGCTATCGCCAGTGCTTCCTCGTCGGCCTTCGGCCGATGAACCCGAAAGCCATGAAATTCGCCGGCGAGGCTTTCACCTTGCGGATGATCCCTGCGCGCGAGGACCTCGAAACCATCGAGACGCTGACTCCGTTCCCGAACCCCGACAATCTCCAATGGGAGGCGGTCGAGAACATTCCGCCCGGCCATGTCCTGATGATCGACAGCCGCAACGATCCTCGCGCCGCCTCGGCCGGGGCCATGCTGCCGACGCGCATGAAGGTGAGGGGCGCGGCGGCGATCGTCACCGACGGCGCCTTTCGCGACGGGCAGGAGCTGGCCGAACTCGACTTTCCCGCCTATGCCCGGCAAGTGACGGCCTCGACGCGCCTTTCCTATCATCGCTGCGTCGACATGAATGTGCCGATCGCCTGCGCGGATGTCGCGGTCTATCCCGGCGACGTCGTCGTCGGCGACGGCGACGGCGTGACCGTGATCCCGCGCCATCTCGCCGCCGAGATGGCGGACCTTTGCGAGGCGCGCGACAAATTCGAGAAATATCTCAACCACCGCATCAGCGCCGGCGAGCCGCTCTACGGCACCTATCCGCCGACGCCGCAGGTTCGGGCCGACTACGCGGAATGGGTCAAGCAGGGCGCCGATCCCGCCAGGGCGACGACCATCCGCGCCGGGGAGGGTTCGTGATGCAGATCACTCCGCAACATATGGAGCGCGAAATCCGCCGCTATTTCGCCGCTTGCAACGCTGGCGATCACGACGCGCTCGCGTCCTGCTTCACGCCCGACGCGGTGCATTATTTTCCGCCCGGTTTGCCCGACGTGCCATGGCGGGGCGCGCAGACCATCGCGCGCAAATGGGTGTGGTGCGTGGAGACGCTCGGCTCGCAATGGACGATCGAGAAGATCCTCTGTTCCTCGACCGCGCCCGAGGCCGTCATCGAGTGGACGCACTGGAAGCGCAAGGCGGGGACGGCGCTGCGCGGCGACGAATGGTATGTCTTCTGCGAGAAGACCGGTCTGATCCGGGAGATCCGCGCTTACTACGCCTCGCCGGCCGATCCTTCGGCGGCGATCAATCAGCTCGCCGATTTCGACTATGAGGGGCGCGGCTACCACCTCGCCCACGATCATGCGGCGACGCTGACGCCCGCGCGGCGGATGAAATGACCTGCGGCGGCGACGAAAGGATCGTCCTGCGCTCCGCGCGGCTCGTCGCCGAATGCGCGCCGGGGCTTGGAGGCCGTCTGTCGCGTTTGCGCCTTATCGACGCGCGCGGCGCGCGTGACCTGCTGACGCCGTTGCCGGCATGGGGCGCGGTCGCCTGGCGTTGGCCGAAAGGCGGCGCCTATCCGCTGATCCCTTATTCGAACCGCATTCGCGACGCCACGCTGACATGCGGCGGCGCGCGGACGATCCTGAAAGCCCACCCCGACGCCGCGCCGCATACGTTGCATGGCCCCGCGCAGTTGCGGCCCTGGAGCGTTCTGGACCGCGACGAGGCGGCCGCGACGCTCGGCCTCGACCACGACGGCGACGCGGACTGGCCGTGGCCGTTTCAGGCCCGGCAACGCTTCACGATCGAGGACGACGAGCTTCGTCTGAGGATCGAGATCGTCAATCATGGCGCGGCGGCCTTCCCCGCTGGCCTTGGCTGGCATCCTTATCTCGCGCTCGGGTTTGGAGCGACGCTTCGCCACGACGCGCGCGGGCGCTGGGCGTTCGACGACGACTTCATCGCCACCGGCGAAACCATGCCGGCGACGGCGGATTTCGACGAGACCGATTACCTCTCCGACTGGAGCGCGGCGTCGATCGTCCATGCGGACGGGCTGACCGTGACGCTGAGCGCCGATCCGGTCTTCCGCCATCTCGTGCTGCATCGTCCGCGCGGCGGCGCCTATATCTGCGTCGAGCCGGTGACGCATGTGTCCGACGGCTTCAATCTCCGCGAGCGAGGCGTGGAGGGAACCGGCGCGGACGACGACCTGGCGCCGGGCGCTTCGATGGGCGGAGAGATTCGTCTGCGCGCGTCGCGCGATGCGCCCAATGACGGGGGCGCGGCATGAAGAGCCTTCTCATCACTGGCGCCGGCGGCGTCGTGGGCGCGGCGATCCGTCCGCTGCTGCGTGACGATCATCGTCTCGTCCTGTTCGACCGCAGACCGATCGAAGGTCTGACCGGGCAGGAGCGCGGCGTCGTCGGCGACATCGGCGACCGGGCAGCGTTGCGGGCGGCGATGCGCGGCGTCGATGCAGTCATCCATCTCGCCGGATGCACCACCGAAGCGCCTTTCGACGATCAGGTCGCCGGCAATGTCGTGGGCGCGTGGCGGTTGTTCGAGGAGGCGCGCGCCGCCGGCGTCGAGCGGGTCGTCTTCGCCAGCACCCATCATGTCGTCGGCCACTATCCGCGCAGCCGCCGCATCGGCGTCGAGGCCACGCTTCGGCCCGACAGCCGCTATGGGTTGACAAAGGCTTTCGGCGAGCAGGTCGGCGCCTTCTTCGCCGACCAGTTCGGCCTGCGCGTTTTTTCGATCCGCATCGGCTTCGTCGGCGACGCGCCCACCGACCGTCGCCGCCTGTCGATCTGGATCAGTCCGCGCGATCTCGTCCAACTCATTCGCATCGGGCTCGAACATCCGACGCTGCGCCACGCCATCGTCTATGGCGTCTCCGACAATCCGCGCGGCTTCTTCGACAATGCGCAAGCCTATAGGCTAGGCTACCGCCCGCAGGATTCCGCCGAGGACTTCGCGCGTCGCATCATCGACGCGACGCCCGCCGAAGATGCGTCACGCATCGGCGCCCATGTCATGGGCGGGAGCATCGCCGAAGGCGGATTCGTCGGCGACGTTGCGCGCATCCATGATTGGTGAGGCGGGCGCGGAATAGATTTCATGCGCCAAAGAAGCCCACAGAGGCGCAGGCGCGACGTGACTTCCAAGGGAGGATGCTATGAAACTCGATCAACTCAGCCGTCGCGGATTCATCGCGGGGGCGTCCGCGACGATCGCGGCTCCGGGCGCCTTCGCGCAGAGCGCTGCGCCGGTGTCCCTCAATGTCATCGACGTGGCGGGCAATCTCGCGCTCACTCAACCCGCTTTCGACCTCTATAAGACGAAGAACGCCAAGATCATCTCGCAGATGAATTTCACCAAGGCGCCGGCGCCGGAACTGCCCGCCAAGCTGAAGGCGCAGCAGGCGGCGGGCCGCGTCGACATCGATCTGGTGCTGACCGGAACCGACGCGCTCGCGGCCGGCGTCGAACAAGGATTATGGGTCGACATTCTGGGCCAGCACGGCGCGAAGCTGCCCAAACTCGACGACATTTTCGAGAAGGGCGCGGCGATGATGCAGTCGCTCGCCGCGGGCCAGGGCGTGTGCGTCGCATGGTATCCGTCCGGCCCGCTGCTCGAATACATGCCGGACAAGGTCAAGACTCCCCCCAGTTCGACGGACGAACTTCTGGCCTGGGCGAAGGCCCACCCCAATCGACTCGTCTACGCGCGACCGGCCAATTCCGGGCCGGGACGCACGTTCCTGATGGGTCTGCCCTATCTGCTCGGCGACAAGGATCCGAAAGATCCGCGCGCGGGCTGGGACAAGACCTGGGCCTATCTGAAGGAACTGGGCGACTATATCGACTACTACCCCTCGGGCACCGGCGCGACGATGAAGGAGCTGGGAGAGGGCACCCGCGACATCATCATCACGACGACAGGCTGGGACATCAATCCGCGCGTCCTCGGCGTCGTGCCGAAGGAGGCCAGAATCCAGACGCTGAAGGGGTTCCGTTGGGTCATCGACGGTCAGTTCATGGCGATCCCCAAAGGCCTGTCGAAAGAGAAGGAGGCGGTGCTGCTCGATCTGGTCGCCTTCATGCTGACCAAGGAGGCGCAGGCGTTCATCTACGACAAGGGCTACCTCTATCCCGGCCCCGCCGTGAAGGGCGTGCCTCTCTCCATGGCGCCGAAGGAGAGTCAGGACGCGCTCGGCGAGTTCGGGCGCCCCGAATACGAGAAGCTGTTCGCGGAGGTTCCGATGGAGCTGCCGCTGCCGCCCGACCGGATGGTGGTCGCGTTCCGCATGTGGGACGAACAGATCGGCGCTAAGAAAAGCAAGTGACCGGAACGCCGCGGGGCGCGTCGCGCGCGCCCGCAGCGTTCCGCGAACCGGCGGGACGGGCGAATTCCGCGGTCCGCTTGTTTCAACGCTTCCTCCCGCCAGACGACGTGGCGGGAATGGAACTCCGGCCTGCGAGACGACGTCATGACTGATCCCATCAAGAACGTCGCCCCGCTGGTGCTGCGCATTCCGTTCGATGACGGCGGACGCGGCGAGGGCATCACGCCGACGCGCTGGCGCGATCTCGACATCGTTCTGGTGCGCGTGGAAACCGCTTCGGGTCTCGTGGGCTGGGGCGAGGCGTTCGGCTACAAATGCCAGAACGCCACGGCCTGCGCGGTGCGCGATCTCGTCGCGCCGGCTGTCCTCGGCCTCGACAGCCTCGATCCCGCCGCCGTCAATGACGCGGCGCAGCGGTCCTTGGCGCTGTTTGGCCGCTACGGCGTGACGATGTTCGCGATCTCCGGCCTCGACATCGCGCTGTGGGACATCGCGGGCAAGCGCGCCGGGGTCTCGCTCGCGCAACTTCTCGGGGGGCGCAAGCGCGGCGCGATCCCCGCTTACGCCAGTCTCGTGCGCTATGGCGACGCCGCGCTGGTCGAGAACTTCGCCCGCGCGGCTCGCGATCTCGGCCATGACGAAATCAAGCTGCACGAGGTCGAGGAGCGGACCATCGCGGCGGGCCGCCGAGGCGCTGGCGCGGCGGCGCTCACCGTCGACGTCAATTGCCAATGGTCGCTGGAGAAGGCGCGCGCCATGCTGCCCGTGTTACGCGACAACGCGGTGGATTGGCTGGAGGAGCCGACCTTTCCGCCAGAGGATCCCGCGCCCTGGCGCGATCTCTCGGGACAGGGCGTCGCCATCGCGGCGGGGGAGAACGCCTGCACGGCGGTCGAATTCGCAAAGCTCGCGCCGACGCTCGACGTGATTCAACCGAGCGTCACGAAGGTCGGCGGCGTCACCGAGTTCTTGAAGGTGGCGGAGTTAGCCCGCCGCGCCGGCAAGCGGCTCGCGCCGCACTCGCCGTATTTCGGGCCAGGCTACTGGGCGAGCTTGCAGCTCGCCGCCGCCAACGAGACGATCCGATCGTTCGAGTATCTATTCGTCGAAGCGCAAGCCGATTGCGGGCGCGATCTGCCCCGTCCGATCGCGGGACGTATCGCCATTCCCCAAACGTCGGGCATCGGATTCGAGCCGGACATGCATGTGATCGAACGTTTCGCAGCGACGTGACCGCACGAATGGGGTGGTCCCCGCCGCAGAGACTCGACGGCCCCATCAACCGCGTCTTCGAGACTTACGTCGCCAGGATTCATGTCGCCGAGCTACGCCCGGGCGACATGGCGATCATGGAGAATGTCTCCAGCCACAAAGGGCCGAAGGTGCGCCAGATGATAGAGGCGGCCGGCGCGAGCCTACGCGATCTGCCGCCCTACAGTCCCGACTTCAACCCGATCGAGAACGCCTTCGCCACGCTCAAGGCGCTGCTGCGCAAAGCCGCCGAACGAACCCGCGACCGCCTCTGGGGCGCCATTGGCCAATCCCTCGACGCCTTCGCGCCGAACGAATGCAAGAACTACTTCGCAGCCGCAGGATATGATGGGCCGTGATCGGCCGACGCTCTAGCAGGGAAAAGGGCGCGCCCGAAACTTCTCAGGGCATCCCACCCTCTGTTTCGTAGTGTGTTGGTCTGCCCAGACCGAGGTTGCATCGGTTCCCGCACTGTTCAGACCCGATTGCTCTCCCCACCCGATCGTACCCGCGAACTTCGGGAACCTGGGCCGGCCCGCAATCCCTAGTGAATCAAAGGCTTTCAATTCCGTATCGAGCCGCGGCAGTCCACAGCTTTGGAGAATATGGGCGGAGAGAGAACGAAAAGAGCGCGAGCGACCCGCAGGGCAGTCCAGAGGTCCAAGCGAAAAACCCTCTGGTTGTTAAGGCTTTTCAGGGCCTAGACGCCAACCGGAGAATGTTCGCGCGCGGCGAGTTGGCGGAGAGGGAGGGATTCGAACCCCCGGTACGCTTGCACGTACTCCGCATTT
>ERZ1645187.2400-NODE-2400-length-16517-cov-11.574171_pt1 | contig 16517 bp, 14 predicted proteins | sample MGYA00575352_ERZ1645187 | MGnify/ENA primary metagenome ERZ1645187 (study PRJEB40837, sample SAMN11349314) | freshwater sediment metagenome | isolation source: river sediment | host: Sediment | place: India: Wazaribad , New Delhi | collected 2017-02-21 ... | reverse complement strand
TTTGGAAACGAAAGATCAGAAGCTTTGAGTCCATGTTCATCCAACTGCTTGGGTATGAGATGTCGTTTTGCGATCTCAAGTTTTTCTTCGAGCAAATAGCCACTGATATCAATGATTTCCATTCTGTCGCGCAAAGCGGGGTGAATGGTACTCAGGCTGTTGGCCGTCGCGATAAACATTATTTTTGAGAGGTCATAGTCAACCTCAAGGAAATTATCATGAAAACGGTTGTTTTGTTCCGGATCAAGAATTTCAAGAAGTGCAGCCTGGGGATCGCCATTTACATTGTTTCCGCTCACCTTGTCAATTTCATCTAAAACAAAAACCGGATTTGACGATTTTGTTTTTTTTAGGTTTTGGAGAATTCTGCCCGGCATGGCTCCAATGTATGTCTTACGGTGTCCGCGCAATTCGGCCTCATCTCTCAATCCGCCCAGCGACATCCTGATGTATTTTCTGCCGACAGCTCTGGCGATTGATTTTCCAAGCGAAGTTTTGCCAACTCCGGGAGGCCCGACAAGACACAAAATGGGCGATTTCATATCCTGTTTAAGTTTATAAACCGCAAGGTGCTCAATGATTCGGTCTTTCACCTTATCAAGCCCGTAATGGTCCTGATCAAGGACGCGCTGTGCGTTGAGCAGGTCAAAATTATCAGTCGAAAACTCGTTCCATGGAAGTTCAACAAGAAACTCCAGGTAATTAAACTGCACACCATATTCAGCGGCCTGCGGGTGCATTCTTTGTAGTTTCGTCAGCTCACGGTGAAATATTTCTTCAACCTCCGAATTCCATTTCTTACGAGCAGCTTTTTCCTTTAAAACCTTAATTTCCGTTTCGTTTGGCGAACCTCCAAGCTCTTCCTGTATGGTTTTAAGTTGTTGGTTCAGAAAATAGTCACGTTGTTGTTTGTCGAGGTCTGTCTTTACTTTGCTTTGAATCTGGTTCTTCAGATCAAGCATTTGCAGCTCCTTGGTAAGCAGCTCAAGCACTTTTGATGCCCGCTCCTGAATATCCGAAATCTCAAGCAGTTTTTGTTTTTCTGAAGCACTGATATTGAGGTTGCTCGATACAAAATTTACCATAAATACCGGGCTTTCAATATTGTTAATCGCAAAGGTCGCTTCGCTTGGAATGTGAGGCGACTTTTCGATGATTTGAATTGACAAGTCTTTGATTGACTGTATCAATGCATGAAAACCTTCTTCGGATGGCAAGGCATCAGGGCTGTCAAAAACACCGACTTTTCCTTGAAAATACGGTTCTTCTTTGGTTATTTCCAACAAGCGAAAGCGCTTTTTACCCTGAATAATGACCGTAGTGTTTCCATCGGGCATTTGCAATGTTTTCAGAATTTGAGCCACAGTACCCACTTCGTGCAAGTCGGATGGTGATGGGTCTTCGATGCCGGGATCGCGCTGGGCGACAACTCCAATTACTTTTTCTTTTTTGTAGGCATCCTTTACAAGTCTTATTGATTTATCACGACCCACAGTGATAGGAAATACGACGCCCGGAAAAAGCACGGCATTGCGCAATGGCAGAATGGCTAAATCCTCAGGCAATTCTTCAGCATTCATCATTTGCTCATCTTCGGCAGAGAGCAAAGGAATAAACTCTGCCTCGGAATCCAGCAGATCGGTAACATTCATTAGCTTATTTTGATTTATCATAGATTTAAAAAGTGACAAATTGACACAAAGAATAATAATTCAACCTGAAACCCGCTGTAACAATTGATTTGTCAGCAAATTTCAGGTTGGGATAGCAAAGGTCAAAAGACGTGCCGAATAATGTCAGGCTCTCCGGTTTTTGTAAGTGAGACTGAAAATTTCGGAAAGTATCGCTTTTTCGTTTTTATCAAACGGCTTATTTCTGCGGGCAAAAACAACTTCGGCAGTTTTAATTGCTTTTTTCAGGTCGTAATCAATCAAACCTTGTGTGCCACCCCAGGAGAATGAAGGCACGAAGTTTCTTTGAAATCCTGATCCAAAAATATTTGCATTAACACCAACCACCGTTCCTGTGTTAAACATGGTATTGATTCCGCATTTCGAATAATCACCCATTATTGTGCCGCAGAACTGAAGTCCGGTTTGCACAAAACAATCTTCGGCATATGACCAAAGTTTGACTTCCTCATAGGTATTCTTAAGGTTTGAAGTGTTCGTGTCGGCACCAAGATTACACCATTCGCCCAGCACCGAATGACCAAGAAAGCCGTCATGCGCTTTGTTTGAATAGCTGAAGACAACAGATTGGGTAATCTCTCCCCCAACCTTTGAATAAGGACCGATCGTTGTCGGGCCGTAAATTTTGGCATCCATTTTCAATACGGCATGTTCGCAAAGGGCAAATGAGCCTCTTACTTTAGCACCTTCCATCACTTCAGCATCTTTTCCGATATAGATCGGACCTGTCGAAGCATTCAGGATCGCAAACTCAACCACTGCGCCTTCTTCGATAAATATGTTTTCAGGGTTTACACATCTGTTTGTAGAGGAGATTGGAGCAGATTTTCTACCTTTAGTAATTAATTCAAAATCATCACGAATCGCCTTGTCATTCAGATGAAAGATATCCCAGGTATTTTGTATTTTCAAAAAATCAATATCAGTATCAAACATCTCCATTTCTTCGTTGCTATCACCGATGTTTTCGAGCGAAACGGCATTTAAACACATGGCAATGATGGTGTCATCCTTAACAAGTGCTTGTCCTTCAGTAAGCTGACAAATTTTATCAACAAGTGATTTGTTTGGGCAAATTGAACCGTTAATAAGCATGTTTATGTCAGCTTTCTCAAGTGGAAACTTCTGGCTCAGGTAAACTTCAGTCAGGCTCGATGTGGGAGCGTTAAGGTATTTCTCCCATTTTTCCCGAATCGTCAGAATTCCAATCCTGAGGTCGGCAACGGGACGGGTAAATGTCAATGGCAGCAAGTTGTTGCGCGTGGCGCTGTCAAAAAGAATGTAGTTCATGTCTTTACCGTGTTTAATATTCAGTCTGTTTGGGCTTTTACTTTGAAACAAATATAAATCAAATTCTTAAACTTTTCACATCGCATGTGAAAATGTTATTCTCTCAAAAAAAAATATGCTATATATGTGATAATAAGCAAAAAGGCCTTTGTCCATGTTGAACAAAGGCCTTTTAAAATACTTGAACAAGCAATTATTTTGCGCGTACTTCGTAATGCTTTTTGTATCTGTTCTTGAATTTATCCACACGACCTGCTGAGTCAACAAGTTTCATCTTACCTGTATAGAAAGGATGTGATGTATGTGAAATTTCAAGTTTTACGACAGGGTATTCGTTACCGTCTTCCCAAACTATGGTTTCCTTTGTGCGCACGGTTGATCGTGTCAGGAAACTATATTCATTGGACATATCTTTGAAAACAACCAGTCTGTAATCTTTTGGGTGAATGTCTTTTTTCATCGCTTACCTTGGCTTAATTAACATTTTTAAGGGCTGCAAAATTACTATCTTTCAGTAAAATGACAAAACTTTTTTGTGTTTTTTTTCGTTTTTTATTTATCTTCAGAATTTCGATAATAATTTGCCGGCTGAGTTTATTTAAAAAATTCTGTAATTCATTCAATATGTGATAGTTTAGACAGGAATAGCATGGTATCCACTCCATCAGCAAAATCAGATAAGCCCGGATATTGTGCTTGTCCAAATGGCAGCGAGTCTTTCCATTCACCATTTTTTGATACGATACATTGGAGAGAATCCTTGTTCAGCGCTATCTCGCCTGCCAGATCAGCCGTGTTTTTGTAAGTGTCGTAGTGCAATACAGAAACCGGCGATGAAAATGATTGATCCTGTTTTAGTATCAAAAAACCATTGTCGAAGTGCGGCGTATTGTTGATCAGCAAAATTGCTTTGTTGTACTCATAATTATTGAAGTAGGCTGAATGATTTTTTAGCGAACCGAAGTTGGCAAAACCCTCAAAAAGTTGTGAGATATCATAATTCTCAGGCAGGTAAACTTTAGAAACATTTCTGCAGCCAAGTCCGAAAAACATAAAAATATCATCTCCAAGTGCTGCAATATCGTCTGTACTTTCTGTTCCGTCAATGATGGCGATGCTGTTTCGGTTTTTCCGGATAATATGAGGGTATCCGGCAAAATAATAGTCGAAATAGCGCGCAGTATTGTTGCTTCCGGTTGCGATCACCGCATCAAAGTCTTTGAGCTTTTCCTGTGTGAAATGAATGAATGATGCGAAGCGCGGCTCTATCTCAACCAGCATTTCGGTAATCGCCGGCAACAAAAATGGATCGTCGGAAGATAATTTTCCAAGGAAGACCTTTCCACTTATAAGCACACAAAGAAAATCATGGAATCCAACCAACGGAATATTGCCTGCCATGATGACAGCAACAGTTTCCGGTGTCTCACAGTCCCGGATTGGATAATGGTTTGTCCATTGGTACAATGAGCCGGAGGTTAGCATAAACGCTATTCCGGATAAAGCAGAATTGATGCTGGGAATTGTAAACCATTTATTATGCAAGGAAGATTTCAGCACGGCTGATGCAAGACTACTTGTTTCATTGTGCCAGTCGAAGCTGCCGGAATTAACATTTATATCATGGTCTTTGAGCACTTTTCCAAGCTTTTCAAAGGCCATCAACCTATCATACAGAGGTATGGTCATATACTTATTTAAAACGTTTGCGAAAGTACAGATTTCTTTCGTTAAGAGATTCACAGAAATAAGAAAATCTTATCTTTGCTCAAAAATTATTTGTGTTTTGAGCTATTCAAATCAATCCCATTACCACTATGAAAAAGCATAACTTTTACGCAGGTCCGTCTATCCTGCCAGATTACACCATTGAAAACACAATCGCTGCATTGAAAGATTTTGCAGGGACAGGTCTTTCATTAATGGAAATTTCTCATCGCAGCAAGCAATTTGTTGCTGTTGTTGATGAAGCGGTTGCATTGTTCAAGGAGCTGTTAAATATTCCCGAGGGTTATTCAGTGATTTTTTTGGGAGGAGGAGCAAGTTTGCAGTTCAGCATGGTTCCGTTTAACCTGTTGAATAAGAAAGCTGCCTATCTCAACACCGGCGAATGGGCCTCCAAAGCCATCAAAGAAGCAAAACTGTTTGGAGAGGTTGCTGTTGTGGGCAGCTCTGAAGAGAAGAAGTTTAATTTTATTCCCCGTGGCTATGAGGTGCCGGCTGATGCCGACTATTTCCACATCACGACAAACAACACAATTTATGGAACCGAGATTCTTGAAGACCTTGAAGTAGGAGTTCCTTTGGTGGCTGATATGTCATCAGATATTTTCAGCCGGGTTATTGATGTATCCAAATATGTGTTGATCTATGGCGGAGCACAAAAAAATCTGGCCCCGGCCGGAGTGACCTTTGTTATTATAAAGGATGAGATTTTAGGAAAAGTTGACCGGGTAATTCCAACGATGTTGAAATATTCGACACATATTTCAAAAGAATCTATGTTCAATACACCGCCCGTTGTTCCCATCTTTGCAGCGCTTCAAACATTGAAGTGGTTAAAGGCGGCAGGTGGAGTTGCCGAGATGGAAAAGATAAACATCAAAAAGGCTTCTGCACTATACGCTGAAATTGATCGCAACAGCTTGTTCAAAGCAACAGTTCCGGAGGCAAAAGATCGTTCACGCATGAATGTGTGCTTTGTTATGAACGATGGCTTTGAGGAGCTCGAAAAAGAATTCAATGATTTTGCCACTGAGCGAGGAATGATCGGGATCAAAGGTCATCGTTCGGCCGGAGGTTTCCGCGCATCGCTTTATAACGCCCTCCCCTATTCGAGTGTTGAAGCCCTTGTGGCAGTGATGCAGGAATTTGAAAGCACGAAAAAATAATATGAGCATGAAAAATATTTTGGTTGCGACAGACAAACCATTTGCAAAAGTTGCTTCAGATCAGATAAAAAATATCATTGAAGAAGCCGGGTATGTTTGTAATTTTCTGGAAAAATATCCAAATCAGGACGCACTTATCGCCGGGGTTGGTGAAGCAGATGCTATCATTATCCGAAGCGATATTATTGACAAAGCAGTTTTAGAGGCTGCAAAAAACCTCAAAATTGTTGTTAGAGCCGGAGCCGGCTATGACAATGTTGATCTTGCTTCTGCAACTGAAAAAGGTGTGGTTGTGATGAATACGCCCGGGCAAAACAGTAATGCTGTAGCCGAGCTTGCATTGGGCATGATGGTTTATCAGTTGCGCAATCACTTCAACGGATCGTCTGGAACTGAGCTATTTGGCAAGAAACTTGGCATTCATGCTTATGGCAACGTCGGCAAACATGTTGCACGTATTGCAAAAGGTTTCGGGATGGAGGTGTATGCCTTTGATCCTTTTGTGAGTAAAGAAATCATTGAAAAAGATGGAGTTATACCTGTTGGGAGCATTAATGAACTTTACGGAACGTGTCAGTTTGTATCGCTTCACATACCGGCTAATGCCCAAACAAAAAAATCAGTCAATTTTGAGCTGCTTTCTTTGATGCCTGCGCAATCAATGTTGGTGAATACGGCACGAAAAGAAGTCATCTGCGAAGAAGGTCTCAAACGAATATTCGCTGAGAAAAAAGGATTCACTTACGTGTCAGACGTTGCACCCGATAATCTTGCCAATCTTGCGGAATATGCTGAAAGAATGTTTGTTACCCCCAAAAAGATGGGCGCTCAAACCGCCGAAGCCAATATCAATGCAGGCATTGCAGCAGCGCAACAAATTATCGCTTTTTTCAAACACGACGACATCACTTTCAAAGTAAACTGAGCATCTAATTACCTACTAAAATTCGAAAATCATGAGCTATGAAGTGAATGAAATCAACAGCAAACAAATGACTTTTTTCAGGTTTGAAGACCTGAGAATTTATCATAAAGCACTCGATTATATTTTTTGGGTTCAAAGCATCAACCAGCAATTTCCGGGCAATGCCGACAAGGCCTTATCGGCCGGTTTTTGTGAGGCTGCACGACAAGTGGCATTGCGAATTGCTGAAGGATCGGCACGTGAAAAACATCAGTTTATTCAATATCTTAAAGAAGCAAAAAGCTCAATCAGAAGTTGTCTTGTGTATGCAACGATTGCCCATAAACACGGCTATATCACTGATACGGAAGAGGATGAGTCGAGAAATCAGCTGATGGAGATGACAAAGATGCTTGGCGCCCTCATCACATCGCTTCAAAAAGGCAATGCTGCTCCTCAGGACCAATACGATGAAGAGTTTTATCCGGCGAAAAGCTGGTAGTTAGTAAAAATAATCAATAATTTATGGCAATACTTAAAGCATTTAAAGGATGGAGACCAGCTGTTGAAATTGTCAAAGAACTGGCTTCCAGACCGTATGACGTTTTAGATTCAGACGAAGCTCGCATTGAAGCTGCCGGCAACGCACACAGTCTGCTCCATGTTATCAAACCCGAAATTGATCTTCCGGCCAATGTGGATCACTACGCCCCTGAGGTATATTTCAAGGCGAAGGAAAATTTTGAGCTGTTCAAAAAAAATCAGTGGCTGGTTCAGGATACAGATGATATGTTGTATATCTATGCTCAAACGATGAATGGAAAAACCCAATATGGTATCGTTGGGTGTGCTGGTGTGGAGGATTATTTGAACAATGTAATCAAGAAACATGAGCTGACCAGGCCAGATAAGGAAGAAGACCGCATGAAACATGTGCGTATCACCAATGCCAATATGGAGCCTGTGTTTTTTACCTATCCGGCCAACAAGGAGATTGACCAGCTTGTTGAAATGATCGTAAAATTTGAAAGCCCTGTTTATGATTTTACAGCTGATGACGGTTTTGGCCATCATTTTTGGGTTATAAAAAATAAAGGCACAATAGCCCGGATCATTGAATTATTTGCTGCCATGCCGGCAACTTATGTAGCTGACGGGCATCATCGCACTGCCGCTGCGGCGCTTGTTGGCAATGAGAAAAAAAATGCCAATCCAAATCATACCGGAGAAGAGGAGTATAACTATTTTCTGGCTGTGCATTTTCCTGACAATCAGCTTACGATTATTGACTATAACAGGCTTGTAAAAGACCTGAATGGTTTAACAAGTGACGAATTTTTGCATCAGCTTGAAAATGGGTTTGTTGTGGAGAAAATGGGCCATGAAATCTATAAACCCGGTCGTTTGCATGAATTCTCAATGTATCTTGAAGGAGAATGGTATGCTCTAACTGCCAGGGAAGGTACTTATGATGACAATGATCCCATTGGTGTTCTGGATGTAACGATTCTTACCAATCAGGTACTCGCACCTATTCTGGGTATCGAAGACCTGAGAAGATCCAAAAGGATTGACTTTGTTGGTGGAATCAGGGGGTTAGGCGAGTTGAAAAGGCGCGTTGACAGCGGCGAAATGAAACTTGCCTTTGCGCTATATCCAGTTTCGATGGATCAACTGATACATATTGCCGACACCGGAAATATTATGCCACCAAAAACCACCTGGTTTGAGCCCAAACTCAGATCGGGTCTTGTCGTTCACACACTTGATTAATAAGATATTAAAATGGAAGCAAAAGAAAAAGTGTTGCAGGTGATGCAACAAAGTAACCAGCCCATGCGGCCGGGAGAAATAGCCGAAGCAGTCGGGCTTGATAAAAAAGATGTTGACAAAGCCATTAAACTTTTGAAGGACAGTGAATTGATTTACTCTCCTAAGAAATGTTTCTATCAGGCGAAATAATTCAACGCCTATCACAGGTGAAAACAAAAAAGGCCTCATTTTGAGGCCTTTTTTATTGTGTTTAAGAGATCTATTCAAAGCTGTAGCCGTAAACCGACATGATCTTCCTGATGATATCAGTGTTGTCGTAGAAACCTGTAAAAGCTTCAGCTCCGGGGCCAAAAGCATAGACCGGCACCATAATCCCGGTATGATCGCCGGTGCTGTAGGCAAACCGGATACTTCCTTTTAGAGCACCCTGAGGGAAAGTAAGTCCGCCAGTTTCATGGTCGGCTGTCACAATAACAAGGGTTTCCGGATTTTTTTCTGCAAAAGCAAGAACTTCCCCGACTGTTTTGTCAAAATCGCGCATTTCGGCAAGCAGATAGGATGAATCATTGGCATGGCCTGCCCAATCTATTTGAGAACCTTCGATCATCAGAAAAAAGCCTTTGTTGTTTTTGTTCAAAACTTCAAGTGCAAATCGTGAGCCATCGGGTAAGTGATCGCCCCTACCCTCTGACATTTTGGGAGGATGAACGCTATCGGTAAGAACGTAAACATTGTTGTATTTTGCAAAATCTGTTGTTGGGATAGCTGGCAAAACGGCAATACCTTTTGAGCCAATTTCGTTCGTCAATAACCTTCCATCCTTCCGCTGATTAAAATGCTTCAATCCACCACCAACTACAACATTTACAGGCGAATCGAGATAATCGAGCGCGATGGCCTCGAAATTGTTGCGGCTAATGTCTTTTGCAACAAAGCTGGCAGGTGTGGCATGTGTCACAGCACAGCTAACAACAACCCCTGTTGAAAGACCCAGGTTACCAAAAATATCGAGCATGCTTGGAACAGCAGTGCTGTCAGGTTTCATGCCAATCATCCCGTTTTTGGTTTTAAAACCGGTAGCAATGGCTGTACCTCCTGCACCAGAATCAGTTACATCATTATTGGCCGAATAGGTAGTCATCATTCCCATATGTTTAGCTTTGAGAATGTTAAGCTGTTCTGTTGATGCCGTCTGGGCAGCATAAACCTGTGCCAGCCCCATACCATCGCCAATTAACAATACAACGTTTTTCGGATGCCCTGCCGTTCCCTTTTCCTGTGAAAAAGCACCATTAAAAAAGAAAAGAGCGGCAACGAGGAGCCAGATTTTGATGAAAGATGTTGTTCTAAGCATGTGATTTAATTTTGAAGTTCAAAGATAGTAATTTCAGGCATGATACCAATTCGACCGGGATATCCGATCGAACCGATGCCACGGTTTACATAGAGCATTTGATTTGTTTTATCGTTTGAATAAAGCCCGGCCCACTGCTTGTAAATATATTGAGCAGGACTCCATTTGATGCCGGGGATTTCGATTCCAAATTGGAAACCATGCGTATGACCACTCAAAGTGATGTCAATGTCGGGGAAATCTTTCAAAACAACAGCTTCCCAATGACTGGGATCATGAGACAGCAGGATTTTAACAGGCACATCCGGCATATCTTTCATAGCTCCGGTTAAATCACCAAGTTGTGGAAATCTCGGATTTTGTCCCCAATTTTCAACGCCTATGATTCCGATTTGACTTGCATTTTTGCTGATGATAATATGTTCGTTTTTAAGCAGTTTCCAATTTATATCTTCAAAGAAACGATACAAATCCAGCATATTCTTTTGTTTGTCCATTGGGCTGTCCCAACGCACATAGTCGCCATAGTCATGGTTTCCAAGAATTGCTAAAACACCATCAGCTGCCTGCAAACCGGCCAGGGTTTCTTTAAACCTGAAGGCCTCATCAGAAGTATAATTAACGAGGTCGCCTGTAAAAACAATCAAGTCAGGTTGCAGGTCATTAATGAGTTCAACTGCTCTGCCAAGTGCTTCTGTTCCGGACCATGAGCCAAGATGCATATCAGAAAGCTGAACTATTCTGTATCCATTAAAATCAGCGGGGAGGTTTTTAAGCGTTAAAACAACAAACTTTGTTGAGAAATCATGAACCCATTTAAACATACCAACAAGCATGGTCCCTAGAATAAGGCCTCCTGTAGCCATGGTGGTGTTTTCGAGAAACTTTCGGCGCGTAATTTTCGACACCGAACGATCCGACGATTGTTTGCTCCTGTTTTTTACTTTGACGCCAATATATTCTATAAATCTCACACTGTCAGCAACTAACAAAAGCACTGCCATGAATAATTTGGCCACATAGAACGAAAATATTGTACCAAATAAAAGGTTTCTCAGGGTTGGCGCCCAGTTTTTTCCAGGAATAAAAATCATACTGATTGCTGATCCTGCAAGCAGAACCAACGGAAGCCAGTAAATGATTATCGCGAAAGCCTTGAGAAAATTATTGTAGGTAAAGACCTTACGTTTGAATAAACCCCACACATAGAGGTCGAGCAAAAATAACAGCACCAATGCAGGATAGCGGTTCAGGTTTTTCGGGAAGACCAGCGCTGTTAAAAAAAAACCTGCTACAACAAAAAGCAGGAACAATACAACTTTAATTATTTTCCGATACTTCATAAAGTGCGGCAAAAATAATCATTAAGCCTCAAACCATGCAGCATTTTAAAAATTTAACCAAATCTTCATCTTTGCACTTGCACATTCTGCATGAAACATACTTTCCAGACATTGGTAATCAAACACTTATAATGGAGTAAAAAAAATACACCTAAAAATTTGCATGTACAGAACATTTGGTTAATTTTGCACCTCCAATTTAGGGAATCGTTCTTCAAATATCGGGGCATAGCGCAGCCCGGCTAGCGCACCTGCTTTGGGAGCAGGGGGTCGCAGGTTCGAATCCTGCTGCCCCGACACAATAACATCTCTTGGATTGGAGAGGTGGGTGAGTGGCTGAAACCAACAGTTTGCTAAACTGTCGTACTCTACAAGGGTACCGGGGGTTCGAATCCCCCCCTCTCCGCAAAACCTTGTTGTTCAAAGTATTACCGTTGAAACTTAAGTGTTTCAGCGGTTTTTTTTGCTTTATTGAATCTATTTGAATGATAGAACAAGCAGGTCAAAAATGAGTACCGGACAAGAATAAAACTTTAAACCGGAATAAGCACGGAACATTAACTCCTTCTGTTTTATTCGTTTAAATCATTTACAACAAATTGATTAACCGAATCTGAAGTAAAAAAAAAGATGCTGGTTGATTTCCAGCATCTTTAATCTATCGAGTGAGAATACCCCAGTCAAAAAACCATAAGCTAAAGAACTCCTTCATCGTATGCTTTTTCGCCATGAAGACCAATGTCAAGGCCGCTTTTTTCAACCTCTTCTTCAACCTTAACCGGCGTGATCATATTGATTACGATCAAAGACAAGTATGTGAAAATGAATGCATAGATGGAAGCTGCAACAACAGCAACGATTTGTTTTACAAGGAAAGTAGCATTACCATAAATTAGCCCGTCAACCCCGCTGCTATTTATCATTTTTGATGCGAAAACACCCAAAAGAATGCCACCTAAAACACCACCAACACCGTGAACTCCCCACACATCAAGTGCATCGTCCCATTTCATTCTGTTTTTGAAATAGACAGCATAGTAGCACACCACACCTGCCAGCACGCCAATGATTGGAGCCGACCACACCGGAACGAAACCGGCACAAGGGGTTATTGTTGCCAAACCCGCGATTGAGCCAGTGAGCAAGCCTACAAATTTTGGTTTTCGCTCGTGTGCCCATTCGATCACCAGCCAGGCAATTGTTGCAAAGGAAGCAGCAATGTCAGTATTAAGAAAAGCAACCGACGTAACAAAGTCAACAGCAACTTCGCTACCGGCGTTGAAGCCGTACCAACCAAACCATAACAATCCGCTGCCAATAGCAACCAACGGGATGCTGTTTGGAGTTGAGGTTTTATCAACCCTGGCTTTGACATAAAACACCGAAGCAAGCGCAGCAAAGCCGGCTGTTGCATGAACCACGATTCCACCCGCGAAGTCCAAAACGCCCCATTGTGCCAACAATCCGCCACCCCAAACCATGTGTACGAAAGGATAATAAACAAGTATTTGCCAAACAGTTAAAAAAATCAGGTAGGCTTTGAAATTGATGCGGTTAACGAAAGCCCCGGTGATAAGCGCCGGAGTAATGATGGCAAACATCATTTGGTAAGCAACGAAAACCAGTTCGGGAATTTTACCGTTTGAGTACATCGAGTCAATGCTGATACCGCTCAAAAATGCTTTGTCGAGGTTGCCGATAATGCCACCTTCGCCACCGCTAAAGCAGAGTGAATAGCCGAAAGTTACCCACAAAACTGTTGTCCAGCCAAGTGAGACAAAACTTTGGATCATAATCCCAAGAATGTTGCGTTTGGTGGCTAAACCACCATAGAAAAATGCTAGTCCGGGAGTCATGAGCATTACCAAGCTGGTAGCCAACAACATAAACCCGGTTGAACCTGTGTCAATCATAAAAATTGTTTGTTAAAAGGTTAATTTATTGAGCTAATGTGATTCCAACAACAAACCATGCTGATGAGGTTTGAGGATTGAAAATAAGTGAAGTCTTTAAAGGTAAACTAAATTTCTCAGTAATTTCGATTGCCCGGGAAACTGTGAGACCAAGGTTTACAAGCCCGGCTTTTGAACCATAGGCACCCGCTGCAGGGGTGAAACCGGTAAAAAGGTCGGCGCTGTATTAATCGAACCCGAAAGTGTATCCTGCTTCGATATAGGAAGAATAATAGGTTTCCTGTTCAGCATCTTTTTGTGTATCAAAACCCCATCTTTTGTCGTTGCCATAGAAAAACATATTTGCCTGTATCCAAAACGGATATTTTCCCGGGCTTTTGTAGCCAAGGCTGGCTTCGAAAGTATAAGAAGTGCTGGTGTCGCCATATACAAAGTAGCGTCCATCGGGCGAAAGAGGCATTCCATCAAGTTGCGGAATGTAGTAGTCAGTTACAATAGCATAAAAATCAGAAAAGCTCGCTTTCGCATACAAATCGAACTCTTTGAAGCAATTGGTAGTTGAAACAGCACTCCAGCTCCCGATTTCAAAATTACCAAACGAGAACGAGACAAATGGCTGAATGCTTGGTGAATCGCCAAAATCGGTGCCTCTCCAAACATAGCGGCTGAACAGGTCAACACCTGCGTTAATCTCAACTGTAGCCCGGCTTACATTCGTTTCCGTATCCTCACCCAACAGGACCCCTTGCATCAGGCAGCAAACCAGAACAAGAATAATCGAAATTTTTAATCTAAATACCATAAACAGAAGATTTTAAGTTTCACCAAATGTAGCAAGGCGATAATTAGCCTGCAATAAGATAAAACTGTAAATCAGTCTGGGTATTTGGCTTATTGAATAGATGAAATCCCTATAAAAGATTGCTTATTTCACCTCAATTATTTTGTGTGAAACTGCATATAAAACGAGCTCAGCGGTGTTTTTGAGTTTGAGCTTCTGCATGATATGATTCTTGTGGGCATCCACCGTTTTTGGACTTATAAATAGCATGTCGGCAATCGCTTTGTGTGTTATGCCACTGGCAACAAGTTTCAGAATCTCGATCTCGCGCAAGGTGAGGTCTTCGTACGTCATTAAATGATTTTCTGCCCGGCTTCTTTGAATAGCATTTTTTAAAAAGCTATCCGAGATGCTCTTGCTGAAATATTCAGCCCCTTGTGCAACACAACGTATTGCTTCGAGAAGTTCGGTTTTTGAGGTATCCTTTGGAAGATATGCCTTTGCTCCTGCCTGGGTTGCTTTAAAAACAAATTCATCATTGGTGTGCATGGATAAAATCATCACACGCACCGCAGGAAATTTTTCCGAAATCAATTTGGTTGTCTCGATGCCTGACATTCCCGGCATTGAGATATCCAGGATGACAAGATCTACCTTTGTTTGATTCAAAATATCAAGTAGTTGCTTGCCATCAGAAGCTTCGTCAACAACTTCGATATCAGACTGATCAACCAGCAAAGCTTTCATTCCATCACGAAAAATGCGGTGATCGTCAACCAAAATCAACTTTATTTTGTGCGTCATGTCTGAAGGGGTATTTTAATGTTTATACGGGTTCCGGACTCACTTGAAGAATGGATTCGGCACTCACCATGAAGAAGCTCTACTCGTTGCCGGATGTTGAGCAATCCATTGCCTTTGATGCTTGAGTTTTGACTGTCAAAACCTTTTCCGTTGTCAACAAAACTCACATAAAGATCATTTTCATAGGCATACATCGTTACATCGGCACGGCTGGCTTTGGCATGTTTGACGATGTTGTTTATTGCTTCCTGTGCTATGCGGTAGATGTAAACCTGGGTTTTTTCATTGATATTGTCAGGGATGTCCTGGCTTTGAAATTCAAACAATGTGGTTGAGTGCGTCGAAGTTTCTTTACACAAGGTCAAACACGCCTGTTCCAATCCGAAAACCTCCAATACGGGTGGCAACAGATTGGCAGTAATTTGCCTGATTTCATTAATTGTTTTCAACAGAAGGCGTTGGGTTTCGGCAAGAAGTTGGTTATTTTTATTACAGGGTTGGTGTGTAGCCTGTTCAAGTTTCAGGTTGACTGCAAGCAATGATTGTCCGAGGCTATCGTGCAAATCGCGCGAAAGACGCCGGAGTTCTATTTCCTGTCCGTCAATCAAAGCGTTGAAGCGCTTCGTTTTCTCTGATTCCAATTCAATTTTTTGGGCAATCAACTGGCTTGTCATCCGGTTGAAGGTTTTTGTCAACACACCAATTTCGTCTGAAGAACTCACATAGAGTCGGATATCGAAATTTCCGCTACCGATCTGTTCGCTCGCTTTTTGCAACCGTTTAAGTGGTATGACTATTTTTCTCGCAGCAAAAATCGCAAACAAAAAAATGGAGGCCGAAATAATGACACTGATGAGTAAAATGCTGTTTCGAATAGAATCAACCGGGATCATCGCTTCATGTTCGTCCATCTCGGCTAAGATAATCCAATTCAAATCATTTTGACGAAATGGGCCATAAGCGCTTAAACATGAAACACTGCGATAGTCCTGCACAAAGGCTTTCCCGGAAAACCCATTCAATCCATTTATAACAGATTCATTTTTAACACTTTGTAGCAAGGTCACATTTTCTTTGAATCGTGAACTGCTACGCATTAAAAAATCTGCGCCAACTAAATAGCTTTCACCGGTTTGCCCCAAGCCACTATCTTTCGATTTACTAACCATGATGGCATTTATTGCAGACTGAGGAATATCCAGTAATTAATAGGAATTGCTCCCTTCGATGTAGGTCAGCATAAACAAACTGCTTTGTTGTGGCGACAAATCAGCATAAACCACTTTATTCGTTTCAGACACGCGATTGATCATATTTTCAAGCACTTCAGATGAAATCTCCGGCACTTTTTTTTCACCTTCCAAATGAATGAAGCTCTTTTGCGGGAGACATTCCCATAGGCCGCTGTAATAGGCAGGATGGGCGGTGGGAAAGAGGGAATCGGGCTGATGAAGTTTCTGCTCAAGCTCAATCTCAGCTATTTGTTTGGTTGATATTTCATTGGCCCTGCGTATCAAATCCGTTTCACGATCGTTAAAAAATGTTTCAAGACGGCTCGATTTTTCGAGCCGAAGGGTAATCAACTGATCAAAAGTTCTGTTGATAAGTGCTTGTTTTGTAATAAGATAGGTTATTGATCCTATTATTACAATAATAATCATTGCAACCGTTACAAGATACAGAATCAAGCGTTCGGAGATTGATGTACTCTTCATCCCGGATTTTAATGTGTTGCGCAAAGTTATCCGAAATCCAGGTCTGTTTCTTGGCAGA
>ERZ1645187.2399-NODE-2399-length-16520-cov-6.794959_pt1 | contig 16520 bp, 19 predicted proteins | sample MGYA00575352_ERZ1645187 | MGnify/ENA primary metagenome ERZ1645187 (study PRJEB40837, sample SAMN11349314) | freshwater sediment metagenome | isolation source: river sediment | host: Sediment | place: India: Wazaribad , New Delhi | collected 2017-02-21 ... | reverse complement strand
GTGACATGGTGAAGGTCCGCATCGTCGACGCCGAGGAATACGACCTGGTGGGCGAACTGGTTTAGAACTCGCGCTTTTCCTCGAAGTAGCCGTAGAGGCTGGTCAGCAGTGTCACGCCCATGACGGTGACAATCCAGTTGAAGACGATCTGGATGGCGAGTGACAGGAACAGGGCGAAATCCACGCCGGTCTTTTCGAGCAGCCAGGCCAGGGCACCAAGGATCAGGGCCATGCCCATGACCGCAAGGAAGAACAGCGCCGCAAGCCCCAGAAAGCGAGCGGTATTGCCTTCGGTCGCTTTCCACGCATTCTTCAAGCCGTAGTCCTTCCGTTCCAGCGCGACTGCGGGCAGCTTGACGCTGAGCCGGTAGAAGGCAGAAATGCCCAGCACAAAGCCCGCCACATAGATCGGGAGGGCGATGATCACCCCCGCGCTCCCCAGCGCATTCAGCACCACAGCAGCAATGGTGAACAGCGGAAACAGGGCGGCGGCAAGGATGAATACAATCAAAATTGTATTGCCAAAATAGCGCCACACCGTGTTGTCGGCGCGCAGCCGGGCGAGGCCTTGCGGCATTTCATCCAGCAGGATGTAGCGGTGCCAACTGACGGCGATGGAGGCGAAGGCGAACATGGTCACCAGCGCGATGAGGAAAGTCAGCGCGATCACTTCTCCCGATGGGGCGGCGGCGTCTGGCGCGAAGGTAAAACCATAGATGCCCGCCAGAATGTTGAGGGGCATGATGACGATCATCCACGGCCAGCTCAAATGCCAGGCGAAGCCCAGGTTGTTGATGGTTGAACGCAGCACATGATTGTATGCCGCCAACACGGGCAAAGTCCGCATATCCGTCTCCAAGCGATTCCCTTGCCTGTTTTCCAACGGCGGAACGCCCGGCGCAAGGCTCAGAGCAGCGAGACGTAGGCGCCGGCCTGTGGATCCTCGAAGGTCAGGCGAAGCGTGGCACCGTCCATGCGGATGGTGTTGACGATGCTGACGCGTCGGCCGCTGGAGAAGTTGCGGGCGCTGATGACGGAATCGGCACCGGCAAAATTGTCGAGCGCCGCGGTGCGGTCGTCGACGGCATAGCCTGCTGCCGCGAGATGGGCCCTCAGCCAGTTCACTTCCGAAGCGCCATCCGTGGGCAGATTGTAGATGATTGTGCCAAAGGCGGCTTCGACGCCGGCCTCTCCGGCATATTCGATGCTGCTGATGAAGGGACGCGACGGCAACGGCACCCAGGCCGGTGTGACGATGTCGGACGCGGCGACCTGCACCGTGTGCGTGTTCACCACGGCTGGCCCCGATACGGCTAGTGCAAGGAACGTCCCTGCGGCAAGCGCTGCAAGTTTCATGGCATCTCTCCCAACTGGAAGCGATGCTAGCGGATTCACTCTAATGCCCGGTTCAGGAAGATGCTCGAATTTGAACGATCAACCCGCAGTGGCGGAGCCGCTCAGAAATCCACCGACATGCCCGCGCTGATGATGTCGAGGTGCGACTTCGACGTCCCGGTGAACGTCAAGCCGCCCTCAGTCCTGTTGATGGCACCCTTTTCCATGAAGACGTGGGAATAGGCCAAGTTGGCCTTGGTCTTCTCGGTGATCTGGTAGCTGGCACCGAGACTCAACCACACGCGGTCGGAATCGGGCACGCGCATGGTGCGCTCGTCGGCTGCACGGATGGGCGAAATCTCGTAGGCGATGCCACCACGCAGGGTCAACGCGTCATTGAAGTCGTGCTCAAGACCCGCCGAGAAGAAATAACCATCGTGCCAGCCCAGCTTAAGAGAGTTCACCGTGCCTCCAGGACCAGGTGCACCGCATAGGCCAATTCCTGTCTCGCAAATGACATCAAGGGACTTGAGCCTGCTCCAATTGGTCCATTCAGCGCTCGCCAGCAGCCGCGTTGTCTCACTGATATCTTGGCGCACGCTCAGTGTCGCAATCTCAGGCAGTGTCACGTCTGCAAACACCGGTGCCATGACAGGCGCGGCGGCGACAAAGATGTCTCCCTCCAGTTTGTGCTTGATTGCGGAACGGAAACCGGCACCGATATGTGTGCCCGCTACAGGCCGCCAAGTCACGCCGCCGCTGAAGCCGAAACCAAAATCTTCACCCTGCACGTAAATGCTCGGAGCATTGGCGGCGATGCCGCTGGCAGAGCGGAGATCGGCCTTCATGTATTCCACCAGCAGCCCCCCACCAATCGTCAGTTCCGGCGAAAGGTTGTAGGCTATGGCCGCTTGGCCGTTGTAGGTGGTGACGGCAGATGCCCGGTTGAACGTCTGGCCTGCCCAGTTGTAGTCTGTCTTATTGGCAAGGCCGAAGGGCGCATTCATGGAAACGCCTGCCACAAGATCGTCGGTAAGCTGGTAGCTAACATAGCTCGCCGGAACCAGCGCCAGCTTGCCTGCGTTGCCACTCGGAGTGGTGCCGCCAGCCGAGTTGCTGCCGCTGATCTTGGCGTAGGGCGCGATGATGGAATAGTTCGAATCGGTCTGGAAGCCCTCGAACTCGCCCAGCACAGCCGGGTTCCAGAACATGCCGGAGAGGCCACCGCCGCCTGCCGCGTTGCCGGCAAAGGACATGCCCTGATACTCCACTGACTGTTCGCGGATGGCAAAACCGCCCGCTTGCGCGGCTCCGGCCAGCGACGCCAGGGCAAGCGCGGCCAGGGCAGTTCCCCTCAACATGTTCGGTGCAATCATTGCTGGATCCCCCTGTTTGCCCGGAGTCTGAATGCCGACTCCGGCGCAATATCCAAACCGGAACACTAAATCTCCGCTGGTGTGCCGTCAAATGCCCGTCAAGAAGGTTGTCGATCCCCGTGCAACTTGCTTGAAAATTGTGCTTTTCGAGCAACAGTGCGCCACCCCGTCCAGTGTGTTCGACCAACTCAACTACAACGGGATGTTGTCGTGCTTCTTCCAGGGGTTTTCCAGCTTTTTGGCGCGCAGCATGTCCAGGGCCCGGGCCACGCGGCGTCGGGTGGAATGGGGCATGATCACGTCATCGAGGAAGCCACGTTCCGCCGCCACGAAGGGGTTGGCGAAACGGTCCTCGTAGTCCTTGATGCGGGCGGCGATCTTGTCCTTGTCGGACAATTCAGCGCGGTAGATGATCTCCGCTGCCCCCTTGGAGCCCATGACGGCGATTTCGGCTGTGGGCCAGGCATAGTTGATGTCGCCGCGCAGGTGCTTTGAGGCCATCACCACATAGGCGCCGCCATAGGCCTTGCGGGTGATGACCGTGACCTTGGGAACCGTCGCCTCGGCATAGGCGAACAGCAGCTTGGCACCGTGCTTGATGAGGCCGCCGTATTCCTGTGCCGTGCCCGGCAGGAAGCCCGGCACGTCCACGAAGGAAATGATGGGGATGTTGAAGCAGTCGCAGAAGCGCACGAAGCGGGCACCCTTGCGGCCCGCATCGGAATCCAGCACGCCTGCCAGAACCGTCGGCTGGTTGGCGACGATCCCCACGGTACGGCCCTTGATGCGGGCAAAGCCGGTGATGATGTTGCGGGCGTGGGCTTCCTGGATCTCGAAGAAATCGCCCTCGTCCACCGTCTTGAGGATCAGCTCCTTCATGTCATAGGGCTGGTTCGGGTTGGTGGGGATCAGGGTATCGAGGCTGTCCACCATCTCCTCGGCGCTGTCGAGCTGCGGAAGCTGCGGCACGTCAGCCGTGTTCGACGACGGCAGGAAATCGATGAGGCGGCGCATTTGCAGCAGCGCTTCAACATCATTGTCGAAACCCTTGTCCGCAATGGAGGATTTGGTGGTGTGGACGGAGGCACCGCCCAGTTCCTCGGCGGTCACGGTTTCATTGGTCACGGTCTTCACCACGTCCGGGCCGGTGACGAACATGTAGCTTGTGTCGCGCACCATGAAGATGAAATCGGTCATGGCGGGGGAATAGACGTCACCACCCGCGCAGGGCCCCATGATCACGGAAATCTGCGGAATGACGCCGGAGGACAGCACATTGCGCTGGAAGACCTCGCCATAACCGCCGAGGGCATCCACACCCTCTTGGATGCGGGCGCCGCCGGCGTCGAACAGACCGATGATCGGCGCGCGGTTCTTCAGCGCCATGTCCTGCAGCTTGGTAATCTTGCGGGCGTGGGCTTCCGAAAGCGAACCGCCGAAGACGGTGAAGTCCTTGGCGAAAACATAGACAACGCGGCCGTTGACCGTGCCCCAGCCTGTCACCACGCCATCGCCGGGAATGCGGGTCTCCGCCATGCCAAACTCGGTGGCGCGGTGTTCCACGTAGATGTCGAATTCCTCGAATGAGTTGGCGTCGAGCAGAAGTTCGATGCGTTCTCGGGCCGTCAGCTTGCCGCGGGCGTGCTGGGCCTCGGTACGCTTCTGTCCGCCACCGGCACGGGCATTGGCGCGGCGCTTGTCGAGCTTCTCTAGGATTTCATGCATCAGGTGGCTCCAAGTCTCTCCGGGGCCTCTCGTCTAGGCGGCTCGCCGACGTCGGTCAAACTGGCGAAAAGTCATAGGAAGGGCCATCCGTCCGTGCCCCGTTTTCCAGCAGGATCGGTTGGCCATGGGGCGTGGACTTGGCGGCGCGGTCCCATGCGTCGATTCGGGCCAACCGCTCCGGTGCGGACACGACGGCGTTGGCCTGTGTGATCTTCTCCAGCGCCGCCAGCCATGATTCATAGTACGGGCGCTCCGGTGCTTCATGCAGTTCGGCCCCCAACGTCTTTGTCCAGTCACTCCAGCTGAACACGCCCTTCTCGTTGAGTTTCACGGTGAGCGCAAAGACCTGCGCTTCCCACGGCGCTTCAAACGGCCTCTCCCGCAGTTTCTCAGGCGATTTCTCAGGCGATTTCTCAGGCGCGGACAAGATAGGGCTCCCAAAGGTCGAGGCAGACGCTGTCGGGTGACGGATGCCCCCAGAGTTCAGCGGCGGTGAAACGCACGGTGTAGAGCCAGCGTGGATCTTCGCCCTGCCCCATGCCATTGGAATCCGGATAGACGTGCACGCCGCGCACCGCCGCGATCACGCCACGCTTTTCCATGGCGTAGGCCGGCAGGCGCGTGTGGCCGGGTGTTTCGTTGCGGATGGTGCGGATGGCATCGCCAACTGCGAAGGCGGCTGTGGCTTTCGACTCGCGGATATAGGGAAAGCCCTTGGCCAGGGTGGCGGCAACTGCCTCCCCCTTCAGCACGCGCGGCGGCGGCTTCGGCGGGTCGATGGCGTGGCCCGCCTCAAGGTCGCGCGCTGTCACCATGCCGCGTTCCTGCAGGTTCTGGGTCAGGGCCGTGAGCCAGATGTCGTAGTAGTTGGCGGACCAGTAGAAATCCTGCGGCAGCCGCTCGCGCCTGTGGCGGTTCTGGTCGCCTGTCCAGGCGCCCGACGCCCCCATGGCGACCGTGAAACCAAGCACGCGGCGTTCCCAGCCTGCGTGGAAGACAGGTTCGTCCCTTTCCGGATTGATGGGGCCGAAGCCGTCGCGGCCGCCGAGGTCCTGCGCGCCGATCATGTGGGCGCTCCTGCGACGCCAGTGCCGATCATGGAGTCACGGGTGACGATGGCGGCGAGTTGTTCCTCACTCCAGCCTCCGGTTCCGGCGGGGCGTTCCGGGATGACGAGGTAGCGCATCTCGGCCGTCGAATCCCAGACGCGCACCTCCTTGCCCTCGGGCAGGGTGACGCCAAATTCGGCGAGTACCGTCCGTGGTTCCTTCACGGCGCGGGCGCGGTACGGCGGTGACTTGTACCAGACCGGCGGCAGGCCCAGCACCGGCCACGGGTAGCAGGAGCACAGGGTGCAGACGACCATGTTGTGAAGGTATGGCGTGTTGAACAATGCCACCATGTGCTCGCCCTGGCGGCCGGTGTAGCCCAGCGAGGCGATGGCCGCGCTGGCGTCGCGCTTCAGCCAATCGGCAAAGGCCGGATCAGTCCAGGCCTTGGCGACAACGCGGGCCCCCCGGTGCGGGCCGATCTCGGTCTCGTAGGTCTGGATGATGGCATCAACAGCAGCGGGATCGACATAGCCCTTCTCGACGAGAATGGATTCCAGCGCGCGGACGCGCAGTTCGATGGGCGAGAGTTCGCTGTTGTGCGGGTGATCGTGGTCGTCATGCGGCATGGATGCAGGCTAGCCGAGTTTTGGCAGCCTGCAAACCGCATTGCCGCATGCCTCAGTTGGCGGCAGCGATGGTCTTGTCGATTTCGCCCGCGGCTGCACCGCAAAAGCCTGCGGCATCGGCATCATGGGCAGCCTGCGTGTCTGACCACAGGGTGTCGAGCTGCTCCTGGGCGAGGCCGCTCTTCTGCTCCACCCGCTGCACGGCGTCGCCCAAGGCGCTCTCCTTTGCCGGGTCAAGGCCCAAATCACATTTCGCCGCTGCCACGCCTGCCTTGTAGGCCGAGACGAGGTCGGCCGGGGCCGACTGGGCCAAGACCGCCCCTGCCGTCAGCAGGGTGGCAACAGACAGGGCGGCGACGAGCTTGAGGTTCATGTGAAAAATCCCGTTTTGGTTGTGACGGCTTATCTGCGGTGATCATGTCCGAGATAAGGCGCTCAGGTGGCCGGATTCAAGTGCGGCAGGTTGTTCACGCCAGAAGGTTAATCATCCGCATGAGAGCATCAAAATCCTGGCGGCGGGCGGCACGGCGGGCCATGGCTTCGTCGTCAGCCCCCCATTCGGCAATCTGGTAGTCCTCGTCCACATGGGATGCGGCCCACCCCTGCTCGGCGGTGGCACGGTGCCCCACCAGCATCAGGGACAGGAGCGCGGACCCTGTCAAAGTGGTGAGGTTGTAGAGCACTGTGAGTGCATGGGGATTGAGGTCAACGGCAGCGGCACGCGCGGCGGAGATGGCCCCAGGGTCCTGTGCCACATGCATGATGCCGGATGCGGTCCTGAACTCATGGCCGAGGCTGGCGCGGGCATCCTCCAGCACCGGATTCCAGTGCCGCGCCTGGGCCTCCACCAGCGCTGTCGGCCTTTCGGCCCGGTAGCAGACGAGATCAGAGCCCACGTAGCTGGCAAAATCGTCCAGCACGGACTCACGCTCCGAAACGGCGCGGTCGATGGCCGTGTTGGCGTACTTGGTCATGGGCATGACGCCCGGATTGATGACCTTCTCCTGCGCCTCCCATTCCGCCGCAACGGCCTCGGCCAGCGCCCGGGTGGGGAGAACCAGCGGCGCCTTCATGGGCGTCTTCACGGCGCGGCCATCGAGCAGGATTTCATTGCCGGGACCGATGCTCACTGTCTTGTAGAAGCGCTTGGGCAAGGGCCGCTCGTAGCGGTCCTTCATCAGTCTGATCATGCGCTCGTCGTCGGTTTCGTCAGTCATCATCGCGGTCAAACCGTTTCGCATCAAATCCGAAAAGGTCGAAGGTGCGGAGCATGTGCTCCGGCAACGGGGCGGTCACATCCACGGTGCCGCCACGCGGGTGGGGAAAGACAAGACGGCGGGCGTGGAGGTGAAGCTGGTTCTCAACTCCGTCCGGCAAGTTGCTGTCACCATTGTATTTGTTGTCGCCAAGGATGGGCGTTCCGAGATGGTCCATGTGGGCGCGGAGCTGGTGCTGGCGCCCGGTCTGCGGGCGCAGCGACATCCACGCCGCGATCTTGGCCGCATGGTCGAGCACGGCATATTGTGTGACGGCGCGCTGTTCGTCTTCCTCTTCGCCCTCACGGGAGGCGCGCATGCGGTCGCCGTCGTCGCCCTTGGCCTTCACCAGTGCCACGTCAATGCGGCCCTGCATGGGGTGCGGCACACCCTTGACCACGGCCCAATAGGTCTTCTTCACGTTGCGGGTTGCAAAGAGCTTGCCCAGCGCCGAGGCCACGGCGCGGCGCTTGGCAATGACGATGACGCCGGAGGTGTCACGGTCGAGGCGGTGCACCAACAGCGGTCGCTCGCCCTTCTCCGCCCCCAGCCCCATGAGCAAGCCGTCGAGGTGATGGTGCGTCTTGGTGCCGCCCTGCACGGCAAAGCCCGAGGGCTTGTTCAGGACATAGATGTCCTTGTCCTCGTGCAGGATCATGGAGTCGAAGAAGCGGCGCTCCTCCTTCGACAGGGGCTTCACATCGGCCTTGGGGGCATCGGCGGGACGGCTGTCAAACGCCAGCGGTGGAACACGGATTTCCTGGCCCTGGGTGAGCCGTGAGTTGGTCTTGCAGCGCCCTGCTCCCACACGGACCTGGCCGGTGCGGGTGAGCTTGTTGAGATAGGCGAAGGTCACCTGCGGGAAATGCACCTTGAACCAGCGGTCCAGCCGCATGCCATCCTCGTCCGCCGAAACGACGTGGCGTTTGACCTCAGCCATCAGGCCATGCTCCGGGCGATGAGCGCGTAGCCGACAAAGACAGCGGCCAGCGACAGCAGCACCGAACCCAGCGCGTAGGTGATGGCGGTGGCGTTTTCGCCGCGCTGCATGAGATTGAAGACGTCCAGCGAGAAGGCTGAAAAGGTAGTGTAACCGCCGAGGAAGCCGGTGACGAGGAAGACCCGCGCGGCTTCGTGATCGGCAAACTTGCGCACCAGGAATGCGGTAATGACGCCGATGGCAAAACTGCCCAGCACATTGACCGCAAGCGTGCCCCAGGGCTGCTGTTCCCCCAGCACCGATGCCACGCCACGCACCGTGGCATAGCGCGCGACGGAGCCCAGTGCGCCGCCCAGGGCTACCCAGGCGAGGGAGCCCATCACAGCCAGCCTTTCCGCTTGAAATAGAGGAACGGCAGGATGGCCGAGAGCACCATGAGGCCCAGCGCCCAGGCATAGCCGTAGGTCCAGTCCAGTTCAGGCATGTACTTGAAGTTCATGCCGTAGATGGAGGCCACCAGCGTGGGCGGCAGGAAGACCACGGCGGCCACCGAGAAAATCTTGATGATGCCGTTCTGCTCGATCGAGATCATGCCCAACACGGCATCCAGCAGGAAGCTGATCTTGCCCGACAGGAAGCTGGAGTGGTCGGTGAGCGAGATGATGTCGCGCTGGAGAATCTTGATGCGGGCGCGGTTTTCCTTCATCTCGCGCGTCAGCTTGGTCTGGTCGATGATGGCCTGCATGTAGGCAACCATGCGGCCGATGGAGACAAGGCTTTCACGCATCTTGGAGGTGAAATCGCCCTCCTCACCGACCTTGCCCAGCAGTTCTTCCAGGTTCTTCGGCTTCTTGCGGCGGCGCGCGGCCCCCTTGCGGGTCGGGCGCTGGACAAAGGAGGTGTCAAACACCTGCTTCGAGGTATCATCAACAATGGCACCGACGCGCTCCAGATGGTCGGCGGCGCGGTCGACCACGGCTTCCAGCAGGCTGATGAGGATGCCCCAGCCGGTCATGGCGGTGGCCTGCGGTTTCATGGCCTGCTTGATATAGACCGGGAAGGCCTGCGGGTGATGATAGCGAATGGTGATCAGCTGGTTGGCCTTGATGATGAAGGTCACCGGGCTTGATTCCGGGCGGTCGTCCTCGCCGCGGCGGATCAGGTTGGCGGTCATGAAGGCCGCGCCGTCTTCCTGGTAGAGACGGCTGGAGGCCTCGATTTCTTCGAGTTCGCCACGGGTGGGGATGTCGATGCCGAGGGCGGCTTCAACGTCCTTTTCCTCTTCGGCGGAGGGTTCCACCATGTCCAGCCAGACAGCCGCCTTCAGCGCATCCACCGCCTCCACGCGCGGATGCTCGATCAGGCAGCCATTCTCTGTGCCGTAAACGGAAAGCATGGGGCCTGCCTACACGCTGGATATAAAAAGGCAAGAGCGGGTTCGGCGCGGCTTGCCTTGTCTGCGGGGTGTGATAGCGGAGGCCCATGACAAAACCTGTTCACGTGATTGGCGGCGGGATGGCGGGCTCGGAAGCGGCTTGGGCGCTGGCCCAGGCTGGTGTGCCCGTGGTGCTGCATGAGATGCGCCCCGTGGTCGCCACCGATGCCCACAAGACCGATGGCCTGGCCGAACTCGTCTGTTCCAATTCCTTCCGCAGCGACGACAAGGACCAGAACGCCGTTGGCCTGCTGCATGAGGAAATGCGTCTGGCGGGATCGCTGGTCATGGCGGTCGCCGCCCTGCACCAGGTGCCCGCCGGTGGCGCACTGGCGGTCGACCGGGATGGCTTTTCAGCCGAGATGACGCGGCGCATTGCGGCGCATCCGCTGATCAGCATCGAACGCGGCGAAGTGGCGGGACTGCCGCCCGCAGACTGGGACAGCGTGATTGTGGCGACGGGCCCCCTCACCTCGCCTGCGCTTGCGGAGGCAGTGCGCGGCCTGACGGGCGAGGCCGATCTTGCCTTCTTCGATGCCATCGCCCCTATCATCCACCGCGAGTCCATCAACATGGACGTGGCGTGGTTCCAATCACGCTATGACAAGGTGGGTCCCGGCGGCACGGGCAAGGACTACATCAACTGCCCCATGGACAAGGCGCAGTACGAGGCCTTCATCACGGCCCTGAACGAGGGCGACAAGGGTGACTTCAAAGAGTGGGAGAAGAACACGCCCTATTTCGACGGCTGCCTGCCCATTGAAGTGATGGCGGAGCGCGGGCCGGAAACACTGCGCTTCGGGCCGATGAAGCCGATGGGCCTCACCAACGCCCACAATCCCACCGTCAAGGCCTATGCCGTGGTGCAATTGCGGCAGGACAATGCGCTGGGCACGCTCTACAACATGGTGGGCTTCCAGACGAAACTGAAATACGCCGAGCAGGTGCGGGTGTTTCGCACCATCCCCGGGCTGGAAAATGCCGAGTTCGCGCGGCTGGGCGGGCTGCACCGCAACACCTTCCTCAACTCGCCCAAGGTGCTGGATGGCTTCATGCGGCTCAAGGCCGATCCGCGACTGCGCTTTGCTGGGCAGATCACGGGTGTTGAAGGCTATGTGGAGAGTGCTGCCATGGGGATCATGGCAGGCCGCATGGCAGCGGCGGAGCGGCTGGGCCGGCCCTTCCGCGTGCCGCCCGCGACCACCGCCCATGGGGCGCTCATCAATCACATCACCGGCGGGCACCTGCTGACGACGGATGGCGCAAAGTCATCGTTCCAGCCGATGAACGTCAATTTCGGGCTTTTTCCTCCGCCCACGGATTATCTTGCCAAGGGCATGAAGCATGCCGAGAAAGGCGTGGCACGCAAGCGCGCCTATACGTCGCGCGCGCTCAGGGACTTCGCAGACTGGCTGTCAAACGGGAGCGCATGATGACGCAATACGACCCCAACAACATCTTCACCAAAATCCTCAAGGGCGAGATTCCGTCGCACAAGATTTTTGAGGATGACCACACGCTGGCCTTCATGGATGTGATGCCGATGGTGGATGGCCACTGCCTTGTCATCCCGAAGCGGGGTTCACGCAACCTGCTGGATGCCGACCCGACCGTGCTGGCGCAGGTGATGGCGGCCGTGCAGAAGGTGGCGCGCGCCGCCGTCAAGGGCATGGGCGCGGAAGGCTGCCAGATCAGGCAGTACAACGAACAGGCCGCGGGACAGACGGTGTTCCACCTGCATTTCCATGTGCTGCCGCTGCGCACTGGCGACAGCGTGAAACCCCATGTGGGCGGCATGGCGGACCATGCCGTGCTGGCGCGGCATGCGGAGCTGATCAGGGCGGCGATTGAGGGGTGACTCTGGCGCACGCTTCCCCTGTTCTGCAACGTCTCGCTTTTCGTCCACCACATTCCGTCAGCCCGGCGCAGGCCGGGCCGGTGCTTTGCCTCGCAGCGAAGGGGCACACGTCAAAACGACAAGATCGCGCGCGATATGCCTAAGTCGGCAACGGTTTGACCATAGCCCTGGCCCGGCCTGCGCCGGGCTGACGAACAAGATATGAGACGTGGCATGACAGGTCACGGGGCGCGCGCCTGACAGATCGTTCGGCGCGAGAGTCAAAGGCACACCCTAGCCCCGGTCCTTCCGCAGCTTGGCCCAGTAGTCGAGGCGCTTCTTCAGTTCGCGCTCGAAACCGCGTTCCACCGGATCGTAGAAGCGGTGGCGGGGCATGGCGCCGGGGAAATAGTTCTGGCCCGAGAAGGCGTCCGGTTCGTCGTGGTCGTAGCGGTAGCCGGTGCCATAGTCCTGCTGCTTCATCATCTTCGTCGGCGCGTTGAGGATGATCTTGGGCGGCATGAGCGAACCCGTCTCCTTCGCCTTCGCCATGGCGGACTTGTATGCGGTGTAGAGGGCGTTGGATTTGGGTGCGCTGGCGATGTAGACACAGGCCTGCGCGAGTGCGAGTTCACCTTCGGGTGAGCCCAGGAATTCGTACGTATCCTTGGCGGCCAGCGCCTGTGTCATGGCTTCGGGATCGGCAAGCCCCACGTCCTCGTTGGCCATGCGCACGAGACGGCGCGCGATGAAGAGCGGGTCTTCGCCCGCCACAAGCATGCGCGCGAGATAGTACAGCGCCGCATCGGGATCGGAGCCGCGCACCGATTTGTGCAGGGCGGAAATCAGGTTGTAGTGACCATCCGCCGCCTTGTCATAGAGCGGCAGGCGCTTGGCGACGATCTTGCCCAATTGTTCGGACGAGAGTGGTGCTGCCCCTTCCGGCACGCCTGCGAAGACCTCCTCCACCAGATTGAGGAAGTAGCGCCCGTCGCCATCGGCCATGGTGACAAGGGCGGCGCGCGCCTCCGCATCCACCGGCAGGCTGCGGCGCTCGAACATCTCGGCCCGGCGGATCAATGCTGCAAGCGCCTCCTCGCTCAGCCGGTTCAGCACCAGCACCTGACAGCGGGAGAGCAGCGCGCCGTTCAGTTCAAAGGACGGATTCTCGGTGGTTGCACCCACCAGCGTGATGGTACCGTCTTCCACGAAAGGCAGGAAGGAATCCTGCTGGGATTTGTTGAAACGGTGGATTTCGTCCACGAACAGGAGTGTCGAACGCCCCTGCTCGCGGCGCATGCGGGCCTGTTCAAAGGCCTTCTTGAGATCAGCAACACCGGAGAAGATGGCCGACATTTGCTCGAACACCAGCCCCGTCTCGCCCGCCAGCAGGCGCGCCATGGTGGTCTTGCCAGTGCCGGGCGGCCCCCAGAGAATAATCGACGGAATGCGTCCCGCCGCCAGCATGCGGGTGAGCGTGCCATCCTCGCCGACCAGATGATCCTGCCCCACGACGTCAGCCAGCTTCTGCGGGCGCAGGCGGTCGGCGAGCGGCCTCGGCCCCTCGCGCGTCACGCCGCCCGCATCGAACAGGTTTGTCATCAGCGCAGGCGGATGGCGATCTGCTTGCCGCCGCGCTCGATGGCGATGGACCAGCGGTCCGGCTCTTCGGCAAGGGCGTCGCGCAAGTCCTTCACGGATGCGATTTCCTTGCGGTTGACCAGCAGCAGCAGGTCACCCTTCTTGAAGAAACGCTGCGCCGGGCCCTTGCCGATGTCCGTGACCACCACGCCAGCCGCATCGGCCGCCATGCCCACTTCCTCCGCCACGGCGGGGGAAAGATTGGCCACGGTCATGCCATCGAAGGGGGAACGGGCATCCACCGTCAGTTCATCGCGCGGGGTGGTTTCAGGGGCGGCCACCATCTGGAGCCGGGTTTCAAACTCGCGCTCGCCGCGACGGTATTCCACGATGCGGCTCTCGCCAATCCTGACGGTGCCGACACGGAAGCCGAACTCCTGGGCGCTTTCGATGGCGCGTCCCTCAAAGCCGATGATCACGTCACCCCGGCGCAGTCCTGCGGCGGCCAGCGGGCTTGCGGGATGCAGCTTGGCGATGAGGGCCCCTTCCGGCCGCGCCAGCCCCAGACTGTCGGCAAGATCAGAGGTCACGTCCTGCAACTGCACGCCCAGCCAGGGCCTGCGGATGCGGCTGTCGCCGGACTCGGCGCTTTGCACCACCGTCTGCACCATGTTGGCGGGAATGGAGAAGCCGATGCCGATGGAGCCGCCGGACTTGGAGAAGATCGCCGTGTTGATGCCCACCAGTTCGCCCTGCATGTTCACCAGCGCGCCGCCGGAATTGCCGGGATTGATGGCGGCGTCCGTCTGGATGAAGAACTGGTAGTCGGTAACGCCCACGCGGGTGCGGGCGAGCGCCGAAACGATGCCGGAGGTCACGGTCTGGCCCACGCCGAAGGGATTGCCGATGGCGAGCACGAGATCACCCACCTCAAGGTCGTCGGCATTGGCGAAGGGCAGTGCCGGCAGCTCCTCGTCCTTCACCTCGATCTTGAGCACGGCGAGGTCGGTGCGTTCGTCGGCCAGCAAGACCTTTGCTTCAAACTCACGCTTGTCGGCCAGCACCACGCGCAGTTCGGTGGCGTTGGCGACGACGTGGTTGTTGGTGACGATGGTGCCGCCGGAATCGACAATCACGCCGGAGCCGAGCGAGTTCTGCACGCGTTCACGCGGGCGGCCGAAACTGCCATCCTCGCCAAAAAAGCGGCGGAAGAACGGGTCGGCACCAAAGGTCTGTTCGCGCTGGGTGACGAGCGTCTTGGCATAGACGTTGACCACGGCGGGTGCGGCCCGCTTCACCACGGGTGCGAAGGACAGTGTCACCTCCTCGCGGCTGCGCGGTGTCTGCTTGGCTGTCTGAGCCTGCGCGGCAACGGCCACCAGGGCACACAGGATCATCGCGGTCATCAATCGAAGCATGAGGTGTTCCGTCCTTGTTGGTACTGCCGCCAGCGGGGCCGCCGGTGCCAGCGTTATCTGCGATCCAGTTTTGTTGACAAGATGACCGAGGTTTCGACATCGATGACACCGGGCAGTTGTGTCATCTGGTCGATCAGGCGGTCAATCTCCTCGGCGGTTCCGGCGCGCACCAGCGCCACATAGTCGAACTTGCCGCTCACCGCATAGAGTGTTTCAACCTGCGGGATGCGGGAGACGGCGCGCGACACGTCCATCTGCTTCTTGGGCTCGGCTCCCAGCGAAATCATGGCGGAAAGGCCGCTGGCCCTGTTCTCCGTCCCCAGTTTCACGGCATAGCCCGCGATGGTCCCGCTCTCCTCCAGCCGCTTCAGCCGGTCCTGCACGGTTGTGCGCGACAGGCCCAGCTTGCGGGCGAGTGATGCCACGGGTTCGCGGGCATTGAGGCGCAGAAGGCCCAGCAGTTCATCGTCTTTCGTGGTCATCTGATCACTCCGCCGGAATTGGCGTCATAATGACGCCTTCTCCGGCGTTTGGCAACAGATTGCCGTCTTTCAGCCGTCATCTCTTGCCCCCATGTTGCGCCCCTGTCTTGGGAGGGAATCATGTCCGCAGCCACCGTCATCACGCCCCAGTTCGCGACCCGCAAGGCCTATGAAGATGCGGGCCAGGTTGCCGCCGCACTCCAGCCGGACGAGCCGGTGTTCTGCTTTTCGGCAGCGGAACTGAAATCCCGCGCCCAGCAGTTCCTCTCCCTCTTTCCGGGCCTCGTCACCTATGCGGTGAAGTGCAACCCCTCGCGCGAGGTTCTGGCAACGCTGGCCGAGGCCGGCATTTCCTCGTGGGATGTGGCGAGTGTGCATGAAATGGCGGCCGTTCACGCCGTGCAGCCCAAGGCGCATTTCCACTACCACAACCCGGTGAAGTCGCGCCGCGAGATCACGGATGCCTACAGCGTCTATGGCTGCCGCCGCTTCGTGGTGGACTGCAAAGAAGAGCTGCTGAAGATCCATGACATTGTGGCTGGCGACAAGACGGTGGAAATCGCCGTGCGCCTGGTGCTGCCGCGCGACCGCGGTTCATCGGCCCATGACTTCTCCACCAAGTTTGGCGCGCCAGAGCATGTCTGCGTGGAACTGCTGCAGCAGGTGGTGGCGCTGGGCTACACGCCGGTGCTGACATTCCATCCGGGTTCGCAGTCGAAGGAGCCGCAGGTTTACGTGCGCCACATCGAGGCGGCGGCGCGCATTTCCAAACAGGCAGGCGTTGCCATCGGCACGCTGAATGTGGGCGGCGGTTTCCCGGCCAACTACGAACTTTCCACGGCGCCGGAGCCGGAGGTGTTCTTCCGTGCCATTGACACTGCCGTGGTGCGCACCTTTGGTGCGGCGAAGCCGAAGCTGGAATGCGAGCCCGGCCGCGGCATGGTGGCGACCTGCATGTCGCTGCTGACGCGGGTGAAACTGGTGTGTTCGGATGGCGACGACATCTTCATCAACGACGGCGTCTATGGCGGGCTCATGGAATACATGCAGGCACCGGACCTGCGCCCGCCCTTCCGCGTGCTGCGCGACGGCAAGGAGATCGAGGGCCACGCCAAGTCCTGGAAGGTCTTCGGCCCCACCTGCGACCCGCTGGACGTGCTGCCGCACCGCCTCGACCTGTTCGAAGGGCTGGCGGAAGGCGACTACATCGAATTCGGCACGCTGGGCGCCTACGGCATCGCCACAGCGACGCGCTTCAACGGCTACGGCGACCACAAGGTGGTGGCCGTGGAGCATGTGCTGGAGATGTGAGGGGGCGTGAGGTTGCCGCCCCTCAGACCGTCACCCCGGCGCACGCCGGGGCCCAGACCAACCACGCGTCCTTTTGTCAGAGCAATTGATTTGGGTGCTTCTGGGCCCCGGCGTGCGCCGGGGGGACGGGTTAGTTGGTGCATGTT
>ERZ1645187.2398-NODE-2398-length-16521-cov-6.845864_pt1 | contig 16521 bp, 17 predicted proteins | sample MGYA00575352_ERZ1645187 | MGnify/ENA primary metagenome ERZ1645187 (study PRJEB40837, sample SAMN11349314) | freshwater sediment metagenome | isolation source: river sediment | host: Sediment | place: India: Wazaribad , New Delhi | collected 2017-02-21 ... | reverse complement strand
CCGAGCTGATGCAGAAACTGGTGGAGATCACCGAAGCCTACCAGGACAAGCAAGACATGTCCGACCGCGACAAGATCATGGACTTGCTGCGCCGCTTCCGCTTGCAACTTTGACCTGCAGCAGAAAAGAATCGATCCAAAATAATTAAAAAAGCCCGCAGCTAGCGGGCTTTTTTATAGTGCAGATTGTCCTCAACCGCGCGCCGCGCGCGACATCCGCAGGCCGAACATCGCGATCAGCTCGCGCTGCACTTCGTTCACACCGCCACCGAAGGTCATGGTCTGGCACTTGCGGAAGCCCTCTTCCAGGCGCCCTTCCACCACGGTGTGTGACTGGCGGCGACGGATCAGGCCGGCGGCGCCGACGATGTCCATCATCAGGCGGTAGCATTCGATGGACGATTCGGTCACGTACACCTTCATCGCCGAGGAATAGGCCGGATCCGGCTGGCCCTGGTTCAGCTGCCACATCATGCGCGAGTTGACGATGCGCATGGCCTTCAGGCGCGCATAGCACTCGGCGATGCCGGACTGCACCCACGGCTCGTCGATGACGCGATTGCCATTGGCCTGCTCTTCACGCGTCCAGTCGAGGAAGAACTGGAAGTCGCGCTGCGTCCACACGCCGATGGCGGCCAAGCCCACGCGCTCGTGGTTGAGCTGCGAGGTGATGAGGTTCCAGCCGCGGTGCAACTTGCCGACGAGGTTGGTGGCCGGCACGCGCACGTTGTCGTAGTAGCTCATGCAGGTAGGCACGTCACCCACGGTGCGGATATGCGCGAACGAGAAGCCCTTGGCTGCAGTCGGCACGATGATCATGCTGATGCCCTTGTGCTTCGGCGCATCCTTGTCGGTACGCGCGGCGAGCCAGATGTAATCAGCGTTGTCGGCACCGGAGGTGAACACCTTGGTGCCGTTGATGACGAACTCGTCACCGTCCAGCGTGGCCGAGGTGGTGAGTGAGGCCAGGTCAGTACCTGCGCCCGGCTCGGTGTAACCGATGGCGAAATGGATCTCGCCGGCAGCAATCTTCGGCAGGTAGAACTGCTTGTGCTCTTCCGAGCCGTGTTCCATCAGCGCAGGGCCGACAGTGCCGAGCGTGACAAACGGGATCGGCGCACCGGCGATGTAGGCTTCCTCAAGGAAGGCCAGCTGTTCGGCCTGGCCGCGGCCCTGGCCGCCGTATTCTTTCGGCCAGCCGATGGCGAGCCAGCCGTCCTTGCCGATCTGGCGCACGGTGTCGCGGAAAATCTGCCCGCTTTCGCGGGCATGGCAGCCTTCCTTGACCTCGGGGGTCATGATCTTCGCGAAGTAGGCGCGCAGCTCCTGGCGCAGCGCTTTGACTTCTTTCGACTCGTCAACAAACATGAGTACACCTCTTCAAGGACTGCCAACTGGGTTTCTGAGGGGCATTGTAGCGGTGTCGCCGGCCTTTACGACCGACGGAAAATACGCAGGCTACCAGCTGAGGCGCGAGGCCTGTTCCTTGCCGGTGTCGGCATCACGCAGCACCAGCCGCAGGCCGGTTTTCTTCAGGAATCGGAAGGCGGGGTTGTTGCCCCAGTGCTTGATGGCACTGCGGGCACGGGCGAAGTTCTCGGTCTGCGTCACCACCGTGACCTCCACCTGCTCGCAGCCGCTGCCGCGCCGGCCCTGCCAGTCCAGCAGCTGGGTGCTGCCGAGCGTGGACAGGCCGGTGGAGAGCCGCGTCCAGTCCAGGGCCACCACCTCGGCCGTGAACTTGTACTTGCTGCCGAACAGGCTTTTCTTCACCAGCACCTCGTCCCAGTGCAGCCCTTCCTTCAGCGCCGGCCTGGCGGGCGCCGCCACCGGGCCGGGCGCGATGGCAGCCAGCCCGCCGCAGATGCGGGCAGGGTCCACCTGGCCCATGCGGATCTGCTGGATCAGTTTGGTGATCTCCATGCCGCTCTGGAAACGGTGCTCCGGCGACTTGGCCATCATCTTCTCGAGGATGCCCTGGTAGCGGCTATACGGCGGCGGCAATTTGGGGATCGGCGACTTCAGGTGCTTCATCGCCAGCGCCATGAACTCCGGGTCCTCGTAGGGCGGCTTGCGCGTGAGCATCTCGTAGAACATCACACCGAGGGCATAGAGGTCGGAGCGACCATCGATACGGTGGCCCTGCAGCTGTTCCGGGCTCATGTATTTCGGTGTGCCGAGCACGGCGCCGGCCACAGTGACCTGGCTGCTGGCATTGATCTGGCGGGCAATGCCGAAATCGGTCAGTACGGCGGAGCCGTTCTCGCGGAACATGATGTTGCCGGGTTTCACATCGCGGTGGATATAGCCCTTTTCATGGGCAAAATGCAGGGCGGATGCCATGTCGGCGGTGATCTGCAGCACTTCCTGTTCATCCAGCCCGCGGGCGATCCACTGGGCCAGGTCACCGCCCGGCAGCAGCTCCATGACCATGTAGAAGGTGCCGGCCCGCTGGCCGAAGTCGTAGACCGGGATGATGTTGGGATGCGACAGGCTCGCGACAGTCTCGGCCTCGCGCAAGAAGCGTTGGGCAAACTCGAGGTCCGAGGCATAGGCCGGGGCCAGCACCTTGATCGCCACCTGGCGCTTGAACGCCTCCTGCCTCGCCAGGTAGACCTGGGCCATGCCGCCCTCGCCGATCTGGCGGATCACCGTGTAACCGGGCAATTCGAACAACGCCTTCTCCACGCAATGCTTTTTACCATCATAACACCGCCCCCGTGCAGCCACCGTAATTCCCACAAGCCCGCACCTTGGCGACTGTGGCAAAATGCAGGCACTTTCCTGTGACCATGACGAGCGAGGTTGTCAGCATGGACTTCTCCTTTACCGAAGAGCAGACCCAGATCAAGGATCTGGCCAACCAGATCCTGCGCGAGAACTGCCACGACGATTTCCTGATGCAGTTCGGCAAGAGCGGCGAGCTGTACAGCCAGAGCCTGTGGCAGCTGTTCGGCGAAGCCGGCCTGCTCGGCACCGCTGTGCCGGAAGCCCAAGGCGGCAGCGGCTTCGGTTTCATCGAGCTGTGCCAGATGCTGGAAGAACAGGGCCGCTTCGTGGCGCCAATCCCGCTGCTGCCCAGCCTGGTGCTCGGCGGCCTGCCGCTGGCGCGCTTCGGCAGCGACGCGCAACAGGCGAAATACCTGCCAGCGCTGGCGACCGGCGAAGCGATCCTCACCGCCGCCGTGGCTGAGGAATCGATGGTCGCCGCGATGCGCCCCACCTGCACCGCCAGCCAGGAAGGCGGCCAGTGGATATTGAATGGCGAACGCCTCTGTGTGCCGTATGCGGCCCAGGCTGCGGTGGTACTGGTGGCTGCCGATACTGCAGATGGCAAGGCCGTCTTCCTCGTGGAGCCGGGCAGCGCCGGCGTGAAGACCGAATACGTCGACAGCACCAACCACGAGCCGCTCTACCACCTGCAATTCGCCAACGCCGCTGCTGATTACCTCGGTGGCGCCGACGTGCTGGCCTTCATCGTGCAGCACGCCGATGTAGCCGCCGCTGCGACGATGATCGGCATCACCGAGGAAGCCCTGCGCCGCACAGCGGAATACACGTCCGAGCGCAAGCAGTTCGACACGCCGATCGCCAGCTTCCAGAACACCACGATGAAATGCGCCGACGCCTACATCGACATCGAGTGCCTGCGCTCGTCCTACTTCGAGGCGATGTGGAAATTGAGCGAAGGCATCCCGGCTGCCGCCGAAGTGCACACCGCCAAATGGTGGGCCTGCACCAGCGGCCACCGCGTGGCGCATACTGCCCAGCACCTGCACGGCGGCATCGGCTCCGATGTGGAGTACCCGCTGCACCGCTACTACCTGTGGTTCAAGCAGATGCAAGTGGCAATGGGCGGCGGCAACCTGCAGCTGGCGCAACTCGGCGAGCTGCTGGCGAAAGACAGCAGCATCCAGCTGCTGCCGCAAACCGCCTGACAACACGGGGACGCGAACGATGGGCATGGACGTGATTCGCGACTGCGCGCTGTTCAAACTACTCGATGACGAGCAATTCGCCCACATCGAGCCTCGCCTGCACCTGATCGAACTGGATGCCGGCCAGGTGCTGTACAGCGAAGGCGCGCCGGCCGACACCGTGTCCATCGTGCTGGACGGCTCGCTGGAAGCGGTGAAGATGAGCGTGCTCGGCGGCGAGGAAACCGTGCTCAGCGAATTCGGGCCCGGCGACGTGATCGGCGAGATGGCGCTGCTGTCTGACCGCAAACGCTCGGCCAGTATCCGCGCGCAGTCACCCACTCGCCTCGCGAGTTTCCAGCGCGCGGTATACGGTGCTGTGGAGCGCCAACGGCCCGACATCGCTCTCGCGGTGATGAAAGCCGTGGCGCGCATCCTCGCCCAGCGCCTGCAGGACACGTCGGCCGACCTCGCCGATGTGTGCGCCTGATCCCTTCAAGCTGCCGTGTCTTTCAGCCCGCTGATTGATGAACTGATCACCGCCCTGCGCTGCCTGCCCGGTGTCGGCCCCAAGTCGGCCCAGCGCATGGCTTTCCAGTTATTGCTGCAACGCCGCGACGGCGCAGCCCGCCTCACCCGCACCCTTGAACGCGCACTGGAGCAGGTCGGCCAGTGCAGCCAGTGCCGCACACTGACAGAACAGACGCTGTGCGAGGTCTGCGCCAACCCGCGCCGCAACCGCGCACTGCTGTGCGTGGTGGAAAGCCCGATCGATGCCCTCGCGCTGGAAACCGCCGGCAGTTACCAGGGCCTCTACTATGTGCTGCACGGCAAGCTGTCGCCGATTGATGGCATCGGCCCGGCCGAGATCGGCATCCCGGCGCTGTTTGAACGGCTGCAACAGGAACCGGTGGAAGAGCTGATCGTCGCCACCAATGCCACGCTGGAAGGCGAAGCCACCGCACACTACATCGCCGACCGCGCGCGCAGCCTCAGCATCCGCTGCACGCGCATTGCGCATGGCGTACCGCTCGGCGGCGAACTCGAATACGTGGATGGCGGCACCTTGTCACATGCGCTGTCGGGACGCACGGCAATATGAGAGCGATTGCGGCGGATCGCCACTACATCCACAGCGACAGCGGCCTGCGCGCCGCCGCCGACCAGTGGCGCAAGGCTCCCGCACTCGGCATCGACACCGAATTCATCCGCGTCGACACCTTCCACCCGCAACCGGCGCTGGTGCAGGTCAGCGACGGCCGCGAGTGCTGGCTGGTCGACGTGCTCGACGTGAAGCATTTCGCACCGCTGGCCGAGATCCTCACCGAACCGCAAATCACGAAAATCGTGCACGCCGCCGGCGAGGACCTCGAAGTGTTCGACCGCCTGGTCGGCGCACTGCCGCAGCCGCTGTTCGACACGCAGATTGCCGCCGCCTTCTGCGGCCATGGCCCCTCGATCGGCTACAGCCGCCTGGTACAGGGTGTGCTCGGCGTCGAGCTGTCGAAAGACCAGTGCCGTTCCGACTGGCTCGCCCGCCCGCTGACCGACGAACAACAGCATTACGCCTGCCTCGACGTGCTGTACCTGCCAGCCCTGTACGAACACCTCGGCGGCGTGCTGGCCCAGCGCCAGCGCATTGACTGGTCGGCGGAGGAAAACCTGCGCCAGCTCGCCCGTTACCGCGAACAGCGCGAATCGCCGTACAACATCGAACGCATCACCAATGCCTGGCGGCTGGGCGACAGCGAGCGCCAGCGCCTCTGGCACTTGCTGCTCGGCCGCGACGCCCTGGCACGCGCGCACAACAAGCCGCGCAACCACATCGCACGCGATTTCGCGCTGTTCGACATGGCGCGCCGGCCGCCGAAGCATGTCGCGGAGCTGTCGGCCATCGACGGCTTGCGCCCGTCCGGCATCCGCCAGTTCGGCAGCGAGCTGATCCGGCTGGCGCAGGAAGTGCCGCCAGACCTGCTGGTGCCTCCACTGTTCGAACCACTGGGCCGGCTGGAGAACAACCGCGTGAAGGAATTGCGCGGCGTGACGGAACAGGTGGCCGTGGCACAGGACCTGCCCACCGAGCTGCTGGTGCGCAAGCAGGAGCTGGAGTCACTGGTGCGGCAACATGCCAGCGCCTCGGCTATCATGCTGCCCGAGCGCTTCAATGGCTGGCGGGAACCTGTCATCGCCCGGCCGCTGCGCGATTGCATCCACAGCTGGAGCTGAGATGGGCGACAACACCTACCAGCATGACCAGAAACGCCTGGTCGAGATTTTCCGCAGCCCGCGTGAGGAAGGCCTGTACCTGTACGTGGACCGCCAGGAAGGCACCGCGCGCGTGCCGCCCGAACTGATGGCCCGCTTCGGCCAGCCACAAAGCGCGATGGTGCTGTTGCTGGAACCGACGCGCCAGCTCGCCCGCGCTGACGCCGGCAAGGTACTCGAGCTGATCCGCGAACAGGGTTACTACCTGCAACTGCCGCCGCTGCCGGACCAGGAAATGTTTGCCGTGCGCGCCAACAACCAGAAACTGGGACGCTGACGGCCGCACGCCGCCCACCGGGAACCTGCCATGACTGCCGCCGATATCGAACTCGCCCGCATGACCTACCTCGCTGCCGCGCTGGGCGCCCTGCTGTTTGCCAGCATCATGCTGCGCGGCCTGTGGCGCCCGCTGCGGATGTTGTTGCTGGCTGGGGTGCTGAGCCTGTTGTTCACGCCGTTTTTTGTGCAGCAGAAGCTGCCGGACGGCCATGAGCAGAACATGGTGCCGGCCTTTGTGGTGATGCTATATGACGCGGCCAACAACCGCGCCGAGTGGCGCCAGGCGATCCAGCGCGCCGGGACACCGATTGCCGTGGTCGCCGGCATCACCGGCTTGCTGGCGCTGGTGCTGGCCTTCCTGTTGCCCAAACCGGCCAAACCGGCGAAGCCGGCACCAGCCAAGAAAACCAAGGCCAATCCGTACCTGCCGGAAGATTTCCAGCCGGAATGAAGCGATCCTGACCGGAGCCGTCGCATGACTGACGCCACCCAGACTCCTGCAGCCGACACGTTGCTGCATTGCCGCTACCTGATCCCGGTCATCCCGGAAAACACCGTGCTGCAACAGCAGAGTATCGCCATCGGCAACGGCCAGATCATCGCCATCCTGCCGCGCGCCGAGGCGGAACAGCAGTTCCCCGGGATCAGTGCGGTGGAACTGGGCGACCATATCGTGCTGCCGGGCCTCATCAACCTGCACACCCATGCCGCGATGAGCCTGCTGCGCAGTTATGCCAATGACCTGCCGCTAATGGACTGGCTGAACAAGCATATCTGGCCTGCAGAAGGCCGCTGGGTCAGCGATGCCTTTGTCTACGACGGCACGCGCCTCGCCATCGGCGAGATGATCCGCAGTGGCACGACCACCTTCAGCGACATGTATTTCTTCCCCGAAGCCGCTGCCCGCGCGGCACTGGCCGCCGGCCTCCGGTGCCAGCTGTCATTCCCGATCTTCGAATTCCCGAGCAACTGGGGTGCCGGCCCGCAGGAATACCTGGAGAAAGGCCTCGCCCTGTTTGACCAGTACCGCGGCTCGACACGCGTGAAAATGGCTTTCGGCCCGCATGCACCCTACACCGTCGGCGACGAGAGCCTGGCCAAGGTGGTGATGCTGGCAGAGGAGCTCGATGCGAATGTACAGATACACCTGCATGAAACGGCGTTTGAAGTGGCAAGCGCCGTGCAGGACACCGGTGTGCGCCCGGTCGAACGGCTGCGCCGGCTCGGCCTGCTGACACCGCGCACACAATGTGTGCACATGACAGCACTGGATGACAGCGACATCGCCACCATCGCCAGCACCGGCAGCAATGTGGTGCACTGCCCGGATTCGAACCTGAAACTGGCCAGCGGCTTCTGCCCGGTGGACCGGCTGCAGAAAGCCGGTGTGAATGTCGCGATCGGCACCGATGGTGCCGCCAGCAATGATGACCTGGATCTGTTTGCCGAATTGCGCAGCGCCGCGCTGCTGGCGAAAGCGGTCGCCAACGATGCCACCGCGCTGGATGCCCACGCTGCCTTGCGCATGGCGACGATCAACGGCGCGCGTGCCCTCGGTCTGGATCACCTGGTCGGCAGCATCGAAGCGGGCAAGCAGGCCGATATCATCGCCGTGCGTATCGACACGTTGTGCGCGCAGCCGCTGTATGACCCGGCGTCATCGCTCGTCTACACCGGCAGCGGTGCGCGGGTGTCGGATGTGTGGGTGGGCGGCAAGCGCCTGCTGAACAACCGCGCCCTGACCACAATGGATGAAGCAGAACTGCTCGCCACGGCGATGCAGTGGGGCGAAAAAATCCGCGGCAATTGATGCGTTTCCCGTAGGGGCGACCTGCGGTCGCCCTAGGCATCCGCGTTGTTCAGCCACGTAACAGAAGACGATCCGCATTCCGGCGCAATCTGTTGCACCAGCCACGGCAATGCCTCGCGCATCCTGTCTTCGAGCGTCCACGGCGGATTGATCACCAGCATGCCGCTGCCGGCCATGCCACCCTCGCCGGCCACCGGCTCGCGCACATACAGCTCAAGCTGCAACAGTTTCTGCACCGGCAGTGCCGCGATCATTTTCACGAGTTTCTGCGCCCGCTGCGGCTCCACCACCGGATACCAGACCAGGTAGGTGCCGGTGGCAAAACGCTTCAGCGCCTCGCGCAGCGCTTCCACCACCGCCACATCATCCGCTGCCAGCTCATAACTCGGGTCAACCAGCACGACGCCCCGCCGCTCTTTCGGCGGCAGCGCAGCTTTTAACGCGGCATAGCCGTCCTCCTTCGTCACGCGCAGGTTGCGCCGACCGGCAGCGTTGTCGCGCAGCGCGAGGTATTCCTGCGGGTGCAATTCGTTGGCCACCAGGCGATCCTGCGGGCGCGCCATGGCCTGCACCAGCAGCGAGGAGCCTGCGTAATAGTGCAGTGTGCCATCGGCATTGAAAGCGCGCAGCGCTGCCAGGTAAGGCTGCAACAGTGCCGGAGGCTGAGTTGCGCCCCACACCCGTGCAATCCCGTCGCGGTATTCTCCGGTTTTCTGTGCCATCGGGTGCTGGAGGTTGTACAGGCCGCGTCCGCCATGGGTGTCGTGGCAGTAGAACGGCTTGTCTTTCTGCAGCAGGTAATCGGCGACAAAACAGAGGATCGTGTGCTTCAGCACATCGGCATGGTTGCCGGCGTGGAAGCCGTGCTGGTAACTGAGCATCGGGCTTATTTCGACAGGTAGGACATCGCCTGGTCGAGGCCGGCGATGGTGAGCGGGAACATGCGGTTCTCGACCAGGTCACGCACCAGTTTGATGCTGTGCGTGCGCGGCCAGTATTCCTCCGGCATCGGGTTGAGCCAGACCAGCTTGGGATAGGTTTCCGTCAGGCGCTGCATCCACACGGCACCGGCTTCCTCGTTGTGGTACTCGATGTTACCACCGACATGGGTGATCTCGTACGGCGCCATGCTGGCATCGCCGACAAAAATCACCTTATAGTCCGCGGCATACTTGTGCATCACGTCCATCATCGGCGTTTTCTCACTGAAGCGCCGCACGTTGTTCTTCCACACATATTCGTAAATGAAATTGTGGAAGTAGAAATACTCCAGGTGCTTGAACTCGGAGCGCACGGCGGAAAACAGCTCCTGGCACATTTCTACGTGCGGATCCATCGAACCGCCGATATCGAAGAACATCAGCACCTTCACCGCGTTGTGGCGCTCCGGCACCATCCGGATATCGAGCAGGCCGGCATTGCGCGCAGTGGAGCGGATCGTGTCATCGATATCCAGCTCTTCCTCGGCGCCCTGGCGCGCAAACTTGCGCAGCCGCTTCAGTGCCACCTTGATATTGCGCGAGCCGAGTTCCACCGAGTCATCCAGGTTGCGGTACTGGCGCTGTTCCCAGACCTTGGCCGCGCGCTGGTTCTTGCCCTCGCCGCCCACGCGTATGCCTTCCGGGTTGTAGCCGCTGTGACCGAACGGCGAAGTGCCGCCAGTGCCGATCCACTTGTTGCCACCAGCATGGCGTTCCTTCTGTTCAGCCAGCCGCTTCTTGAATTCCTCGATCAGTTTCTCCAGCCCGCCGAGCGACTGGATCTGCTTTTTTTCCTCTTCCGTCAGGTGCTTCTCGAACTCCTGGCGCAACCACTCATCGGGGATCATCGCGGCAATCAGGTCATCGACCGTCTGCATGTCCTTGAAGTAGCGACCGAAGGCCAGGTCGAAACGGTCGAAATATTTCTCGTCTTTCACCAGGCAGGTGCGCGACAGCACATAGAAGTCTTCGATGCTGGCGAACACCAGGTGCAGCTGCAAGGCTTCCAGCAAGACGAGGAACTCCTTGATGGATACCGGGATGCCGGCATTTTTCAGCGTGAAGAAAAAATTGATCAGCATGGGATTATTTCAGCTTGAAGCGCAGCGCCTGGTTTCCCAGTTGCTGGACCTGCTGGTTGATGTCATTGACTGCCTGCGACAGCTCCTGGGCCACCTCGGCACTGCGGCGGCTGGCGGACTCGATCTGCGACACCGCCATATTGATCTGCTGCACACCGCTGTACTGCTCGTCCGACGCGTTGGAAATTTCCCGCACCAGCTCCGAGGTCTGCACCACTTGGGGCACGATCTGCCCGAGGATGCCGCTGGCTTGCTCCGATACTCGCGCGACATTGTCGGCCAGAGCGGTGATCTCGGCGGCGATCAGCTTGCTGCGCTCGGCCAGCTTGCGCACTTCGGTGGCCACCACGGCAAAACCGCGCCCATGTTCGCCGGCGCGCGCTGCCTCGATCTCGGCGTTCAGCGCCAGCAGGTTGGTGGTATAGGCAATCTCGTCGATCAACAACACCTTGTCGGCGATGTTGCGCAGCTCCGCCACAGCCTGGTTCACGACACTGCCGCCGGCGTTGGCGATGTCCGACGATTGCGCAGCAATCTGTTCCGTGGCGCGCGCATTTTCCGCGTTGCGGGCGATCGTCACACTCATCTGCTCCAGTGCGGTAGAGGTTTCCTCCACACTGCTGGCCTGCTCGGTGGCGCTGTCATTGACGCGTGCAGCATTGTCGAGGATACGACTGGCGCCCTGCTGTAACTGCTCGATCGCGTCAACCACATCCAGCAACACGGCCTGCTGGCGCGCGATGAAAGCATTGAAGGCATCGGCGAGGTCGCCCAGTTCATCCTGGCTGGTCCTGTCCAGGCGGCGTGTGAAATCGCCATCGCCGTCATGCAAGTCGCGCACGGCTTCGATCAGCCGGTTCAACGGCCGCACCAGGATGCGGCGCGACATCCAGAAGGTGGCGACATAGATCAGCAGGCCAGGCAGCACCGAACCGAGAATGTTGGCATTCTGGAAGCGCCTGAACGGCTCGTCGGCCACTGCCTTGTCAATCTCGGACACCACTTGCCACGCCATGCCCTGCAGGCCTGCTGGCACCACAGCGCCGTAGACAGCCTGCCCCGCCGGGTTGATGTAATAGTCGAGCTGGGCCATGGCCTTGGAAGACAACTGCTGCTGGCCCGCCCAGTCGTCGCCATGGATCAGGTAGGCATACTGGCCCGGCACAGCCGCACCGGCACTGATGACGGCCTGCTCCGGCAGCACCAGCACCAGCGTACCGGCGACACCGGCGCTATCGCTGACATGCCTCACAACCACCAGCGCCTGCTGGCCTCCGTTGGCCGCCGGCAGCGGCAACACGCCCGTCTTGCCTGCTGGCAAGTCCCTGACGCGCCCGGCCAACGCGTCTGCCCCGTCACCCGTGACCAGTACCGGCTCGGCGCTACCGTCGGCAAACAGGAACAGCGACTCACCGGCCACCAGCACAGCCGGCGAGGCCAGCAGCTGGCGCAGTGGCTCATCGAAGGTGTTTTGGCGCAGCGCCTGTTGCAGGACGGGATTGGCGGCAAGCAGCGTCGCCCGCGACTCCATCGCTGCCACCTCCGCCACCAGCCGCACAGCCAGTTCACCGGCATGCTGCTGGCGCTCGCGCAGGATATTACCGCTGACATAGGTGTTGTAGATCCAGCCGGAGACGGTGGACACCGCCGCCACCGACAGGGAAATGCAGACCACCTGTATCAGCAGGATCTTCCAGCCGAGTGTCAGGCTCTTCAAACGCATTGTTTTTCTCCGCAGGCCGGAAACAAATCAGGATCCGGGTATCACTGCCTGAAACAATGACACAGGGATCCTGAAAAGGGAATGCAGGCTCACCGCAACGCGGGACCCGGCTTATTTTTCGACGAAAGCGCGCTCGATCGCGTAATCGCCCGGCTCACCCATGCGCGGGGATTCCTTGAGGCCGAGGCCATTGAGAATGTTGCACAGGTCCACCAGCAGGCCCGGGCTGCCGCACATCAGCGCGCGGTCGGTTTCCGGGTTGATCTGCGGCATGCCGAGATCCTGGCACAGCTTGCCGCTGACGATGAGGTCGGTGAGGCGACCCTGGTTGCGGAACGGTTCGCGCGTCACGGTCGGGTAATAGACCAGCTTCTCCTTGACCATGTCGCCGAAGAACTCGTTTTCCGGCAGTTCCTTGGTGATGTAGTCGTGGTAAGCCAGCTCACTGACCCAACGCACGCCGTGGGTCAGGATGACCTTGTCATAGCGCTCGTAGACTTCCGGGTCCTTGATAATCGACATGAACGGCGCGAGGCCGGTGCCGGTGGAGAACAGGAACAGGTTCTTGCCCGGCAGCAGGTTGTCCTGCACCAGAGTGCCGGTCGGTTTCTTGCTGACCAGCACGGAATCACCGACCTTGATGTTCTGCAGGCGCGAGGTCAACGGGCCATCAGGCACCTTGATGCTGAGGAATTCCAGGTACGGGTCGTAGTTGGCGCTGACGATACTATAGGCGCGCAGCAGCGGGCGGCCATCCACTTCCAGGCCGATCATGACGAACTGGCCGTTGATGAAGCGCAGGCCGTCCTCGCGGGTGCACTTGAAGCTGAACAGGGTATCGTTCCAGTGGTGGACCTCAAGGACGCGCTCAACCGTGATATTCGACATCAGACTTCTCTCTACAGTGTGTGAGGATATTCGACGGGCAGAAAACAGGGCGCAAATGATACCCGCCCACCGGACTCCTTGGAACCGCCAAAGGATCAGACAAAAGGCCAAGCCGGGGCTTGGCCTGCGTCAAGGAAATCAGATATTGGCGCCGCGGTCCTGCACATCGGCCTCTTTGGGGGCCAGCTCGGTGTTCCACTCGGTAATCAGCGCCGTGAGTTGCAGGATCTGGCGCTCCAGGCTCTGCAGCTCCTGCTCGGTCATCTTCTTGCCGATATACAGCTCCACTTCCTTGCTCTTCTGGGTCAGCGGGTGAGTCGGGTAGTCCATCTTGTAGACTTCCAGCTGCCAGCGTGTGTTGTTGACCACGGTGCGGTACAGCGACAGCTTGGTGCCCAGCGTGAAGACCGAGAAATCCAGCAGCTCGCCGAGGTCGCGCAGGTCAATGGCGATGAGCAGTGCGCCGATGCAGCCCGGTGTGATAGCGACGGTGGCCGTGCGCGGCTTGTGGCAGATGATCGACAGCGCACCGAAACTCTGCCCCGGGGTGATCTTGTTCAGTTCACGGGTGCGGTGTTCACTGTCAGGATAGACCGACAGCTGGCCTTTCAGCAGGAAAAAATAGCGGCTGTCCATCTCGCCAGCGTTGATGATGGTCTCGCCGGGCGACAGTTCGACGAACTGCGTGCGCTGCATCAGCACATCGAACTGGCTCGGGTCATTAAGGCGCATTTCGCGGACGAAGCTGATGCCGCTGAGGAAATTGTCGGCGACGTCCTGCGGGTAATCGCGCATCGGTATGACTTTCATGGGCAGCCCTTCGTTCTATTGTTTGGACCCGGACGCTGATTCTAGCCGATAGTGGCGATGCTATTGAACCCCTTCCAGGAGCAAAAGGCCTGAAAAATCTTGCGCTTGCGCAAGTGTGTCAAAGTCGTTTCAAGGCTAGAATGGCGCAAAACCGGAGGAACCCCCATGCCCCGCCAGCATCTCGACAACCTGATCAGCCGCCTGCACAACGAATTCAGCCCCGGCTTCACTAGCCCTGAACAGCAGCGGCTCATGAACGAACTGCAGCTGCACCTGCACAACAGCAGCGACCCGGCTCCGGCCGACCCCTCCCCGCGCGACACGGCAAATGCCCTGCTGGAATCCCTGGAAGTGGAGCACCCGCAAGCCGCGGCCGTGATCCGCGAGATCATCGAGACCCTGGGGCGACTGGGCTTGTAGTCTGCGGGCACTGCCGGGTACGGGCACCCACGAGGGGTGCCTGTACTGCAATTCGGGAACCAGTAGGGGCACCCACGAGGGGTGCCCCTACTGCAATTCGGGATCCAGCCGGCGCCCCTGCTGCATCACCAGCAGCGCCGAGGCAAAGATCAGCACCGCACCGCCAATCGCATAGTGGTCGGGCACCTCGTCCCACAGCAACCAACCGAACAGCGCCGCCAGCAGTACCGTGAGGTAGCTGACCGGTGCGATGCGTGCGGCCGGCGCCGGGGCGTAGGCCAGTGACAGGAACCACTGCGCCAGCGTGTTGACCCCGCCGATCCCCGCCAGCAGCAGCCAGCCCCGCGCATCCGGCCATTGCGGTGCCCAGGCAAACGGCAGCAGCGACACCAGCGTGCTCAACAGGGTGAACCAGAACACGACCCGCATCGCCGGGTCGGTAACCGACAGCTTGCGCACGAACACGAAGGCAAACGCGGTGAACAGGGTGCAGGACAGCCCGACCGGCGCCATCCAGGCGAAATGCTCCCCGCCCGGCTTCAGCACCAGCACCACGCCGGCGAGGCCCAGCAGCACCACCGCATAGATGCGGGTGGTGATCGGCTCGCCAAGGAACCAGTGCGCCAGTACCGGCACGATGACCGGCGCGGAGTAGACGAACAGCATCGCATCGGCCAGCGTGAAATGCGCCAGCGAATAGAAATACAGGTACATCGCTGTCAGCCCGACGGCCGTGCGCGCGAGGTGCCACGGCATCATCGTCGTACGCAAGGCGCCAATGCCGTTCTGCAGCAGCCAGGGCAGCAGGAATACCAGCCCGGCAAAGTTGCGCCAGAACACCATGGCGTTGTTGTCCAGCTGCGACGAGGCGAGCCGCACCAGCACGCCGGTGATGGCGTAGCAACAGGCCGTCAGCGCGAGAAACATCGCGCCGCGCAGGACGCTTTGCGGACGCAGCGTGGCCTGCACGGTCAGCCGCCGATCCAGCGCATCACGGTTTCACTGCCGCCGAAGGCAAGCGGCTGCTTGTCGGCCAGCGCCAGTTGCAGGCGCTCACGCAGCTGCGGCACCGCTTCTGCGCGCGGCAGCTCAAGGAGGTCGGCAATGTAATGTCGCTGCGTGTTGCTCAGGCAACCGTGCAGGAAACCGGCGGAAGACAGGCGCAACCTCGAACAGGTGGCACAGAATGGCAGCGATTCATTGGCGATGATGCCGAAGAAACCCTTGCCGGGAATCTCGAAGCGGGCTGCAGTGGCATCAAATTCTCCCGCCGTGCGCACATACGCGTAGCGCTGCCCGAGCAGCGCGAGGATGCGGCTCATCGGCACCAGTTCACGCGCATAATCCGGGTTGCCCTGCCAGTGGCCCATGCGCATCAGCTCGATGTAGCGCAACTCGATCCCGCGCGCGAGGCAATAGTCGAGCAGCGGGACTATCTGGTCCTCGTTGGCTGAGCGCATCGGCACCATGTTGACCTTGACGCGGATGCCGGCGCCCAGCGCTGCGTCGATGCCGGCCAGCACCGTCGGCAGGTCACCGCTGCGGCAGATCTTGCGGAAGGCCACCGGGTTCAGTGTATCGAGGCTCACATTGATGCGGCGGATGCCGCTGGCCTTCAGCAGTGGCAGCTTCTCGAGCAGGAACTGGCCATTGGTGGTGAGGCTGACATCAGCCAGCGGCCGCTGCATGACGGCCGGCAGGAACGCGTCGAATTGCGGCGACAGCAGCGGCTCGCCGCCGGTGATGCGCAGTTTGTCGATGCCGGCAATCTCGATCAGGTAATCGACTGCGCGCAGGAATTGCACCACATCCAGTTCATGCCGCGCGCGGTGCAACTGCTTGCCTTTCGGCACACAGTACGTGCAGGCGTAATTGCAGGCCGCCGTGAGGCTCACGCGCAGGTTGCGGAACGCCCTGCCTTGCGCGTCGACCAGCCCCGGCTGTGCCGTCATCCTGCCACCCTCAAAGCGTCAGCTGCCGGTGGCTGGCCTTGATGAATTCCTTTTTCAGGTCGTCATAGCTGTGCACCGACGGGAACTGCGGGAACTCGCGGATCACATTGTCCGGTGCGTGGAACAGGATGCCGGCATCCGCTTCGGCCAGCATGGCGGTGTCATTGTAGGAATCGCCGGCGGCTATTGTGCGGTAGTAGAGGGTTTTCAGCGCGATGATCGTCTGGCGTTTCGGGTCGCGCTGGCGGATGTGGTAATCGACCACATGGCCCTGCTCATCCACTTCGAGGTTGTGGCAGAACAGCATCGGGTAGCCGAGCTGTTTCATCAGCGGCTGCGCGAACTGGTAGAACGTGTCGGAAATGATGATGACCTGGAAGCGCTCGCGCAGCCAGT
>ERZ1645187.2397-NODE-2397-length-16522-cov-53.170887_pt1 | contig 16522 bp, 15 predicted proteins | sample MGYA00575352_ERZ1645187 | MGnify/ENA primary metagenome ERZ1645187 (study PRJEB40837, sample SAMN11349314) | freshwater sediment metagenome | isolation source: river sediment | host: Sediment | place: India: Wazaribad , New Delhi | collected 2017-02-21 ... | reverse complement strand
TAACACCGGGAAGGAGAGATCGCCATGCGCAAGACCCTGAGAAGGCTGCTCTGGATGGTGACGTTGAGCGTAGCCGCGCCCGTGCTGGCTGGTCAGTACGAAGTGGTATCCAGCCAGGTTCAGCGGATGTTGACCCAGGCGGCCAGAAATGACGAAGCGGGCCTGAACGCGACCCGGCAGCAACTGGAAAATCTGGCCGGGCCGGCCCACCGGAACGTGAAGGAAGCCCGCACCCTGAATCAGCAGGGGCTCGATGCGCTGAAACGGAATGATTATCAGGCCGCCGCAACCGCATTCCAGAAAGCGCAGGAAGCGGATCCCGCTGATGTCGAAGTGGCGGGCAATCTCGGTTACGCCAACCTGAAGCTCGGCCAGTTCAAGCGTGCGGAACATCAACTGGCATACGCCATCTCGCTTTCGCCGGGCCGGTCGTCATCGTGGTACAACCTCGGCCAGGTTTATGGGGCGCTGAACGACGTGGAGAGAGCGACTGGAGCGTTCGCCGCCGCTTACCGGTTTTCCCAGAATCCGCCCAAGACGCTGGATTTCATGCGGCAGGCGCTCACCGCGCCCGAGAACAACGAGGCTACCCGCACCGCGCTGAAGCGGGCGCTGGAATTGTTCGAGAGGCCCGCCGAGGGAAGCAGCGCCCGCTAAGTACGCTTCAATACTGTCGCTGGCGCAAACCCGGCTGGGTAGCGACGATTTGCGCGCTGTTCAGGCTCGGGCACCGAGCGCATCAGGATGTCCAGCGCCTTCGGTCAACCAGGCTAAGCTGTCGGCGAACTGGGCGCGGGCAGCGTCGGGGACGGTAGCGTGGTCGGCGAAGGGCGGAGCCAGCGGGGCCAAGGGGGGATTCGGCCATGTCAGGTGGGTACTATCCGTTGGGCGCCATTCAATCGCCCCAGCTTACGGTCAAAGGTGTGCAGAATCAGCCGCCGCTGCGTCGCCGCCACCAGAATCAGGCTATCGGCAAAGTCGGCAGTGCTATCGCGGTACAGCGCCAAGGCTTCATCCAATCGATCCGCTGCTTCAAGTTCAAGCGCTGGATTTTCGCGAATGCGTTCGATGATGTTCAGTATCTCCGCTCTGCCAAACCCATAAACACTTTCCAATACCCATACGGTCTCCACCAAGACAATCTGCGCGATCCAAGCCAACCCGTGTGTCAACAACAATTCGCGAGCCTGCTCGCATTGATCAGGTGCGTCGGGGTCATCCACCAATACCCGAATTAACACATTAGTATCAATCGCAATCATTAAATCTTGCCTTGGCACGCTCGCGGATGGCGATATCCATGGCCTCGAGACTCACTCCCCGCTGAGCTTTGAGCAGGCCAAACAGTGACTTGATGCTTTCACCCTTTGCCTGAGTACTGGAAAGTTCCGGTACAACCAGAGTGAGCAAAGCTCGCTGCTCCCGAACTTTTGGCAGCGGTCGCAAAGGGTGAATGCCCCCCTGGGCATCCACTTCAACTTCGATGGTTTGCAACATGGCGATATTCCCAAGGGTTGGTTCGTGCCGCTCAATTTCCCTCCTTGGCCCTAAGGAGTGGAAATTTCACAGAACGCCACTCACCCCGTGAACGGATCGCGCAAGACGATGGTGTCGGCCCGATCCGGGCTGGTGGAAATAAGGTCAATCGGCGCACCGGTCAGCTCTTCGATCCGCTGCAGATAAGCGCGGGCGTTGACCGGCAACTCCTCGTAGGACTTCACGCCGGCGGTGGAATCCCGCCAGCCCGGAATTTCCTCGTAGATTGGCGTGCAGGCGGCCAGGGCTTCAGCGCCCAGCGGCGCGTCATCCAGCCGTTCCGTTCCACACTGGTAGCCTACGCACACCTGGATGCGCTCCAGACCGTCCAGCACGTCCAGCTTGGTCACACACAACCCTGAAATGCTGTTGTTCACAATGGAACGGCGCAACGCCACAGCGTCGAACCAGCCGCAGCGCCGCCGCCGGCCCGTGGTCGAGCCAAATTCGTGGCCGCGTTCAGCCAGATAGTTGCCGGTCGCATCGAACAACTCCGTCGGGAACGGGCCGCCGCCGACCCGGGTGGTGTAGGCCTTGGTAATCCCCAGGATGTAATCCAGATAACCTGGCCCCAGTCCGGTCCCGGTAGCCGCGCCGCCAGCAGTGGTATTGGAGGAAGTCACATACGGGTAGGTGCCATGGTCAATGTCCAGCATCGCCCCCTGCGCGCCCTCGAACAGTACGTTATCGCCACGCCGCCAGTGCGCATCGAGCAGCGCAGTGACATCCGTCGCCAGCGGTCGCAGGCGCTCGCCCATCGCCAGTGTTTCATCGAGGACCTGCTGGAAATCCACCGGCTCGGTCCGAAAATAATGCTGTAAAACGAAATTGTGAAACTCCATCACCTCGCCCAGCTTGGCGGCAAAACGTTCCCGGTCAAGGAGATCAGCCAGCCGCACCGCCCGCCGCGCCACCTTGTCCTCGTAGGCCGGGCCGATGCCGCGTCCGGTCGTGCCGATGGCCCGCTCGCCGCGCGCCTGTTCGCGGGCCTGATCCAGCGCAATGTGATAGGGGAGAATCAGCGGGCAAGCCTCGCTGATCCGCAACCGCGCCATCACATCCAGGCCCTGCGTTTCCAGCCGGTCAATCTCGGTCAGCAGCGCCGCTGGCGACAGCACCACACCGTTACCGATGAGGCAAGCCACGCCCTCGCGCAAAATACCTGACGGAATCAGGTGCAATACAGTCTTCTGGCCGCCGATCACCAGCGTGTGCCCGGCATTGTGTCCGCCCTGGAACCGCACTACCGCTGCCGCGTTCTCGGTGAGCAGGTCCACGACCTTGCCCTTGCCTTCGTCGCCCCACTGCGCGCCAATGACGACTACATTCTTGCCCATGTCGGTTTCCTGATGGTTTTCATTCAATAATGCCAATTCAGGCGACCGCCCCCGCCAGCGGGACCACGCTCCATTTCCCTTCCCGCCAAACCAGCCGGCGATCACACCCCAAATCATCCAGCTCCACCGCCGCGTCCGGCAATTCCCGAACCACCCGTTCGCCCTGACTGCGCAATTCGGCGACGCGCCGCTCCAGCGCAGGGTCCGCGACCGCCGGCGCGTAAATGCCGGCACGGGCAGGTTCCGGCGTCGAACCCAGGAGCAACAAAGTCGCCAGATCGGTGCTAAAACCCGTTGCGGGCCGGGCGCGGCCGAACACCTGGCCGATCTCGTCGTAGCGGCCGCCCTGCGCTACTGCCTGCCCCTGCCCTGGCACATACGCAGCGAACACTACACCGGTGTGGTAGTGATAACCCCGCAGTTCCGCCAGATCCACATGAATCGGCAACTCCGGCCACTGCCGCCGGAGGGCGGCGATCAACCACCGCAGTGTCGCCAGCGCCGTGCGGACGCCGTCGCCGGCGGACGCCAGCCTGACTTCAGCCTCATCCAGCGCCTCCGGCCCACCGTTTAATTCAGCCAGCGCCAGCAGTTGTTCGCCATACGGCGCGGGCGGCCTCCAGACTGCCAGTTGCTGGCGAATCTCCGGCAGCGCCTTGCGTTGCAGCGCCTCGAACAGCAGCGCCTCACGTTCCGGGTCCAGGCCGGCCCGCTGCGTCAGTTCGCGGAAGATCGTTACGTGCGCCAGATCCAGATGCGCGCCGTCAATACCCGCTGCCGCCAGGGTTGCCAGCATCAGCGTCAATACTTCCAGATCGCTCTCATAGCCACGATGACCGTACAGTTCCACCCCGGCCTGATACGGGCTGCGGGAGCCGCCGAACCCGTCGGCGCGGGTGCGCAACACCTTGCCCATGTAGCACAGCCGCACCGGCCCGTTGCGCTTGAGCAGATGCGCGTCAATCCGCGCCACCTGCGGGGTCATATCAGCCCGCACCCCCATCATCCGGCCACTGAGTTGATCGGTCAGCTTGAAAGTCTGCAACTCCAGGTCGTTGCCCGTACCGGTCAGCAGCGATTCCAGAAACTCGATCAGCGGCGGAACCACCAGCTCGTAACCCCAACTGGCGTACAAGTCCAGCAACCGGCGCCGGAGTTGTTCCAGCCGGCCGGCGGCGGGGGGCAGGATTTCCTCAATGCCTTCGGGCAGGAGCCAGCGATCTTGAGCAGTCATGGCGGATGATGGGCGAAGCAGGAAGAGAAGAGGACGGATGGGCTTGGCGGCGCTTCAGCGGAACACATACAGCACCAGCAAACCCAGTCCCATGCTGGCCAAACCGGCGAGCCGCAACACGCGGTCCTCCAGTTGGGCCATGCGCAACAAAGTCTGGCGCAGGGCACCGGGGTTGAGAAACGGCAGGACGCCCTCCAGCACCAGCATCAACCCGAACGCCGCCAGCAGTTCATCCCACATGGCGGTGTTCGGTCAGCGGCGGTGCGGCGCCCTCGTCGGTCTGGCGAGAGGTCCGGGTCATTGCGACTGATTGAAGAAACGGAAGAACTGGGAATCCGGCTGCATGACCAGCACGTCGTCCCTGGAACTGAAACTCTGCCGATAGGCCCCCAGGCTGCGATGGAAGCTGTAGAAATCCCGATTCTTGCCGTAAGCCTGGGCGTAGATGTCAGTGGCCTGGGCGTCGCCCTCGCCACGTTGCCGTTCGGCGTCGCGGTAAGCCTCGGCCAGCAGCACCGTGCTCTGCCGGTCGGCGTCGGCGCGGATGCGCTCGGCCGCCTCACCGCCCCGGGACCGGAAATCCTTGGCCACCCGCAACCGCTCGGCTTTCATCCGGCTGAACACCGAATTGCTCACGTCCGGCGGCAAATCGATGCGCTTGATTCGCACGTCCACGGAGGCGATGCCCAGTTGCGTAGCCTGCTCCTGCAGCAACCGGCTCAGGGTTTCCATGATCTGGTCACGGTCGCCCGACACCACTTCCTGAATGCTGCGCTTGCTGAACTCGCTGCGCAGGCCATCCTTGACGATCTGATCGAGCCGCACGTTGGCCTGGCTGGGATCGCCGCCGACCCGGGTGTAGAACTGCCGCACGTCCTCGATCCGCCACATGGCGAAGGAGTCCACGATCACGTTCTTCTTCTCGGCGGTCAGGAACCGTTCCGGATCGGTATCCAGGGTCTGTAACCGCCGGTCGAACTTGCGAACGTTGTTGATCAGCGGCCACTTCCAGTGCAGGCCGGGCTTGTAGTTGGCCTGGACAATCTCGCCCAACTGGAAGCGGATGGCGGTCTGGGTTTCATCCACCGTGAACAGGGACATCGCCAGCAGCGCCACCACGGCGCCGAGCGCGCCCACGATTAAATTACGTGACAGGGCCATCAGCGCACCTCCCGGCTGCGATTCAGATCGCGCAAGCGGCTGGCCGCCGCATTATCATCGGCCGTGGTCGAAGTGGCCGGCACGGGTTCAGCCGCCGCGCCGCCTGGCCGCGCGCCGCTCGCATCCACCGCCTCTCCCGACTTCAGCAGGCGATCCAGGGGTAAATACAACAGGTTGTTGGTTCCCTTCACGTCCACCAGCACTTTGCTGGACCGTGACAACACCGTTTCCAGGGTCTCCAGGTACAGCCGTTCGCGCGTCACTTCCGGGGCCTTTTCATAGGCGGTCAGCAACTGTTCGAACCGGCTGGCCTCGCCCTGAGCTTCGGCAATGGCCTGTTCCTTATAGGCCGATGCTTCCTGCAACCGCCGCGCCGCCTGGCCACGCGCCCGGGGAATCACCTCATTGGCGTAGGCTTCGGCTTCATTCTTCAACCGCTGCTCGTCCTCGCGCGCTTTGATCGCGTCGGCGAAGGCATCCTGCACTTCTTCGGGCGGCTGGGCGTCTTGCAGCACGACGGTCACGATTTGCAGGCCGGCGCCCTTGCCAGGGACCGGGCCTCCATCTTTTCCGGCGGCAGCGGCCTTGGCCGGCTCCTCGGGACCATAGTTGTCCAGAATGCGCTGAGCCAAGATCTTGATATCAGCCACGATGTTACTGCGCCCTTCGGTCAGCACGAAATCCATGGTGCTCTTGCCGATGGTTTCGCGGACGGCGCTCTCCACCACATGCACCAGGACGTTCTCCGGATCGAAGACATTGAACAGATAGGCGCGGGGATCGCTGATCTGGTATTGCACCGCCAGGCGCACGTCCACGATGTTCTCGTCCTGAGTCAGCATCAGCGCTTCCTTCGGCACGGTGCGCACCGCCGGCTGGCGTGCGCCGCTCGCGCCGGAGCGATAGCCGATTTCCCGGAACCGGCGCTGTTCGAGATTCACGATCTCCACCCGGTCAATCGGGAACAGCCGCAGGTGCGGGCCGGGCATCGTGGTTTCCAGATAGCGCCCGAACCGCAGTACTACGCCGCGCTCGCCTTCGTTGACGATGTAGATGCTGGCGATCAGCCAGCCGATCACCGCGATGACGCCAACGATCAGGCCGATGCCGGCGAAGCCGGCGCCACCGCCGCCTGAACCGGCCGCGCCACCGCCGCCGCTACTGCCGCCACCGCGCCGGCCGCCCAGCAACGCGCTGAACTTGTCCGACAGCTTGCGGACCACTTCATCCAGATCGGGCGGCCCCTGATCGCGCCCCCCGCCACTCCAGGGATCGCGATTGCCACCACCGGGTTCATTCCAGGCCATGTCATACCCCAACATCATCAGTATTCATTGATACCTCCGGGATTGCAAAACCCGAACGCACCCATTCCGCCCGCAACCCTTCCCGGCGGGACAACCACTCCATATTACCGTGCGACGTGCGCACCTCGATCAGCCATTCACCTTCTGCACCGGTGCTTTCAGTCACCACCGCGCCCAGGTCAAACAGCTTGGCCCGCAACCGGGCCGCCTCCGGCGGCAGGCACAGCCAGCCATGCACGGCCTCGCCTCGCAACCGTTCGGTCAGCGCCGCCAGTAACAGTTCGATGCCCGCGCCAGTCGTCGCCGATACCCAGACGGCGCACGCCTGACCGTCGGCATCCCGCTCCAGCCGGGGCGACTCGCCGCTCACATCAATCTTGTTATACACCCGCAATTGCGGGACTTCCTCCGCGCCGATTTCCGCCAACACCGTCTCGACCCGCGCGATCACGGCGTCCCGGTCGGGATGGCGGGCGTCAATCACGTGCAACAGCAAACTGGCCTCGCAGGTTTCCCGCAGGGTCGCGCGAAATGCTGCCACCAGCTCGTGCGGCAGGCGATTGACGAAGCCCACCGTGTCGGCCAGCACTACCGGCTCCGCCCCCGGCAACTCCAGCCGGCGCACGGTCGGGTCCAGGGTGGCGAACAATTGATCGGCGGCGTACACGCCCGCCTGAGTCAAGGCGTTGAACAGGGTGGATTTGCCGGCGTTGGTATAACCCACCAGCGAAACGGTCGGCAAATCGGCCTTGCGCCGCGCCCGGCGCCCCTGCTCGCGCTGGCGTTCGACCCGCTCCAGCCGCAGACGAATCTGCCGGATGCGATCGGCCAGCAGCCGCCGGTCGGTTTCCAACTGGGTCTCGCCGGGACCACGCAGGCCGATGCCGCCGCGCTGCCGCTCCAGGTGGGTCCAGCCGCGCACCAGCCGGGTGGACAGATGACGCAGTTGCGCCAGTTCCACCTGGAGTTTGCCTTCAAAGCTGCGCGCCCGCTGGGCGAAAATGTCCAGAATCAGCCCGGTGCGATCCACCACGCGGCACTTCAGGAAGGCTTCCAGATTGCGCTCCTGACTCGGCGACAGGGCATGATCGAACAGAGCCAGTTCCGCCCCGTGTTCCTCGACCGCCGCACGGATTTCCTCGGCCTTGCCGCTGCCGACGAACAGGCGCGCATCCGGCGCGGACCGGCGGCCCGTGATCAGCGCCACGCATTCGGCGCCCGCCGACGTAGCCAGATCCCGAAACTCGGCGGCATCCTGGGTTTCCTCGGCCCCATCCAGCAGCAAACGCACCAGAACGGCGCGCTCGCCGCCGCGCGGACGCTCGAACAAATCGCCCCCCGCGCCTGCGCCCGTCAGGGTTGCTCTCCGCTTAGGGCGCCGCTGTCGTCCATCGCCAGATTCAGCCGCACGTTGCGCACCGGTACCACGGTGGAAATCGCGTGCTTGTAGATCATCTGGCTGACGCTGTTCTTCAGCAGCACCACGAATTGGTCGAAGGATTCGATCTGGCCCTGCAACTTGATGCCATTGACCAGATAGATCGATACCGGAATCCGCTCTTTGCGCAAGGCATTCAGGAACGGCTCCTGGAGGGAATGACCTTTTGCCATCATGACTCTCCCCTGTTGTTATGAGACCTGGAAAAAAATACATCGAAAACGTTCGCGAAAAAGATTCGCTAAAAATTCAAAAAAACAGGTAGCGCATTGCAAAATGCGCGCCTGTTCCCCGAGTTGTTCTACCGATTGACTGGTGCATCACTTCCCATGATGTGTGGCCGGGGGCTAACGAAAATCGCGAGATGGATCGCCCGCGCCCGAGCAGTGGGGGGGATCCACCAAAAGGAGTGATATTTTATCACAAGCACTCTGGTACATTCCGAAAAAACCCCTGCTCACGCAGGCGGGTAATCGCTTGATCCAGGCGGCGATTCTCATCGCCATCCAGCCAGACGGCCCCGGCTTCCGCGCGTAGCCAGGTCAGTTGCCGCTTGGCGTACTGGCGGGTCGCTATGATGCCGCGCTCGACCATCGCCGTTTCATCCAGCCTGCCGTCCAGGTACGCCCAGACCTGGCGGTAACCCACCGCCCGCATGGAAGGCGCGTCCGGATTCAGGTCGCCACGGCGGCGCAGGCGCTCGACCTCGGCGACAAAGCCCTGTGCCAGCATCAACTGGAACCGCTGTTTGATCCGCTCGTGCAACACCTGACGATTTGCCGGCGCTACGATCCACTTGACGATGCGGAATGGCAAGGATTCGTTGCGCGAAACGGCGCAAAGTTCCGTTAAGGGCCGGCCCGTGAGTTCATACACTTCCAGCGCGCGCTGGATGCGTTGCGAATCAGCGGGATGGATGCGCGCCGCCGCCGCCGGATCGAGCCGCGCCAGGCGGGCGTGCAGGGCGGCCCCGCCCTGTTCGGCCCGCTCCGCCGCCAGCCGGGCGCGGAGGGCGGGATCAGCCGTGGGCAGTTCCGCCAGCCCCCGTTCCAGCGCCCGAAAATAGAGCATCGTCCCACCCACCAGCAGCGGAATATGACCAGCAGCCTGGATGGCGGCGATTTCGCGCAAGGCGTCGGCGCGGAACTGGCCGGCGGAATAGGCTTCAGCCGGGTCGCGGATGTCCACCAGGCGATGCGGCGCGATGCGGCGGGTTTCCACATCGGGCTTGGCCGTGCCGATGTCCATCTCCCGGTAGACCTGGGCCGAATCTACGCTGATGATCTCGAACGGCAGCCGTCGCACCAATTCCACCGCCAGCGCGGTTTTGCCCGACGCGGTTGGCCCCATCAGGAACAGCACGGTGAGGCGGGGGTCGGTGGTAGTCATCGCCCGCGCCGGAACAGCCGATCCAGTTCAGCCAGCGTCAGTTGCGCCCAGGTCGGGCGACCGTGGTTGCACTGGCCGCCATGGTCGGTCCGCTCCATGTCGCGCAACAGGGCATTCATTTCCAACAGGTTGAGCGAGCGGTTGGCGCGCACTGCGCCATGACAGGCCAGACTGGCCAACATGTCCAGCATGGCCCGCTCCGAACGGTCGCTGGCCTCGTGCGCCGCCAGATCAGCCAGCAGGTCGCGCACCAGGCCGGCGATGTCCAGTCCGGCCAGCAGCGCCGGAATCTGGCGCACCGCCACGGTTTCCGGTCCCAGCGCCGCCACGTCCAATCCAGCCTGGGCAAACAGCGCGCCATGTTCCTCGACCCACTGGCGCTCGCGTGGCCCGACCGTGACCGTGACCGGAACCAGCAGGGCCTGGCTCTGGACGCCGCCCTGCGCCAGCGCCGCTTTCAGCCGCTCATACAGGATGCGCTCGTGGGCGGCGTGCATGTCTACCACCACCAGCCCGGCGGGGTTTTCGGCCAGCACGTAGCAGCCGTGCAATTGCGCCAGCGCATAGCCCAGCGGCGGCGGTTCGGCGACCGCATCCAGCGGAGCGGCAGCGGGCGCGGATTCCGCTGCGGGTGGGGACGTATGAAGCTCACCATAAGCCGCCAACCGCTGACCTACCGCCAGTGGCAAGCCCGACTGGCGGGCTTCCGCACCACCGCTGGCTCTACCGGTGAACCCGCCGGCGGACCATGGCGACGCGCTGGATCGAAGGGCCGGCGCTGGCGCAAGGCCAGGCCGCGCTTGCGCCAATGCCGTTTGCACGCTCTGGCGGATGAAGGCGTGAATCAGCGCCGACTCCCGGAAGCGCACTTCATGCTTGGCAGGATGAACGTTGACATCCAGCGCCGTCGGCTCCAATTCCAGATGCAACACCAGCGTCGGATGGCGGCCCTGGGGCAGCACGTCCTGAAAGGCTTGCCGCACGGCGTGGGCCAGGGTTCGATCCCGCACCGGCCGGCCGTTGACAAAGAAATATTGCTGATCCGGCTGGGCGCGGGCGACCGCCGGCAATCCGAGCCAGCCCCACAACTTCAGGCCGGCGTCCGCGCGATCCAGAACTACGCTGGCGGCGGCGAACTCGTGGCCGAGCAATTCCGCGACCCGGTGGGTGCGCGCCTCCGCGCTGGCGGCGGGTTCCAGATCCAGCACCGCCCGCTGGTTGTGCCACAGCCCGAAACCGACCGCAAACCGGCTCAGTGCCAGCCGAACCAGGTTGTCCTCGATATGGCCGAATTCGGTGCGCTCGCCGCGCAGGAATTTGCGCCGGGCCGGAACGTTGAAGAACAGATCGCGCGCTTCGACCGTGGTCCCGACCGGATGCGACGCCGGCGCGGGTTCGCTGATCACATCGCCGCCATCGCCGGCAACGCGCCAGCCGGTCTCCTGACTGGCGACGCGGGAAGTCAGGGTCAACCGGGAGACCGAAGCGATGCTGGGCAGGGCCTCGCCGCGAAAGCCGAGGCTGGCGACGTGTTGGAGATCATCGAAACTGACGATCTTGCTGGTGGCGTGGCGGCTCAGCGCCAAGGCCAGATCATCGGGATGAATGCCGGCGCCGTTATCGCGCACCCGGATCAACCGGACGCCGCCCTGCTCCACCTCGACGGTGATGCGGGTCGCGCCGGCATCCAGGCTGTTTTCCAGCAACTCCTTGACTACGGAGGCCGGACGTTCGACCACCTCGCCGGCGGCGATCTGACTGACCAGTTGCGGCGGCAGCCGCTGGATGCGCGCGCTCACCGTGAGGAGAATCCCGCGATGGGTGGGGAAATGGCGAGGTAGCGGGTAGCGAAGTAGCAAGGTTGAGAACTGCTACCCGCTACTTGCTACTTGCTACTCGCTCTTGGGCGATTTCCATAAAAAACCTTACCCGGCCGACCTCTGTAGGGACACGGCACCGCCGTGTCCCTACGGGTCCTACAGGTATAATCTTTCCAGGAAATCACCTTACTTGATCACCTTCTGCAAGGCTTCCAGCACCTGCTTGGCGCCCGGCGAGTTATCCGGCTGATCGCTGGCGTCGCGCATGACCACAACCGTCTGTTGCCCCTGGCCCGACAGCCGCACCCGATAACGGGTCCCTGGCGGCGGCGCTTCCGGTTTGCTGCGCCAGAACGCCAGCTTGGACAACCAGCCCTCATCGCCCGGCTTCTGGTTTTCCTTTTCGGGATCGCGGTACTCAACTACGTACAGGCCCTGGCTGCGGTTCTGCTCCTCGACCGCGTAATTGCTGCTGTCCAGCGCCAGTCCCACCAACCGCCAGGCGCGGGAATAATCCTCGCCGACAATCAGTCGGTTTTCACCGCCCTGCTCAACCAGGCTTACGCGCGGCCCGGCTGGGGCTGTCCCCGCCTTGGCTTTTTGGGCTTCGGCGCGCTTCTCCGACGCGCCCAGATAGACCGTCAGCCGATTGAGCATCTCGGCTTCCAGCTCCGGATCCGCAGGTCGCCGCTGCCAGACATAGGTATTGGAGGAACTGGCGGTCGAACCGCCCACCGCCACTTCCTCCACTCCGGAGTGGGTCAGGTAGACCTCGGTGCTCCCGCCATCGGTGCTCCGCTCCAATCGGGTCCGGAACCGGTCGCGCGTGGGCGCCGAATACAGGATGTCCAGATATCTTTTCAGAATGGCGCGCACACCGTCCTGGGGAATATCGGCGCGGTTCTCCACCCAGTCGGTTTCCATGATGCCGATAGTCGGATCATCGCGCTTCAGGGCGAAACCGTTGCTGGTCCAGAACTCGCGCACCTTGGGCCAGACCTGATCAGCCGGGGCCGCAATCAGCAGCCAGCGCTGATTGCCCTCCTGCTCCAGGGTGATGCCGGGTTGCGGCGGCAATACGGCTGCGGTTTTACTGGCCTGGGATTGTTGTTGACCGCCACGCTCGCTGGCGTAGGCCGACAAACTGGCTGATCCAGCCGGATTGATCTCCGGCACCACCAGAGTGTCGTCAATGGTGGACGCAGTGAGGTCCGGCGGCACTTCGAGCCGTTGCCCCGGCTTGCTCTGGCGGTAATCCGGCCGCCGGTCGGGCACCAGGGTGTCGAAGCTGGTGGAACAAGCCGCCAGCGCCGTCAGCGCCGCCACCAGCGTCGCCGCGCGGCCTGAGGAAGAGGAGAAGCGTATCGTCATGGCGAGTTAGATCACTCCGGCCTGTTGCATCGCGGCGCGCACCGCCGACTGACAGGATTCGGACAACGGCGTCAGCGGCAAGCGAATGCCCGGCGGAATCAGGCCCAACTGGTGGACCGCCCATTTCACCGGGATCGGGTTGGATTCGAGAAACAGGGCCTTGTGCAGGCCAGCCAGCCGGTCATTGATCGTCTCGGCTTTGGCTTGGTCGCCGGCCAGCGCGGCGGCGGCCATCTCGTGCATCAGGCGCGGCGCGACGTTGGCCGTCACCGAGATCACGCCCTTGGCGCCGCTCAGCATCGCTTCGGCGGCAATGCCATCGTCGCCGCTGTAAACATCCATACGGTCGCCCAGGCGGCCCACCAGGTCCTGAATGCGTTCAAGCGTGCTGGCTTCCTTGATGCCGACGATGTTGGGAATGTCGGCCAGCCGCTCGACCGTTTCCGGTTTGAGATCGCAGGCGGTGCGGCCCGGCACGTTGTAGAGAATCTGCGGAATCGGCACGTTGTCGGCGATCAGCTTGTAATGCCGGTACAACCCTTCCTGGGTCGGCTTGTTGTAATAGGGGGTCACCAGCAGACAGGCGTCGGCGCCCACCTCCATGGCGCGCTGGGTCAGGTGCAGCGCCTCGGTGGTCGAGTTGGCCCCGGTGCCGGCGATCACCGGAATCCGGCTCCGGACCAGTTCCACCACCCGGCGCACCACCTCAATGTGTTCCTCGAAATCCACCGTGGCCGACTCGCCGGTGGTGCCGACGGAAATAATCGCGTCGGTGCCATTTTCGATATGAAACTCCACCAGTCGGGCCAGCGCCTCGAAATCCAGCGCGCCATCCGCCGTCATCGGCGTCACCACCGCCACCATACTGCCATGAAACATAGTCTTATGCTCCCCGTCTACCCGCAATCGCCGCATGGTACGGTGACCGGGCGGGCTTGACAAGCGCCCATCGGGGCGGTTTTCACCCCGACTGGATGCCTGTACACTGGCGCCGTGCGGTTCCCGTCCCCCGGCCTGTTGAGGAAGTTCCGTCCATGAAAAACTATCTGGTCGTCTCTGCTCTCGGTGAAGATCGCCCCGGTCTGGTCAACGAAATCTCCCGCATCATTCTGGACTGCGATTGCGGCATCGTGGACAGCCGCATGACTGTGCTGGGCGGCGAATTCGCCATTCTGCTGCTGGTGCAGGGCAACTGGAACACGCTGACCAAGCTGGAAATGCAGCTCAAGCGGCTGGAACAGGCGCTGAACCTGACCATCGTCGCCAAGCGCACCGAGAGCCGCGCGCCAACGGGCGACGCCTTGCCCTACGCGGTGGAGGTGGTGGCGATCAACCAGCCGGGCATCGTTCACCACCTGGCCAGTTTCTTCGCCAGCCGCTCGATCAATATCGAGGACATGATCACCAAGAGCTACAGCGCGCCGCATACCGGCACCCCGATGTTCTCGGTCAACCTGGCCATCGGCATCCCGGCCAACACCCATATCGCCCTGCTGCGCGAGGAGTTCCTCGATTTCTGCGACGATCTCAATCTGGATGCGGTGATGGAGCCGATCAAGGGTTGACCATGGTCCTGACCGCATTCGGGAGTGACGAAGTTGCGGCCAGGCATCGTCCATTCAACCTGGTTGAAACCCCTGGCCCAATCACGCTTTCCGGACGATTGTCCGAGACCGCCGCCACCGCATGAGCATCGCGGTCGTCGCCGAAAAACCCGCCGTCGCCCGCGACATCGCCCGGGTGCTGGGGGCGCGCCAACGCGGCGAGGGGTATCTGCACGGCAACGGTTACGTGGTGACCTGGGCCATCGGCCATCTGACCCGGCTGGCCGAACCACACGAAATCAACCCCGACTGGAAACGCTGGCGGCGCGAGTTGCTGCCGATGCTACCCGACCGCTGGCCGCTGATCGTCAGCGATCAGACTCGCGAGCAGTTCGAAGCCGTCCGCCGCATCCTCACCGACGACGCCATCGAACGGATCATCTGCGCCACGGATGCGGGCCGTGAAGGCGAACTGATCTTCCGTTCCCTGTACGAAGCCGCCGGCTGTCGCAAGCCATTCAGCCGGCTGTGGATTTCCTCGCTGACCCCGGACGCCATCCGCCAGGGCTTCACCCAATTGCGCGACGGTCATGAGTTTGATCCGCTGGCGGCCGCGGCGAAAGGCCGCAGCCAGGCGGACTGGCTGGTGGGAATCAATCTGTCGCGGGCCTATACGCTGGCCTGCGGTACGCCGGGCGACGACGCGCTGTCGGTCGGGCGGGTGCAAACCCCGACCCTGGCGCTGGTGGTCGAGCGGGAACTGGCGATTCGCGCCTTCGTGCCGGAAGATTATCAGGAGGTCGTGGCGATGTTCGGGACAGACGAGGGGAAGACTACCAACGCCCGCTATCAAGGCGTCTGGTTTCGCGGCGAGCGCCCGACCGATTCCAGGGCCAGGCGACTGCCCGCCGACGGTGCAGAAGCAGCACGCATCATCGCCCGCGCCCGCCGGGGAACCGCCGTCATCGAATCACGCAGCGCGGAAACCCGCCGCGCCCCGCCGCCATTGTTCTACGACCTGACCGAGTTGCAGCGTCACGCCAACCGGTTGTATGGCTTCAGCGCCCAGACTACCCTCGATCTCGCCCAGGCGTTGTACGAGCAGCACAAGCTGATCAGCTATCCGCGCACCGACAGCCGCCACCTTTCGGCCTCGGTCGCGGCGACGCTGGGCGCAGTGGTCGCGGCGATTCAGGCGCCCTATGCGGACCGACTGGCGCCCGGCACCGGCCAGCGACCGTTGAGTTCGCGCTTCGTGGATGACGCCAAGGTCAGCGACCATCACGCCATCATTCCGACGCCGACGCCGGCCCGCGCTCTGGCCAGCGACGAGAAGAAGCTGTACGACCTGATTTGCCGCCGCCTGCTGATGGCCTGGCACGATGACCATGTCTGGGCGGTCACCACGCTCATCACCGCGATCACTTCGCTGGAACCGAATGGCGCGACCGTCGTGGATCGCTACCACAGCAGCGGGACGGCAGTGGAACAGGTCGGCTGGAAAATCCTGGAGGTCGGCGCGGACAAACCCGTGGACAAAGCCGCCGGCAAGCGCAAGGCCAAAGCCGCCGCCGAATCTGCGGTCGAAGATGAGGCGGAGCAAAGCCTGCCGCCGGGTCTGACGGTCGGCCAGCCGCAACAGGTGCTCGACGCCCGCGCCGTCGCCAAACAGACCCGCCCGCCGCCGCGCCTGACCGAGGCGGCGTTGCTGACGGCGATGGAAACGGCTGGCCGGCATCTGGAGGACAAGGAACTGTCGGCGGCGATGAAGGAGCGCGGCCTGGGCACGCCGGCCACCCGCGCCGAGATCATCGAAACCCTGCTCAAGCGCCAATATCTGACCCGCGACGGCAAGAGCCTGATTCCGACCGAGCGCGGCCTGCGCCTGATTCAGCTCGTACAGCCGCCGATCAAGAGTCCGGCCATGACCGGCGAGTGGGAGGCGCGGCTGAAACGCATCCAGCGCGGCGAGGCGGACTTGGCGGGGTTCATGGCCGACATCGCCGGTTACGTTCGCGCCGCCGTGACCGAGGCGTTCGCGACGGCGAATACAGCGCCACCCCCCGCCGCTGCCGTTCTTCCCGTCCCGGCAGGCGTTGCGCCACGCCGTGAACCCGTGCCGGTGGATCGCTTGCTGGAACTGTTGCAAACCGTGTTTCGTCTGCCCTCGTTCCGGCCCTACCAGGAAGCGGTGTGCCGCACGGTCACCGAGGGGCGGGATGTGTTGCTGGTGATGCCGACCGGGGCCGGCAAGTCACTGTGCTTTCAGTTGCCCGGAATCGCCCGCGCCGGCACGACGCTGGTGGTGTCGCCGCTGATTGCGCTGATGGAGGATCAGGTCGCCAAGCTGTGCGAACTCGGTCTGCGCGCCGAGCGCATTCATTC
>ERZ1645187.2396-NODE-2396-length-16525-cov-7.264663_pt1 | contig 16525 bp, 19 predicted proteins | sample MGYA00575352_ERZ1645187 | MGnify/ENA primary metagenome ERZ1645187 (study PRJEB40837, sample SAMN11349314) | freshwater sediment metagenome | isolation source: river sediment | host: Sediment | place: India: Wazaribad , New Delhi | collected 2017-02-21 ... | reverse complement strand
CCAATGCCGGAATCCCGCCTTTTTCGCGGCGCGAAATGGGCACGATCCGGGTGCGATCTGGGCACATGCCGACCAACCCGGCCACAACCCTTAACGCAACCGACGCCAGAAAGGACCCCACGCCATGTTCATGCAAGACATCACCCGCTTTGCCGCCTCGCCCGTCGCCGAGGCCAACTCCGCGCTTTCGCACGGTATTTTCGGGCCGACCCTGATCGACACCGAGTCCGGCTGGCGCCCCGCCGACAGCCTGCGCATCGGCGACCGCGTTCATACTTTGGACGGCGGCCTGCAGCGGATCGCCGCCCTGTCGCGCCGGATCGTGGCGCCGGGAGAACCGATGGTGATGGTCTCGGGCGGCCATTTCGACGCCTGCGACGACGTCATGCTGCTGCCCGGCCAGGGCGTGCTTCTGGACACCGCCGGGCTGATGGCCGCGCCCTATGCCCGCGTCCCCGCCCAGGCGCTGACCGCCTGCATCGGCGCCGCCCACCGCGCCGCCCCCGCCCGGGCCGAGATCGTCACCCCGATCTTCGCCGAGGAAGAGGTGGTCTGGGCGCAGTCGGGCATGCTGCTGCTGTGCCCCGGCATCAAGGGCGACACCAGCTTTCCGCAGCTGCACGCCCGCGCCGCGGCGCTGTTCCTGACCGAGCGCGACCGGCGGTTCGCCTGATGCGCTATTGGTCCTGCGCCCTGCGGCGAGTCTCGATCTGCGAAAGCCGGACCTGCCGCAGCGCCTCGACCAGAAGCGCCGTCAAAAGACCGAACGAGAGGAATCCGTTCGCCGCCTCCATCCCCGCCAGCAGGCGCCAGCCTTCCGGCAGGATCACGTCGCCAAAGCCCAGCGTGGTGAAGCTGACCAGCGAGAAATAGACCGCCGTCTCCAGATCGGGCAGCGCGCCCAGCATCCGGTAGGCCAGCGCCCAGATCCAGACCCCCGCCGTGATGACCGCCAGCACCCACAGCCCCACCCCGATCAGCAGAAGCAGCAGCCGCGGCCGCTGCGGCGGACGCAGCAGCCAGGGGTGCAGCCAGCGGAACGCCAGCTCCAGCCAGAACGCCGCCAGCGCCGAGACCACGATGTTCAGCGTCAGCAACCCGGTGCCTGTGGCGATTTGCGTGAACATGCGTCCCTTCTGGACTCCGGCCCGGCCCGCGCCTATCTGGGGCGGACCATGGTGCAGAAATCCGACCCCAACTCCAAGCTGATCGCCGAAAACCGGCGGGCCCGCTTCGATTACCACATCGAAAGCGATCTGGAAGCGGGCATCGTGCTGCAGGGCTCCGAGGTGAAAAGCCTGCGCCAGGGCGGCGCCAACATCGGCGAAAGCTATGCCTCGGTCGAGGGCGGCGAGCTGTGGCTGATCAACGGCTACATCGCGCCCTATGGCCAGGCCAAGACCTGGGGCCACGAGGAACGCCGCCGCCGCAAGCTCCTGGTGTCGAAAAAGGAACTGTCGCGCCTGTGGTCGGCCACCGCGCGCGAGGGCATGACCATCGTCCCGATCCGCATGTATTTCAACGACCGCGGTGTGGTGAAACTGAAACTGGGCATCGCCAAGGGCAAGAAACTGGCCGACAAGCGCGAGACCAGTGCAAAGCGCGACTGGGACCGGCAGAAGGCCCGGCTGCTGAAGCAGGGCGGCTGACGAAGCCCCCGGCTTTCATTATTCGAACAATTCCTTTGCCGCAGGGGGAGCATTCGGCTATCCTTCCCCTGCCCGGACCCTTGGCGACGTGGCTTTCTGTCCGGGTCGGAAACAGCCGGAACACCGGCGGGACAGGGAAAGGCCTATCATGGACATCACGGCTCTCATCATCCAGCTGATCGCGGGTGCGATCGGCGGCAATACGGCTGGCGCGGCGCTGAAGAACCTCAGCCTGGGCACGGCCGGAAACTCGATCGTCGGCATCCTGGGCGGCGGGCTGGGCGGCCAGATCCTGGCCATGCTGGGCATGGGCGGGGCCGATACCGGGGCGCTGGACATCGGCGCGATCGTGCAAAGCGTCGCGGGCGGCGGTGTCGGCGGCGCGGTGCTGCTGGCGGTGATCGGCGCGATCAAGAAGGCGATGGGCCGCTAGCGCCGGCAGCGGGCGACCACGCCCAGATCGGAATACAGGTCCAGCCCGAAGACCTCGGGCTGGTCCGGCAACGGATACAGCGCGCCCGAGGTCACGCCCGCGCCGACCAGCGCGCCCCCCTTCAGCCAGAACGAGTCGCTTTCCCACCGCAGCCCGCCCTGGGACGACGGCGCCCCCGGATAGCGGCTGGCAAAGCTGTAGCCGAAGGTATCGGTGCGGAAGGTGCCGAAATCGACCCCGCCATAAGTACAGGTCCAACTCCCGTGCCGGGGGTCGGCCACGGCAGGTGCGGCCGCCAGGGCCAGCAAGGTGGCAAGGCGCAGGGCAGTCATCGGCATCCTCCGGGGGGGCGCGCAGGTCGCCGGCAGGCTGCCCGGAAAAGGTGGCAGCATCGCGGCCATGCCGTGCCGCCCTTGCGCCCCGCCCCCGCCCCGCGCTAGGACGGGACGACCCCGATCCAAGGCCCGCGCGATGATCCCCTCTCCCGCCGACGACCCGAAGACGCTTGTGTCGACCGACTGGCTGGCCCGCCATCTGAAGGACCCCGACCTGCGGGTGCTGGATGCCAGCTGGTACCTGCCCGCCATGGCCCGCGACGCCCGCGCCGAATACCAGGCCGCCCACATCCCCGGCGCCCGCTTTTTCGACATCGACGAGATGAGCGACCAGCGCAGCGCACTGCCCCACATGGCACCGCCCACCGAAAAGTTCATCAGCCGGATGCGCGCGATGGGCGTGGGCGACGGGCATCAGGTCGTGGTCTACGACGGCGCGGGGATCTTCAGCGCCGCCCGCGTCTGGTGGCTGTTCCGCCTGATGGGCAAGACCGACATCGCGGTGCTGGACGGCGGCTTCCCCAAATGGCGGGCCGAGGGGCGCGAGATCGAGGACATGCCCCCCGTCGTGCGCGACCGCCACATGACCGTTTCCCGCCAGGCCGGCCTGGTCAAGGACGTGACGCAGGTCGCCCATGCCGCCAAGCTGGGCCTGGCCGAGGTGCTGGACGCCCGCGGCCCCGGCCGGTTCGCGGGCACCGAACCCGAACCCCGCCCCGGCCTGCGCGCCGGCCACATCCCGGGCTCGCGCAATATCCCGTTCTCGACGCTTCTGACTGCCGACGGCACGATGAAGGACCCGGCCGGCCTGCGCGCGGTGTTCGACGCCGCCGGGGTCGACCTGACCAAGCCCGCGATCACCTCTTGCGGGTCGGGCGTCACCGCGGCCGTGATCAGTCTGGCGCTGGAACGCATCGGCCACCGCAACCACGCGCTTTATGACGGCTCCTGGGCCGAATGGGGCATGTACGAAGACCTGCCGGTCGCGACCGGCCCCGCCTGAGGAAAGACCATGCTGGAAACCCTGAACCCGCAGCCGCAGGACAAGATCCTGCAACTGATCGCCCTGTTCCGCGACGATCCGCGGACCGACAAGATCGACCTGGGCGTCGGCGTCTACAAGGACGCAACCGGCCTGACCCCGGTCATGCGCGCCGTGAAGGCCGCCGCATAGACGCTGTGGGGAACCGAAAAGACCAAGACCTACACCGGGCTTGCGGGCGAACCGGCCTATAACGCGGCGCTGGTCACGATGATCCTGGGCGCGGGCTTTGCCGACCGCGCAGCCTCGGTCGCCACTCCGGGCGGCACCGGGGCGATCCGCCAGGCGCTGGAGCTGATCCGCATGGCCGCGCCCAAGGCGCGCGTGTGGATGAGCAATCCGACCTGGCCGAACCACCCCTCGATCGTCAAATACCTGGGCATGCCGATGGCCGAGCATCGCTATTTCGATGCCGCGACCGGCGGCGTCGATTTCGCCGGCATGATGGCCGACCTGGACGGGCTGGCGGCGGGCGACGTGGTGCTGCTGCACGGCTGCTGCCACAACCCCACCGGCGCCAACCTGGACGCAAGCCAGTGGGATCAGGTCATCGACCTGATGCAGCGCAAGGGCGCGGTGCCGCTGGTCGACCTGGCCTATCAGGGCTTTGGCGACGGGCTGGACGAAGACGCCGCCGCCACCCGCAAGATCGCGGCCAGCTTCCCCGAGGTGCTGATCGCCGCCAGTTGCTCCAAGAACTTCGGCATCTACCGCGAACGCACCGGCATCCTGGTGGCGCTGACCTCCCCCGACCGCAAGGCGGTGGTGCAGGGCAACCTGAACTTCCTGAACCGGCAGAACTATTCCTTCCCGCCCGATCACGGCGCGCGTCTGGTGACGATGATCCTTGAGGATCAGGCGCTGACCACGGACTGGAAGGCCGAGCTGGAAGAGGTGCGCCGCAACATGCTGGGCTTGCGCCAAAGCCTGGCCGACGAGCTGCGCCGCGCGACGAACAGCGACCGCTTCGATTTCGTCGCCCGCCACCGCGGCATGTTCAGCCGCCTGGGCCTGACCGAGGCGCAGGTGGCCACCTTGCGCGAAAAGCACGGCATCTACATGGTCAGCGACAGCCGCATCAACATCGCCGGCCTGAACGCCCGCACCGTGCCGATCCTGGCCGCCGCCATCGCGCAGGTGATCTGACCCGCCATGCTGGCCGTCCTGCTTTCCCTTGCAGCGGCGGCCTGCTTTGCCCTGGGGTCGCTGAACGTCGCCGGCGTGTCGCCGCGCGTGGGGCCGCTGCAACTGGTGCGCTGGCAGATGACCTTTGCCTGCGTGATGACCGGCGCCATCGCCCTGTCCCTGGGCGGGTTCCAGACCGTCACGGCCGAGGGGTTCCTGTGGCTTCTGGCGTCTTCGGCGACCGGGGTGATGATCGGCGGGTTGACCTATATCGCCGCCATCCAGACCCTTGGCCCGCGGCTGTTCGCGCTGTTCTTCACGCTGTCGGCCCCCTTCGCGCTGATCCTGGGCTATCTCTTCCGGGACGAGACGGTGACCCTGTGGCAAGGCATCGGCGTGGTGCTGATCCTGGCCGGGATCGTGCTGGCGATCCTTGCGCCAAGGGGCGACGGCGCGGGCCGGGCGCGCGCCCTGGGGATGGGGGTGACCCTGGGGCTGGTGACGGCGCTGATGCAGGCGCTTGGCAATCTGACCGCCCGCCCCGCGATGCTGGCCGGAACCGAGCCCTTTGCCGCCATCGCCATCCGCACCGGGCTGGCCGTGCTGTTCTTTGCCGCCCTGCTGGCCTTGCCGCGGCTGCGCCCGGCGGCTGTGCTGGCCGGGCCGGATGCCCGCAAGATCGGCCTTTCGGCGCTGACCGGCATGGTGGTGGGCATGTCGCTGTTGATGGCGGCGCTGGCGCGGGGGGACGTGGGCATCGTCTCGACCCTGTCCTCGACCACGCCGATCCTGATCCTGCCGATGGTCTGGGTCGCCACCGGGCGCCGCCCCGGTTGGCCCGCCTGGGCCGGCGCGGCGCTGGCCGTCGCGGGCACGGCGCTGATCTCGCTGGCGGCATAGGAAAGGCCCGCGGGACGGCTCCCGCGGGCCTTCGCCACCCTTAGCTGTGATAGGCCTGTTCGCCGTGCGAAGTCAGGTCCAGGCCCTGGCGTTCGGTGTCGGTATCGACGCGCAGGCCCACGGTCAGGTCGACCAGCTTGAAGGCCACCGCCGAGACCACGCCCGACCAGAGGATGGTGATCACCACGCCCTCGATCTGGACCCACAACTGCGCCGCCATCGCATAGTCGTCGCCCTTGACCCCGCCCAGGCTGCCGGCCGAGAACACCCCGGTCAGCACCGCGCCGATGATCCCGCCGACACCGTGGATGCCAAAGACGTCCAGGCTGTCGTCATACTTCAGCTTGCCCTTGACCACGGTCACGAAGACATAGCAGACCGCCGCCGCAATCGCGCCAAGGGCAATCGCGCCCATCGGGCCGATGGTGCCGCAGGCCGGCGTCACCGCCACCAGGCCCGCCACCATCCCCGAGGCCGCGCCCAGCATGCTGGCCTTGCCGCGCAGCATCGCCTCAAGTGCGGTCCAGGCCACCGTCGCCGCCGCCGTGGCGATGAAGGTATTGATCATCGCCAGCGTCGCGCCGCCGTTCGCTTCCAGGTTCGAGCCGACGTTGAAGCCGAACCAGCCCACCCACAGCATCGAGGCGCCGATCATCGTCATCACCATCGAATGCGGCGCCATGTTGTCGCGGCCATAGCCCACCCGCTTGCCGATCATCAGGCAGCCGACCAGCGCCGCGATGCCCGCGTTGATGTGCACCACCGTGCCGCCGGCAAAGTCGATGGCGCCCTTGGCGTAGAGATAGCCGTTGGCGTCCCAGACCATGTGCGCGATCGGAAAGTAGGAAAACGTCACCCACAGCACCGAGAACAGCAGCACCGCGCGGAACCTGACCCGCTCGGCGAAGGCGCCGATGATCAGCGCGGGGGTGATCGCGGCGAAGGTCATCTGGAACACGATGAACAGGTATTCCGGGATCACGTAGCCCGCGCTGAAGGTGGCCGTCATGCTGTCGGCAGTGACGCCGGCCAGGAACAGCTTGGCCGTGCCGCCCCACCAGGGGCTGGTCGACCCGCCGAAGGCGAAGGAATAGCCGTAGACCACCCAGATCAGCATCACCACGCAGGCGATCATCGTGGTCTGCATCAGGATCGACAGCATGTTCTTCGACCGCACCAGGCCGCCGTAGAACAGCGCCAGCCCCGGGATGGTCATGAACAGCACCAGCACGGTCGAGATCATCATCCAGCTGACATCGCCCTTGTCCATAACGGCCGCGGCTTCCTGTGCGCCGGCCGGCAGGGCGGCCAGACCCATCGCCGCCAGCGCGGCACCTGTGGTTTTCATCTTCATCGCTTGGTCTTCCCCTTTCGCCGGCGCCTAAAGCGCGTCGTCATCGGTTTCGCCGGTGCGCACCCGCACGGCGTGTTGCACGTCGAGGACGAAAATCTTTCCGTCGCCGATCTTGTCGGTCCTGGCGGTGTTGCGGATGGTCGAGACGACCTGGTCCGACAGCGCGTCGCTGACCACGATCTCCAGCCGCACCTTCGGCACGAAATTCACCGCGTATTCGGCGCCGCGATAGATCTCGGTGTGGCCCGACTGGCTGCCAAAGCCCTTGATCTCGGTCACCATCATGCCGCGCACGCCGATCGCGGTCAGCGCTTCGCGAACCTCGTCCAGCTTGAACGGCTTGATGGCTGCTATGATGAGTTTCACCTGACATCCCCTTCTTGTGGCGAGGGCCCGGGGGTGGGCCCTTGTCATCAAGGGGGCGGCCTTCGCAGCTGCAGCACAAGGCCCGCGCCGCAGGACAGCGGCGGCAGGGCGCCCAATGCCGGGCGGATTTGCACAAACTTTGCCCGTTCCGCGGGCTTTGCGCAGAAATTGTGCGCCGGACGGATTCGAATCGCGGCCCGGCAGACTTCGCTTTGCGGCAAAAGCAGTCTATGGTCGCGGCCAAAGAACGCGCGCCGCATGGCGCCGAACGGGCGGGCAGAGACGGCGATGGCTTCAGGAAGAAGGGGTGGCAAGCCCCTGGTGGCAGACAGGCGCTATCCGCGCGGAGGGTCGTCGCAGCCGCCGAAGAAACCCGCAGCGCCGAAAAAGGCCCCCCGCCGCAGCGCGCGCCCGCGCCGGCGGCACGGGCTGGTCGTCTCGGCGGTGCTGTTCCTGTGGCGGATGGTCTGGGCGGTGGTCTGGCGCACCGGCGCGGTGGCAGCCCTGGTGCTGGGCGGCGCGATCTTCTACTTCTACGCGCAATTGCCGCCGCTGACCGACCTTTTGGACGGCCGCGCCCGCGGTTCCGTCACCATGCTGGACCGCGGCGGACAGGTCTTTGCCTGGCGAGGCGAAACCTTCGGCGGCCAGATCACCGCCGACACCGTGTCTCCCTATCTGCACGACGCCGTGGTCGCGACCGAGGACAAGCGGTTCTACTGGCATCTGGGCATCAGCCCCCGCGGCATCGCCAGCGCCGTCCGCATCAACCTGGCCGAGGGCCGCGGGCCGTTCGAAGGCAACGGCGGCTCGACCATCACGCAGCAGGTGGCCAAGCTGTTGTGCCTGGGCGTGACCTATGACCCGACGCAGTGGAAGTCGGAAGCCGACTACGAAAAGGACTGCCGCAGCGGCGGCATGTGGCGCAAGGTCAAGGAAGTGCCCTTCGCCATGGCGATGGAGCTGAAGTATTCCAAGGAAGACATCCTGACGATCTACTTCAACCGCGCCTATCTGGGCGCCGGCGCCCGCGGCTTCGAGGCCGCGGCGCAGCGCTATTTCGGCAAGTCGGCGGCCAATGTCGGCGCGGCCGAGGCGGCGATGCTGGCGGGCCTGCTGAAGGCGCCGTCGACCTATGCGCCCACCGCCAACATGGACCGCGCCCGCGACCGCGCCGCCGTGGTGATCGGGCTGATGGAGGAGCAGGGCTATCTGACCGCCGCCGAAGCCGACGAGGCCCGCGCCAACCCGGCGGAACTGTCCCAGGCCGCCAAGCAGAAATCCGGCGGCTTCTTTGCCGACTGGGTGATGGAGACGACGCCCGACTACCTGGCCCGCGACACCACCGAAGACGTGATCATCGAGACCACGCTGGACCAGAAGATGCAGGCCCAGGCCGAAGAGGCGCTGAAATGGGTCTTCGACAACAAGGTCAAGGAGGGCAGCCAGGTCCAGGCCGCCATCGTGGTGATGAGCGCGGATGGCGCCGTACGCGCCATGGTGGGCGGCCGCGACCTGCCGCAGGCGGGCGATTTCAACCGCGCGACGCAGGCGCTGCGGCAGACCGGCTCCAGCTTCAAGCCCTTTGTCTATGCGGTGGCGATGGACCTGGGCTACAGCCCGCTGGATTATGTCGACGACAGTCCCTGGTCGATTTACGTCCCCGGCTCGGGCGACTATGCGCCCAAGAATTATGACGGCGAATTCAAGGGCATGATCACCCTGACCCAGGCCCTGGCCGAAAGCCGCAACATTCCCGCCGTCAAGATCTCGGAACTGGTGGGCCGCGATCTGGTGCGGACCGTCGCCACGCAATTCGGCATCGCGCAGAACCTGGCTGACGGCCCCGCGCTGGCACTGGGGGCCAGCGAAAGCACCCTGATCGAGATGACCGGCGCCTATGCCGGCATCCTGAACGGCGGCAGCGCCGTGGTGCCCTATGGCCTGGTGGCGCTGAAACTGCAGGGCGAGGACGAGCCGCTGTTCGGCCAGGGCGGCGGCATCGGCGAACGGGTGATCGGCGAACGGGCCGCCCACGCGCTGATCTACATGATGACCCAGGTGATCGAGCAGGGCACCGGCACCCGCGCCCGGCTGGACGGGCGCGAGGCGGCCGGCAAGACCGGCACCACCAACTCGGCCGTCGATGCCTGGTTCGTGGGCTTTACCGCCGATTATGTGGTGGGGGTCTGGATGGGCTATGACAAGCCCACGCCGATGACCGGCGTCACCGGCGGCGGCCTGCCGGCCGAAATCTGGCGCGAGGTGATGACCCGCATCAACGAAGGGGTGGAGCCGAAGCCGCTGCCCAAGGAAATTCCGCCCAGCACCTATTCCCCGCCGCCCGGCCAGACCCCGCCGCAAGGCGCCGTCGCGCCCGAGGATGTACCCTATTTCGACGGATCGAACCCGAACAAGCCCGGCATGACCGAGGACGACCTGGCCGAACAGATCCTGCAGGACGTGCTGGGGCAGGGCAACGGCAACTGAGGCCGCCCGCGCCCCGAGCTTAGACCAAAGGCAGGTCGGCGATCAGCCGGTCAAGGTCGCCCTTGCGCTTGTCCAGCATGGCGCCGATCTCGGTGCGCTCGCTGGCCAGCATGTTGACGCCTTCGATGATGATGTTGAAGAACAGGTTCCGCCCGGCCTTGTCGCTGACGTGCCAGCGCACCTCGAACGGGCTTTCGCCCTTCAGGTAGGCGGTCGAGATCACCTCGAAGTAGCTTTTCAGCGGCCGCGCGTCGGTCACCTCGATCCGGCCGCCGATGAATTCGCGGAAGCGGCGGCCATACTTGCGGCTGATGTAGGTCTGGAACGCCTTGGTAAAGGCCTTCATCTGCTTGTCCGAAGCCTGCCGCGCCGCCGGCCCAAGCGCCGCGCGGGCGATCGTCGGCACGTCGGCATAGCGCGCGAACAGCTTTTCGAATTCGGGGAACATGCCCGCCTCGGACTTGCCCGAGTTGATGACGCGGTTGATGTCGGCCACCGCCTTGTCGATCAGCGAACGCGCCTGGTCGACGGTCAGCGCCTGCGCCGGCATCGCGGCAACCAGCGCCCCGGCGCCAAGCCCCAGGCCAAAGCTGCGGCGGGTCAGGCGGATGTCATTGGGCATAGGGGTCCTCGTAGGGGTCGATGAAGCCCGCATCCCCGGCGCCTTCAGCCCCGTCGCCCGCGGCCGAGGTCTGCCCCAGCTCGAAGCGGCGGTTCTGCAGGTACAGAAGGCGGGCCTGCGCGTAACTGTCCGCGCTGTCATATAGGACCGACTCGAACGAGTTTGAATAGCGCGCCCGGTCGTCCAGCTTGGCCAGCACCTTGGCCAGCGTCGCGGCGGTCGCGTCGCGGCCCTCGGTGACCTGGCCGACCGGGTTCAGCGCCAGGTCGACCAGCGTGCCGAAGGCATCGCGCGCGGTCGACGGGCCAAGCACCGGCAGTTCCACATAGGGGCCTTCGCCGACGCCCCAGACATGCAGCGTCTCGCCGAAATCGGTATCGGCGCGCGGGATGCCCGCATCGGTCGCCACGTCCAGAAGGCCCAGCCCGAAGACCACGTTCACCGCCAGCCGGGCAAAGTTGCTGCCGGCATCGGCGACATTGCCCTGCAACAGGTCGTTGGCGATCGACCCCGGCAGGTCCAGCGTGTCGGCGGCGTTCTTGATGCCCTGGCGCACCGGCTCGGGGACCACGCTGCCATAGGCCTTGGCGCCGGGGCCGACCAGAACCCGGTCCAGTCCCTTGTTCACCGAATGCACGGCGCGGTTGGCCGGCTCCAGCGGGTCATTGATGCCAGAGGGCACCGGCGCCGGCGCGCAGCCCGCCAGAACCGCCAGCGACAGCGCCACGGCGGCCACCCCGGGTCGGGAAAAACAGCCACAGCCCGCAAGGGGGATTGAATTCCTGACGATCATTTCCCTAACGTCCACCCGAAGCCGGCGCCTTGCCGATGCCGCGATTGTGCGACATGTCACCGACGGAACAGCCATAAGGGCAGGGCCGAAGCAAGACAACCGCCAATCGGCCGCAGCGGCGCCCGGGCGGCAGCATCCGGCCGGGCCTGCCCGGCCAGCGCGGACAACGAGAAAACGGAAACGGAAACGCCATGGCGGATCGCGAAACCAAAGCCGGACACAAGGAATTGACCGAGGTCCGCCGCCGGTCGCGCGGGGCGCTGGTGGCGACCTTCGTGTTCTCGGTCTTCGTCAACCTGCTGATGCTGACCTCGCCCCTGTACATGCTGCAGGTCTATGACCGGGTGCTGGTGTCGCGCTCCGAGGCGACGCTGATCGCGCTGTCGGTGCTGGCCACCGCGCTCTTTCTGGCGATGGGTCTGATCGACCACGCCCGCAACCGGGTGATGAGCCGGATCGGCGCCCGCCTGCAATCCGAGATGGAAGAGCGCGTGCTGTCGGCCTCGTTCCGGCGGCTGTCGGTGGCGCCGCAGGATGGCGCGGCGCATTCGGCGCAGCGCGACCTGGATGCGGTGTCGCGGGTCTGGACCTCGCCGGCGCTGCTGGCGCTGTTCGACCTGCCCTGGACCCCGGTCTTTGCCGCGGCGCTGTTCATCTTTCACCCCGTCATGGGCTGGACGGCGATCGGCGGCATGGTGATCCTGATCGCCGTCACGCTGCTGAACCAGCGCAACACCGAGGCCAGCCTGAACGAGGCCGCGATGGCCGGCCTGAAGGCCGACCGCCAGGCCGAGAACCTGAAATCGGAATCCGAACTGGTGCGCGCGCTTGGCATGACCCGCGCCGCCTTTGCCCGCTGGCAGAAACTGCGCGGGGTGGCCCAGGTCAGCGGCCTGTCGGCCTCGGACACCGCCGGGGCGTTCTCGGTGCTGACCAAGACCTTCCGCCTGTTCCTGCAATCGGCCATCCTGGGCATCGGCGCCTGGCTGGTGCTGGAGGGCAGCCTGTCGGCCGGGGCGATGATCGCCGGGTCGATCCTGATGGGCCGCGCGCTGCAACCGATCGAGGTGGCGGTGGGCCAGTGGTCGGTGCTGACCCGCGCCCGCCAGGCCCAGGCCCGGCTTGAGGGCCTGCTGAGCCGGGTGCCGCCGGAACAGCCGCGCACCGCCCTGCCCCGCCCCGCCGCCAAGCTTGAGGTCCGCAACCTGGTCCTGGGCGTACCCGGAGAGGCGCGGCCGGTGCTGCGCGGGGTGTCCTTCACGCTGCAACCGGGCCAGGCGCTTGGCGTCATCGGCCCCTCGGGGTCGGGCAAGTCGTCGCTGGCGCGGGCGCTGATCGGGGTCTGGCCGCCGGCCTCGGGGTCGATCCGGCTGGATGGCGCCACGCTGGACCAGTACGACCCCGACCAGCTGGGCCGCTACATCGGCTACCTGCCGCAGCGGGTGACGCTGTTCGATGGCACCATCGCCGCCAACATCGCCCGCCTGGATGAAGACGCCGACGATGCCGCGGTGATCGCCGCCGCCCAGCAGGCCGCCGCGCATGACCTGATCAAGGCGCTGCCGCAGGGCTATGACACCGAGGTCGCCACCATGGGCGGCCGCCTGTCGGGCGGCCAGATCCAGCGCGTCGGCCTGGCCCGCGCGCTCTATGGCGACCCGGTGATCCTGGTGCTGGACGAACCCAACTCGAACCTCGACAACGACGGCTCGATGGCGCTGAACCGGTCGATCAAGACCGCCAAGGAACAGGGACGCTGCGTGCTGATCATGGCGCACCGCCCCGCCGCCATCCAGGAATGCGACATGCTTCTGGTGCTGAACGACGGCGTGCCCGCCGCCTTCGGCCCGCGCGACAAGGTCCTGCGCGAGATGGTGCAGAACGCGGGCGAGATCGCCCGATCCATCACCCCCGGAGGCGTGGTATGACCAAACGTCCCTTCTGGTCGGCCCGCGGCCCCGTCACGCTGGGCCTGGCAACCATCGTCCTGATGATCGGCGGCTTTGTTGCCTGGGGCACGCTGACCACCCTGTCGGGCGCCATCGTCGCCTCGGGGCGGATCGAGGTAGAGCTGAACCGCCAGGTCGTGCAGCACCCCGATGGCGGCGTGGTGGCCGAGATCGCGGTGCAAGAGGGCGCGACCGTCGCCGCCGGCGATATCCTGATCCGGCTGGACGGATCGCTGGCCCATTCGGAACGCACCATCGTTCTGGGCCAGCTGACCGAGTTGCAGGCCCGCAAGGCCCGCCTGGTGGCCGAGCGCGGCAGCCACGGCGCCCCCGAATTCCCCGCCGATCTGCTGGAACTGGCCAAGACCGACGCCGGCGTGGCCGACCTGATCGACGGCCAGCAGCGGCTGTTCCAGGCCCGGCAGGAAACCTCGACCACCCAGACCGAACAGCTGCGCCGCCGGATCAGCCAGATCACCTCGCAGATCGAGGGGATCGACGCCCAGGTCGCCGCGCTGAAGACCCAGCTTGACCTGATCAAGGCCGAACTGGTGAACCAGCAGGCATTGTTGGAAAAGGGGCTGGCCCAGGCCGCCACCGTGCTGTCCTTGCAGCGCGAAGAGGCCCGGCTGATGGGCCTGTCGGGAGAGCTGACCGCCAGCCGCGCCCAGGCCGAGGGCCGCATCACCGAGATCGAGCTGGAGATCAGCCGCCTGGCCAGCGCCCGGATCGAGGACGCCGAGCGCGAGCTGCGCGAAATCGGCCCCGCCCTGACCGAACTGGACGAACGCCTGCGCGCGCTGGACGAACAGGTGTCGCGGCTGGACATCCGCGCCCCGGTCGGTGGCGTGGTGCTGGGTCTGACGGTCACCACCCCGCGCGCGGTGATCCGGTCGGCCGAACCGCTCTTGTACATCGTGCCGCAGGACCGGCCGCTGGTGATCGCGGCGCAGGTGCCGCCGATCCACATCGACCAGGTCCATGTCGGCCAGCCGGTCGAACTGGTGTTCTCTGCCTTTTCCAGCCGCACCACGCCGCACCTGGCTGGCAAGGTCTCGGTCGTGTCGGCCGACGCCTTTACCGACCAGGCCACGCATGCCAGCTTTTACCGCGCCGAGATCGTGCTGGACGAAGGCGAGATCGCCAAGCTGGAGGGCCAGACCCTGCTGCCCGGCATGCCGGTCGAGGCCTTCATCCAGACCGAGGGGCGGACCCCGCTGGCCTATCTGGTGAAGCCCTTCACCGACTACTTCGCGCGGGCGTTCCGGGAAAGCTGACACCGGCGCGCCCCGGCCCGACCGGGGTGAAGCAAATGCGCCGCTTGCGCGGCAAGTCTTTCCTCTCGCCTGCGCCGCGAAGGTCGGCTTGGCTCGGGCGGCACCCGGCCGCGGCCAGAGTGCGCTAGCCCGCGACCTTCTTGACGAATTGCGACTTCAGCCCGATCTGGCCAATGCCCGGCAGCTTGCAGTCGATGTCGTGGTCCCCCGGCACCAGCCGGATGCCGCGCACCTTGGTGCCGACCTTGATCACCGTCGACGACCCCTTCAGCTTCAGGTCCTTGATCAGCGTCACCGTATCGCCATCGGCCAGCAGGTTGCCGACGCTGTCGCGCACCTCGGCGCCGCCGGCGGCCTCGGCCGACCATTCGTGCCCGCATTCGGGGCAGATCAGCAGGGTCTCGCCCATGTAGACATGGGGCGAACGGCATTCGGGGCAGGGCGGCAGGGTCTGGGTCATCCCTCGCCCATAGCACCGGCCGGCGGCGGGCGAACGCCCGGGCCCTAGCCCCCCGGGCCTGCCCCCGCTAGGCTTTGTCCGACCCTGACGGAGCCCCCGATGAACCCGATCGAAACCCGCCTTGCCGAACTGGGCGTTACCCTGCCCGACGCCCCCGCCCCGGCCGCCAACTATGTGCCCTTCGTCACCGTCGGCAACCTGGTCCACATCTCGGGCCAGATCAGCCAGGATGCGAACGGCCTGATCAAGGGCCGCCTGGGCGCCGACTTGGCCGTCGAACAGGGGGCCGAGGCCGCCAAGCGCTGCGCCATCTCGCTGCTGGCGCAGCTGAAGAAGGCCTGCGGCGGCGACCTGTCGCGCGTGGTGCGCGCGGTCAAGCTGACCGGCTTCGTCAACTCGACCGCCGATTTCACCGACCAGCCCAAGGTGATCAACGGCGCCTCCGATTTCCTGGTCGCCGCTTTGGGAGAGGCCGGCCGCCACGCCCGCTCGGCGGTCTCGGCCGCCTCGCTGCCACTGGGCGTCGCGGTCGAGATCGAGGGGATCTTCGAGATCCGCTGAGATGCCGCCCCGCATCCCCCTGCCCGCTTCCTTCCTGCGCGCCCCCATCGCCCACCGCGCGCTGCACGACCGCGCGGCGGGGCGGATCGAGAATTCGCCCGCCGCGATCCGCGCCGCGCTGGACCACGGCTACGCCATCGAGATCGACCTGCAACTGTCGCAGGACGGCACGCCGATGGTCTTCCACGACGAAGAGCTGGACCGGCTGACCAATGAGACCGGCCCGGTCAGCGCCCGCTCCGCCGCCGAATTGCAGGCGATCCGGCTGAAGGACAGCACCGACACCATCCCCACCCTGGCCCAGGTGCTGGAAATGGTCGCCGGCCGCGTCCCCCTGCTGGTCGAGATCAAGGACCAGTCGCTGGTCATGGGGCCGACGGATGGCCGGCTGGAAGCCGCAACCGCGGCGGCGCTGGCCGGCTACAGGGGCGACGTGGCGGTGATGTCCTTCAACCCCGCCTGCATCGCCCACATGGCCCGCCTGGCCCCGCACATCCCGCGCGGCCTGACCACCGCCGCTTACGACCCCGAAAGCTGGGCCCCGATGCCCGAGGCGATGTGCGCCCATTTCCGCGCCATCCCCGACTACGACGCCACCGGCTCCAGCTTCATCAGCCACGAGGCCGCCGACCTGGCCCGCCCCCGCGTGGCCGACCTCAAGGCGCAGGGCGCGGCCATCCTGTGCTGGACGATCCGCTCGCCCGCCGACGAAACCGCCGCCCGCCGCATCGCGCAGAACGTCACCTTCGAGGGCTACCTGTCCCCGATCCCGGCTTGACCTTGGCGCATTCCCCGCCACCTTCATTTCGGCACAAATACCCTGCGGGGGTCCGGGGGTGCAAAACCCCCGGGGGTGGCCCCGGGAACCACAGATGGCCGACCTGATCCTGCACGACACCCTGGCCGAGATCGCCGCCGCCGACTGGGACGCGCTGGCCGCCCCCGAACAGGCGACCGGCCGGCCGGCTAACCCCTTCGTCACCCACCGCTTCCTGATGGCCCTGGATGGCTCCGGCTCGACCGGCAAGGGCACTGGCTGGACCTCCCGGCCCCTGACCCTGCGCGAGGGCGGCCGGCCCGTCGCCGCCCTGCCGCTCTACATCAAGACCCACAGTCAGGGCGAATACATCTTCGACCATGGCTGGGCCGAGGCCTATGAACGCGCCGGC
>ERZ1645187.2395-NODE-2395-length-16526-cov-9.985854_pt1 | contig 16526 bp, 4 predicted proteins | sample MGYA00575352_ERZ1645187 | MGnify/ENA primary metagenome ERZ1645187 (study PRJEB40837, sample SAMN11349314) | freshwater sediment metagenome | isolation source: river sediment | host: Sediment | place: India: Wazaribad , New Delhi | collected 2017-02-21 ... | reverse complement strand
TTGTTGAACCACTTGCTGGGCACCTGGTCGACCAGCGGGTGGTCGATGGCGGCCTTTTCCTCGGGGGTGGCGTCGGGCGGATAGTTCGCGGGGGGGCGCCCGGACAGCGGCGGGGCGTCCGCCGAGAAGATGGCGGAGTTGGTGGCGGCGGCCGCCGGCGCGGACGAGGAATCCCAGGACGTCGACGGGGCATTGGAATAGGAAAACACGGAGGATTGCGGCGAGGAGGCCGGCGGTTCCGTGGGCATCGGGGCCGGCGGGAACGTGCCGACGGGTTCGGCGGCGGGTTCCGGCGCGGGCGCCGGGGCGGCGGGCTGGCCGGCGCGCTCGAAGCGGGAACGGTCGAATTTCTGCCGCTGGAATTCGATGCGCTGGGCCGCGGCGGCGGTCGCCAGGCCGAGAGCGGCGATCAGGACGAAGGGGATGGAACGGGATTTCATCGAAGCTCCTTTCAAGCAGGGTGCATTTTCAGGAAATGAAGAACGGCGTTGGCGATCGAAAAATAGATGAGCACGCCGAGGATGTCGGCCATGGACGTGATGAGCGGGACGCTGGCGGTGGCCGGATCGAGCTTGAGGCGGTTGAGGATCATGGGCAAGACCGTCCCCATCAGGCTGCCGGCGACGACCACCGCGATCATGCTGAACGAGACGACGGTCGCGACGCGCAGGTCGCCCAGCGCCCAGCCGAGGAAAAAGGCGGCGCCGGCCATGGCCAGCCCGATGGAGGCGCTGACGCCGATTTCGCGCAGGAAGAGCTTCCACCAGTCGTTGGAATCGATCTCGCCGGTGGCGATGGCGCGGACGACGAGGGTGGCCGCCTGGGCGCCGGCGTTGCCGCCGCTGCCGATCAGCAGCGGCATGAGCGCGACCAGGGCGGCGACGGCGACGATGGTGTCTTCGAACATCTTGATGCCCATGCCCGTGAAGATGTTGACCAGCACCAGGCCGAGCAGCCAGCCGATGCGCTTGCGGAACAGCAACCCGACGGTCGCGTCCTTGAGGCTGACCTGCAGGGGACTCACCGTGGCCAACTTGTGGAAGTCCTCGGTCGCTTCTTCTTCGGCGACGTCGAGAATGTCGTCCACGGTGACGATGCCGAGGAGCACGCCGTCGGCATCGACGACGGGCAGCGCGTAGAGGTCGTACTTCCGGAACACCTGCACGGCTTCCTCGCGGTCCTGCCGGGACCGCAGCGAGGCGTAATGGCCGTCCAGCAGGTCGGCGATGGGCGTTTCCGGCGCCGCGAGAATGATTTTGCGCAGGCGCAGATCGTCGGTCAGGCGGCCTTGTTCGTCGACGATGTAGGTCATCGCCAAGGTTTCGGAATCGGTGCCGACCTGGCGGAGATGCGCCAGCGCCTGGGCGGCGGTCCAGGCGGGATCGACCGTGACGTAGCGATCGGTCATGAGGCGGCCGACGCTGCCTTCGGGATAGCTGAGCAGGGTGAGGGTCTGCTTGCGGTCCTGGTCGTCCAGCAGGCCGAGCAGGCCCTTGGTGACGCGCGCGGGCAATTCCTCGAACAGGGCGGTGCGGTCGTCGGGCGAAAGTCCGGCGAGGACCTGGCGGACTTCTTCCTGCGCCATGTTCTTGAGCAGGAGGTTTTGGAAGGGCGGTTCGAGCAGCGAAAACACTTCGTCGGCCAGCTGGCGGGGCAGGAGGCGGAACAGCAGCACGCGGTCCTTGTCTTCGAGCGCGGTGAGCAGCTCCGCGATTTCCGGCACGGGCTGCATGGCCAGAAACTCGCGGACGTCGTTGAGACGGCCGGCTTCGACCAGATCGAGGATGTCGGGCAACAACAAATGGCGGAGAATCATGCGGACTCCGTAAACGGAAAAAAGCATGCGGCAAGGCCCGGGGGAAGACAAGGCCGAAGTTGGCCGCCCGGGTCGGAACCGGCGCGGCAATCGGCCGCCTAGAGCCAGCGGTTCCGCTTCATGAAGCGATAAAGGGCGAAAATCAGCACGCCGTTGAGGACCAGGATATAGAGATAGGCCCATTCCCACGACGGCCAATCCACGTTGGGCATGTGCCGGATGTTCATGCCGTAGAAGCTGGTGACGAGCAGGATCGGCATCGAGAGGGTCGCCAGGATGGTCAGGACCTTGATGACGCGGTTGATCTGCATCTGCTGCAGGTTGAGATGGATCTGCAGGGTGCTGGCGAGGGATTCGCGGAAGGTTTCGGCCAGATCGCTGATCCGGGAGAGGTTGTCCTGCAGATCGCGCAGGTACGGGACGAGATGGGTGCGCACGACCTTCGGGAATTCGCCGCGCATCATGCGGGCGATGACGTCGCGCTGGGGGGCCATGATCTGCCGGAGGCGCTGGACTTCGCTCTGGAGGTTGACGACCTCGGCGAGGATGTCCTGGGTTTCGCCGGTGAGGACCCGGTGCTCCAGCGTGGCCAATTCGGCCGACAGTTCGTCGAGGGCCGGCTGGTAGTTGTCGAAGAGGAGATCGAGGACGTGGTAGGCTAGCAGGTCCGGCGCGCGCGGATGCGCGACGCCTTTTTTCTGGAGGCGTTCGTGCACGGTGCCGATGCTGCGGATGGGCTCGTCGTGGAAGGTGACGAGGAAATTGCGGCCGATGAACAGGTTGAGCTCGGTGGTCTGGAACACGTGGCGGCTGTTGATGTAGTCCACGGCGTGGATGACCATGAAGACGTAGCTGTCGTAGTCGTCGATCTTGGGGCGTTCGCTGACGGCCACGCAGTCCTCGATGGCGAGGGGGTGGAAGTCGAAGACGGTTTCGAGCACCGCCTTGTTTTCCTCGGGGGTGGATTTTTCCATGTCCACCCAGATCTGGACGTCGTCGTCGTAGCGGACGACGCGCAGCAGATCCAGGGAGAGGTCCTGGTTGACCAGCTTGCCTTGGCTCAGCACGTGCGTACGGATCATGGTTGTTTCTCCGGAAAACGGGGTGCGGCCGGCGAGCGCTTCGCCGGAACGCGCGAAATTCGGGTAAATGATGCGCCGCGGGTTGCGCGCTGGCAAGGAAAAGCGCGGAAAATCCGCGGAGCGGCGCCAGGAAAGGCTTCCCGGCGGGGTTCCGGGACTGGACAAAGGGGGGCCGGGGGTGGCATATTGCGGGCGATATGAGCGATGCAGCCCCCAGCTTGGTCACCGCGGAAATCGTCCAGTTGCGGATGAAGATTTTCCTGCGCTCGCCCTTGCGCCGCAAATTGCTGGTGCGGACGATGCGCCTGCTGGACAAGGTGAACGGCCAGGAAGTCCTGGAAATGTCGGCGGACGACGCCTTCAGCGTCGCGATGCAGAACGCCGGGGGCGGGGGCGGCGCCGCCTGGAGCAGCTTGGCGGTTTCCGAGACGCAGGCGGAACTGCTGGCGGAAGCGGGCGTCGCGCACATCCATCTGGGAGAGTTGCCGCAATTGCCGTTCGAGGAAGCCGCGTTCGACGCCGTCGTGGCCAGCGACATGCTCGAATACGTCGAAAAGCCCGCCGAACTGATGGCCGAACTGCACCGGGTGCTGCGCTCGAAAACCCGCCTGATCCTGCATGTGCGCCGCAAGCGCCGCACGCTGGTCGAGTTGTTCCGGAGATGGTCGGGCCTGACGGATCCCACGCGGCCGGCCATGCGGCCGGGATTCACGCCGGCGGAACTGTTCGACGTGCTCAAAGACGGTTTCGACGTGCAGGAAACGTCGGGCTACGGACGGTTTTTCACGGAATTCGCCAATCTGCTCGCGGAACTCTTCGCGGGACTGATCCCCGCGTCCTGCGAGCCGGCGGCGCTGGACGTCCGGCGGTTGAAGCGCGCCGCCGCCGTTTTCGCCGCGTTTACGCCGATCTTCTGGCTGGCGGAATTCCTCGACGCGGTCTTTTTCTTCCTGCCGGACCACCACATGGTCTTGCGCGCCAAGCGCCGGATGATGTGGGTGCCGCGGGTCACGCCGCGCCTGCGCGACGGGCGGAGCATCGCCGAAGCGGCCTTGGGCTCCAAGATCGGCACGGCGGCCGGCACCTAGCCGGCGCGGACGGAATTCGCGCAAAAGAAGGGGCCGGGCGATCGCCCGGCCCCGTTCGTTGGGAGCGTGCCCGCCGGTTTACGGCGCGGCCGGCAGCCACGGATTGGCATCGATGGAGCCGGCGGTCTGGCCGTTGGCCACCGGATCGAGGTCGGCTCCCCAGAAGTTGTTCTCGGCCATGACGGTCGCGCCGCCGCCGTTGTTGTAGCGGAAGTCGCGGTTGCCGTTGGCGTAGAACGAGCTTTGGCCGAGGCTGTCGCCGCCGCCGCCGAAGTCGAGGTTCGGTGCGCCGGCCAGACCCGACATCGCCAGGCGCACGCCGTTGCCGTCGTTGCTGGTCGCCGAGATATAGGAGCCGAGGACGCCCACCGGGCCATTGTAGTTGTCGTCGGTGATTTGGAGGCCGTTGGCGCCGTTGCCGTTGACGCCGACGTGGCTCACCAGGACGTCGGCAACGCCGCCGCCGCCGCTCAGGCTCAGGTTGATGCCGTTGCCGCCGTTGTCGTTGGCATAGGCATACTGGAGGCTGGCCATCGCGTTGCCGTTGAGGGCGTTCAGGGTGAGGTTGAAGCCCGCGTTGCCGTTGTAGTCGGCGTTGACGCCGCTGATGCCGACGAGGGCGTTTCCGGCGGCGCTGGTCAGTTCGGCGTGCAAGCCGCCGCTGCCGTTGTCGCTGAACACGTCGTTGCCGGTCGGAATCAGGCCGAACAGGGGACCGAGGTCTCCGCTGAACCCATAGATGGCGTCCAGATCGTCGGCGGCGAAATCGCCCGCGAACAGGTTGGCGTCGCCGCCGGCATCCAGGAGCACGTTGGCGCCGCGGCCGGTGTTGTCCCGGGCGTAGACGTCCGTCAGGGCCGCGGAGGCGTCCTCGGCGGCGGTCAAATCGACGACGATGCCGGCCTGGCTGCCGAGCAAGCCGTTCCGGTTGGCGTCGATGCCGGCGAGGAGGGCATAGGCGTCGGCGTCGCCGCTGTTGCCGGTGACCCGGATGCCTTGCTGGCCGTTGTCTTCGGCCGTGACGTAGACCAAGCCCGCGAGGACGTCGTCGTAGCCGGTCAGGTCCAGATCGATGCCGCGGCCCGCGGCGTTGCCGCTGGCTTCGACGTCGACGAGGAAGGCGCCGGCGAAGCTGTTGTCCGCGGTCAGCGTGGCGAGGATGCCGTCGTCGGCGACGTTGTTGTTGGCCTCGACGCCGGCCAGCAGGCTGATGGCCGGGCCCGCGCCGATTTGCTCGATGACGATGCCGCCGCCGCCGTTGCCGTTGGCCGTCACGGGACCCAGACCCGCGCCCGCGATGGGATTCGCGCCGAAGGCGCCCGGCAGCACGTCGTAGAGCAGATCGGAGGAGGCGAGCAGGGAGGCCGTCACGCCGTCGTCCGACAGGAGCGCGAGGTTAATGCCGTCGGTCGAGTTGTTGTTCGCCTGCACGTCGAGCAAGGCGGCGACGGCGGCGACGTCTCCCTCCACTTCGGCTTGGAAGCCGAAGCCGACGTTGTCGGAAGCGACGACGGGGCCGAACGGATCGCCGGGGATCTCGAACGGCGCGCCGAGGAATTCATCGCCGAGAAACGCGGCGGCGGGCCGGAGCGCATCGGAGGAGAAGGCGAGGAGGGCGGCGACGCCGTTGGGACTAAACACGTGCGAATAGATGCCGCCGTCCGACAAGGGTTCGGTGCCGTTGCCAGAGGCGTTTATGTCGGCCAGCAGACCGATCGCCGCCAGATCGCCGCCAAACACGCTCTGGTACAGTCCGTAATTGGCGTTGTCCAGGGCTTCGAGGCGGACAACGGCGTCGATGCCGATTTCACCGCCCGTGCTGATCGAGGCCATGCCGGCCACGCCGTTGCCGGAAGCTTCGGCGCCGACCGTGAGATTGACCGCGGCGAGATCGCCGAAGGAACTGATCAGGATTCCGCAGGCTCCGTTGCCGTTGGCCTGCAGATGGCCGTCGCCGGCCAGGGCCAGCGGCAGATCCACGTCGAAAAGATCGCCGATCTGCGTGCCGAGCTGGAAGATATCCGCCCAGTTTTCCGAAGAGCCGAGCAGATTCACCCCGATGCCGTTGAAGGCGATCGTGCTGGCCGAGATGCCGTCGCCGATCACGTTGTCGTTGGCCGTCACGTCGAACAGTCCGTTCAGAGCGAGCAGGCCGTCGGAATGGATGGTGGTGCGCAGGCCGCTGACGCCGTTGCCGCTGGCGGACACGCCGCCGGACGGACCCAGGAACGGCAGGATTTCGTCCGGCAGATCGAGGCCCAGCAGACCGGCGATGCCGTCGATCGACGCCGCCAATCCGTCGGGCATGCCGACGACGTTGATGGAGGCGAGATCGCTGTTCTGCAAGATCCACATGCCGAACTGCGCGTTTTCGTCGGCGCAGGAACCCGACACGTTGGCGAGCGCGATGCCCACGTCCGTCTGGTGGAGATACAGGCCGGAGGCATTGCCGTTGGCCTGCAGCCCGTCGACGGCCGCCACGGCCAAGAAGGTGTTGCCCTGCGCAAGCATCAGGCCCAGTCCGGCGTTGTCGTCGGCGACGCTGTCCGAAACGCGGGCGGTCGACAGGTCGGTGGCGGATTGGGCGATTTCGATGCCGACGGAGGCGTTGTTGTTCGCCTGCACGCCGGACAATTGGGCCGACGCTTCATCCGAGATGGTCTGGGTGGTGAAAATGCCGTGGCCGGCGTTTTGGTCGAAGGTCGCGTTTTGCACGAAGATCATGGAATCGTCCACGCCGGTGAGATCCACCGCGAGGCCGTCGGCCCCGTTGCGGCTGGCTTGGGAGCCGAGCAGGATGACCTGGGCTTCGTCCGCGTTTTGGACGGCGATTTCGACGCCCATCTGCGCGTTTTGATTGGCGGAGACGTTGGTGAACCCGACGCCGACGAATCCGGCGTCGTCCATGGCCACGTCGATGCCGTTTCCGCCGTTGCCTTCGGCCTGCGCGCCGAAGATTTCCAGGATCGCGACGTCGGTGGAGTCCATGGCGACCGCGGCTCCGGCCTGGGCGTTGTTGCGGAACGCGCCGTCCTGGATCATGACGAGACCCAGGTCCAAATCGGCGCCGTTCACGGCCATGCCGTTGGCGGCGTTGCCGTCGAAGGACGAGGCGTCGGCGAAGAGACCGAAGAGCCCGCCGTCCGCGACGTCCGCGGCGAGGCCGTTGGCGCCGTTGGCCGCGAATTCGGAATCCGCGACGCTGGCGGCCAGGAGATCCCGGTTGGTCGATTGGACGAGCAAGCCGTTGGCGCCGTTGTTGGTGAACGAGCTGGCCGCGACGTAGAGGCGATCGGTGCCGCCGTCGTAGGCTTCGTACAGGAGCCCGTTTTGGTCGTTGTTCGCGAAGCGGCTGTTGTCGATTTCGATCTCGGCAGAGACGTTGCCGGAAGACAGGAACGACATTCCGTCGCCGCTGTTGGCCGTGAAGGCGGACCCGGTGACGGCGGCCAGATAGAGGTCGTTGTCCTGCGTCCGGAGATCGAAGCCGCTGCCGGCGTTGCCGTCGGCGAGGACGTTCAACAGTCCGGTACCGGCCCAATCGGAATTCAGCTGCGCGATCTGGAGCCCGTCGCCGCCGTTGTTCAGGAACTGGCTGTCCTGGATGAGGACGAGGGACCGGTCGTAGGTGGAGTTGTAGATCTGGAGGCCGTCGCCGCCGTTGTTCGCGTAGGTGCTGCCGGCAATGAACACCTCGCTGGTGCCGCTGTTGCCGGCCGTCCAGACTTCCATGCCGTTGGCGGCGTTGCCGGAAACCAGGTTGTTTTCGAAATCGAGGAGGAAATCGCCTTGCCGCGCCAGCAGGACGCCGATGCCGTTGCCGGAAATGACGTTGTCCAGGATCGTCAGATCGGTGACGCCGTTGCCGAGGATGCCGACGCAGCTGACGTCGGTCAGCCCCCGAACGGGCAGATTCACGAAGACGCCCGGGCCGCCCGCGCAGGTGTTCTGGATGCGGAAGCCGAGGACCGTGGTTCCATCGGCCAAGGTGATGGCCGGACCGGTTCCGCCGCCATCCACGATGGGGGCGATGCCGCTGCCGAACGTGGCGCCGCCCACGCCGCCCGGCACGAGGACGCCGCTGCCCCAGAGGCGCACGCCCGGCGTCAGCACGACGTTCTCCACGTAGGCGGAAGCCGCGTTGTAGACGTACACGTTGCGCGAACCGAAGACCGCGTCCACGCCCTGCTGGATGGTCGCGAAGGGTTGTTCGGCGGTGCCGTCGCCGGTGGCGGCGCCATCGTCGCCGTCCACGAAGTTCACGTCGGACATCATCACGTAGGTGTCCCGGTCCGTGCTGCTCTTCCGGGTGATTTCTTCGGTGGCCAGGCTTTCGTTTTCGATGAAGTCGGAGGTTTCGATGCGGATCTGGGAATCGCGCATGACCATCTCGGTCAGGCGGGCGGACAGATCGCGGGGTTCGTGCGCGAGGCGCGATTTGGCGGTGGCGAAGGGATTGCGGCCGCGGGCGATCTTGGCGAGGTCGAGCGGGACGGTCAGGCGGGCGCCGGCGAACCAGTCGCTGCCGGTCAGCTCGTCGTTTTCATAGAGGCCGGCGTCGAGGAAGAGCGTGGACAGCACGCGCAGTTCCGCGCGCGTTTTCCAGCCGCGGACGTCGGCGGCGAAATCGCGGTCGAAGTCGTAGTAGCCGCCGAACAGGCGGGCTTCCAGCGCCGTGGATTTGATCGGCAGGCGCAGGCCGATTTCCCAGTCGTAGCCGCCGTAGGCCGCTTCGAACTGCTCGAACGTGCGGGACGTCGTGACCGTGGTGAGGGTGCGGGTGGTGGCGTAGTCCTGCAGGATGTAATGGTCCAGCGCATACGGATCGCTCCAGCGCGTGGTGGTTTGCGAGGATTGGCTCGTGGACGTCTCGGTCCGGCTGTCGACGATATTCTCGTCGTCGCCGGCGTCGTAGTAGTTGGCCCGCGCGTCGATCCAGGTGCTCAGGATTTCGAAGCCGACGCCCCATTGATCGTAGTGGTTCGAATCCACGTCGCGATAGTCGTAATAGGCGTTCGCGCCCAAGATGACCTGGCTGCCCAGCAACTGCCGATAGCCGACGCCGAGATTGCCTTCTTCCTCGTCGTTGTCCGTGAGGGTGGCCCGGGGATTCACGAACAGCAGGCCCTTGCCGCCGGGATTCCACAGCGGAACGAGCAGGTCGCCGAGTCCTTCGGTTTCCGAATCGCGCGTCTGGAAACCGAACGTCATTTCGGCCGGCAGCCACGTGCGCTCCTGCGTTTCGACGGGCGGAGATTTTTTCTTGGTCTTGGTGCTCTTGGTCTTGGCGGCTTGCGCCGGCGGCGGCAAGGGGCAGGAAAGGAAAATCACCAACACGGTCGTCAACCAACGCATCCAACGAGCATTCATGGCACCCTCCGTTTTATGCGAGACCCCGCCGCCGATTGCGCTCGGTCGGCCTTCCACATGCGCATCTCGCTTTCACGCACGCATTTTGCTCTTTCGACGGTTCGCCGGGCAACGGAAAAACGTCGCCCGGCGACGTTTTATCGAAATCCGAACAATCCGCCTTCGGATGCGGGCCAATGCTTGACGGGATTCCGAGGGGTATGGGATATTCATTTAATATGGACTCGAATTCATCCTTCCGTCGTTTTTGGGTGTGGGGAACGATCGCGATTTGGCTGGCGGCGGGCAGCGGCCGCGCCGCCGAGCTGTACGACGAAACCGGACCGGACTGGGCGGTTCCGGAAATCCCGGACGTCGGCGAAGTCTCGCCGGCGGTGACCAAGGCGCGCAGCCTGGCCAAAACGACCGCGCTGGAAATGGGCGCGACGGAAGAAGAAGCCGAACAGGCCGCCTTCGTCGTGCCGGAATATCTGGACGAGTGGAAAAGCCCGCTGCAGGAAGCGTTCGAAGAACACCAAGGCGAGGAGCCGACGGATTACGACCCGACGGTCAAGCCGTCCCGCACGGTAACGAAGTCGCTGCTGGTGCTGCCCAAAGCGGCGCCCAAGGCCATCGCCGCCGGCAAGCGCGTGCTGGGCTGGCATCCGTACTGGGCGACGATGACGGACATCCAGAACTACCAGTACTCGAACCTGACGACGATCGCGTATTTTTCCTACGCGGTGAATTCGACGAACGGCGGCTACGACAGCATCGGTTCGTGGAACACGTCGCCGGTGGTGGAGTGGGCGCACAGCAACGGCGTGAAAGTGGTGCTGACGGCGACGCTGTTCGGCGACGCCGCCACGCATCGCCTGCTGACCAACGTCACGGCGCGCAACAACCTGATCGCCAACCTGGCCACCGTGGTGTCCAACCGCGGCGGCGACGGCGTGTGCATCGATTTCGAAGGCGTCGGGTCGTGGACGGGCGCGACCACGAACATGACCGCGTTCCTGAGCAACCTGACCGCGCGTTTCCACCAGGACCTCCCGGGTTCGGAAGTGTCGGTGGCCCTGCCTTCCGTGGATTGGTACGCGAACTACGCGGTCTCCAATCTGGACAAGGCGGGGTTGGATTGCGCGATCATCATGGGCTACGACTACTACTATTCCGGCAGCGCGACGCCGGGGCCCAACGCGCCGCTCTACAGCAGCGCGCAGTGGATCGGCGCCAGTTCCTGGTGCTCGGTCAACTATTCGATGAACTACTATCTCGGCAAGGGCATCAGCACGAACAAGCTGATGCTCGGCGTGCCGTACTACGGCCGGCGCTGGGCGGCCGCCAGCACGAACCTGGGCGCGGCCAGCCTCGGCAGCGCCTATTCCTCGGCGCTGATCTACGGCGCTTGCGAGTCGGAAGCCGCCAAATGGGGCAAGCGCTGGGACGACAACGCCAGCGTGCCGTACTACGTCTATACCTCCAACAGCACGGCCTACCAGTGCTTCTACGACGACACGACCAGCCTCGGGATGAAATACGACCTGTCCAACGTGAAGGGCATGGGCGGCATCGGCATCTGGTCCCTCAACCAAGGCACGGGGCAAACGGCGCTCTGGGAACTGATCGACCAGAAGTTCGGCGCCGGCGCCCTCGAACCGGGCGATCCCGGCGGGGACGAAACGGGCTCGTCGGCGACCTCGCCCTGGACGAACCGCGTCTCGGCGCACACGGGGAACTTCTACGGCGTGGCGAGCCGCAGCGGGCTGCACGTGGCCTGCGGCGCGAGCGGGGCGATCTATACCTCGACCAACGGCATCGACTGGACGGCCCGCAGCAGCGGCAAGAGCGGCCTGATGATGAACGTGAACGGCGACGGCCCGCTGTGGGTGGCCGTCGGCGAAGGCGGTGCCATCGTCACCTCGACCAACGGCTTCGACTGGACCTCGCGGACCTCGCCGACGAACGCGCTGTTCCGGGGCGTGGCCTACGGCGACGGGACGTATCTGGCCTGCGGCGACAACGGCGCCCTCGTGCGCTCGACCAACGGCACGACATGGGCGAGCGTGGCGTCCGGCACGACGCTCTCCCTGCAGGGCGTCGGCTACGGCGCCGAATTCGTGGATGCGGGCGACACGAACGGCGTGACGGCGGAATCGCCCCTGTTCGTCGTCGTGGGCGCGAACGGCTTGATCATGACGTCGACGAACGGCGCGAGCTGGACGACGCAGACCTCGGGCACGACCGTCTACATCTCCGACGTGATGTACGGCAACGGCTACTACGTGGCCGTGGGCAACACGCGCATTTTGCGTTCCGCGGACGGCGTGGCGTGGAGTTTCACGACCAACGCCACCTATCTCTACCGCGCGGCGTATTGCTCCGGCGTGTTCAAGGCGACCGGCCGGAGCGGCGCGATCTGGACTTCGGCGGACGGCCTGACCTGGGAAGCGGAAACCTCCGGCACGACCAACGACATCCGCGGCATCAGCTACGCCAACGACCAGTTCGCGGCGGTGGGCTTCAACGGCACGATCCTGACCAAGGGCACCATGGCCGGCGCGACGACGGGGGGCGACGAAGGCGAGCCCGGCGGCGAAGGCGAAACCGGCGGGGGCGAGGAGCCCGTGTCCACGCCGGACGAAACGGGATTGCCCCAGGTGGCCGCCGCGCAGCCGACGGGTCCGCTGTCGGGCGTGGTGGTCTATACCAGCGCCGGCCACGGCTTCGGCGCGAACAGCAACCTGACCGCCTGGATTCCCGAACGGCCGCTGCTCAACGCCGTGAACGAAGACATGGGCAACGTCGACCAGATGACCCGGTTCGCGGAAGCGGCCTGGAAAGCGGGCGCGACGGTCGTCCCGTTCCGTCCCGTGGGCTACCAGACGAACGAAGTGGTGCTCGACAACATGGACACCAACGCGTCCGCGCGCGGCCAGGTGACGTTCGGCGGCACGTGGTACAACTCTTCCCAGACCATCTTCTACGGCAACGCCGGCGACGCGGTGCCGTATCGCTACGCCGCGGTCAGCACGAACGGTTCGACGTCGTGGGCGTCGTACCGGCCGATCCTGCCGGAAGCGGGCGAATATCCGGTCTACACTTGGGTCCGCCACGATCTCGACCGCGCCAACCAGCTCTATCGCGTCTATCACTCCGGCGGCGTGACGGACGTGCGCGTGAACCATCGCGACGTCGGCTGCGGCTGGGTCTGGCTGGGCAACTACCATTTCGAGGCCGGCACGAACGGCTGCGTCAACATCGGCAATTACGTGCTGCCCGGCGAGACGGGCGACTACGTCTTCGCCGACGCCATCCGCTTCGGCAACGGCCGGGGCAACGTGTCGCGCGGCACGGCGGGCATTTCGGGCTTCGAGCAGGAACTGGAGTCGGCCCGCTTCTGGACCATCAAGTCCATGGGGCAGGGGATGGACAGCACGCTCTACGATTTGGCCGGCTACGACGACCGCAGCGACAACATCGGCCAGCCCGCGCGCATGGCGGCCTGGATGTGCCGCTCGAACGACGCGGCGCGCTGGCAGCGCGTTTACGTGGGCTTCCACTCCAACGCGGGCGACACCACCGGCCGCGGGTCGATCGGCCTCTACGATACGCGCATCCAGTCCGGCTATCCGTCCACCTATGCGGCGCAAACCAACCTGGCCGCCGCGATCGCCCGCCAGTGCAACGTCGACATGCGCGCCGGCACGAACAGCGTGATTCCCAGCTGGAGCACGCGCACCACGTATCTCTACGGCAGCACCTACGGCGAAATCTACAACTCCAGCGTGTTCCTCAAGATGGACACGACCATCAACGAAGTGGCCTTCCACGACAACGTGGACGACTGCACGGTGCTGAAGACGCCCGCCGGCCGCGAATGGCTGGCGCGCGCGACCGTGCGCGGCCTCATCAAGCATCTGGCCGGCTACTACGCCAGCGGCATCGTCAACACCAACGCCCCGGATCGCCCGACGAGCCTCAAGGCCGTCAATTCCGGCAGCGGCCAGATCACGGTGTCGTGGGCGATGCCCGCGCGCGACGCCGCCAGCGGCGGCCTGCCGCAGGGCTTCGTCCTCTACACTTCGACTGACGGCCAGGGCTTCGGCAATCCCATCGCCGTGCCCGGCGCGAGCGCCACGAACAAGGTCATCACCAACCTGAACGCGGGCGCCGCGATTTTCTTCAAGGTCTGCGCCACCAACGCCGGCGGCGAGTCGTTCGGTTCCGCCGTGGCCGGCGCGCGCGTCACCGCCAACGGCGCCAGAGCCGGCGTCCTGGTGGTGGACGGCTTCAAGCGCAACGATTCCGGGCTGGCCCCGACGCGCTATTTCGCCAACGGCCTGAGCGGCAACGTCACCTTGGTCCGGCCGCGCATGATCAACGCCTTCGACTACGTCAAGGAACACGGCCTCGCCCTGGCCGCCGCCGGACAGACCTTCGACTACGTCGATGCGACCCTCGTTTCCTCCGCGCTGCTGACGAACTACGCCAAGGTCGTCTGGATGCTGGGCGAGGAATCCACCGCGGACGAAACGTTCAGCACCGCCGAACAGACGGCGGTCGCGGCGTACCTGAACGCCGGCGGGCGCCTGTTCGTGTCGGGCGCGGAAATCGGCTGGGACATCGGGCGCGCGGGCGTGTCGTCGGCGGCGGACGTGAACTTCTTCACCAACGTGCTGCGCGCGGTCTATGCGGCCGACAGCGGCGGGACCGGCAACGTCACGGGCACCGCGGCCGGCTTCCTGAGCGGCGTGTCCATCGCGTTCAACTACACGAACCTGCTGCCGCAAGTCTACGCGGCAAATTATCCCGACGTGCTGCGCGTCGGCAGCGGGGCCGTCACCGCGGCCGTATACGGCACGAGCGCAGCCGGCACCAGCGGCGCGATCGTCCAGTACAGCAACGCGACCTACCGCACCATCGTCATGGGCTTCCCGTTCGAAACCATCACCAACGCGGATACTCGCGCCACGGTCATGACCGAGGCCATGCAGTTCCTCGGCGATTCGGCCACGCCGGGCGCCATCCGCGTCACGCTCTCGCCGACGGCCGTCACGAACGCGGCGCGCTGGATGGTCAACGGCACGACCAACCTGAGCGGCGTCGCGCGCACCGGCCTGAATGCCGGCACCTTCCAGGTCACCTTCGGGACCGTGGCGGGCTACACGGCGCCCGCCGCGACGTCCGTCGTGGTGACGGCCGGCGCGACCAACGTCTTCACCGCCGTCTACGAGGCCGCTTCCGGCTCGTTGACCGTCGCGCTGCAACCCTCCACGGCCGTGGCCGACGGGCGCTGGAGCGTCGACGGCGGCGGCACGTGGCGGACCAGCGGATCCACGCTGTCCAACTTGAGCAACGGCACCTACACCGTGACCTACCAGGATATCGACAGCCATACGACGCCGGCCGCCACCAACGTGGTCATCTCGGGCGGGGCGGTTTCGATCACGGGCGCCTACGTCGCCCTGACGGGCGATCTGACCGTGACGTTGTCGCCGGCGGCGGCGATCGCCAACGGCGCGGCCTGGAGCGTGGACGGCGGCAGCACCTGGTACGCCAGCGGCGCCACCGCGACCGACCTGCTGGCCGGCCGCCAGTACTACACCTTCCATTCGGCCACCGGCTATACCGTGCCGAGCACCACCTACACGACCGTCATCGCCGACACCAACATCTCGCGCTCCTACAGCTACACCGCGCTGCCCGGCTCGATCACCGTGACGCTGTCGCCCACGGGCGCGGTCGCCGCCGGCGCCACGTGGAGCCTCGACGGCGGCACCAACTGGAACGAAAGCGGCGCGACCGTCCAGGATTTGACCGTCAAGACCTACACGATCCTCTTCTCCGCGGCGGACGGCTATACCGCGCCCGCCACGACCAACTACGCGCTCGCGGCGGGCGAGGCCGCTTCCTTGTCCGGCACGTACGACGAAATCCAGCCGGTCGGCGCGGATTGCATCGCCTCGCAGGGCTTCGACGATCTGGATGTGCATCCGTGGAGCTGGAGCGTCGTCTATCTGGACAACAGCGCCGCCGCGACCCTCGCGGACGAGGGCTCCGGCGCGGCGACGGCCACCAACAAGGTGCTGTCGGGCGCAAATGCCGTGCGGCTGTGGGGCGCCACCAACGGCATGGCCAATCCGGCCGTGGTCTTCGCGAACGTGGACATCAGCGGCTATACGAACGTGACGCTGACGGTGCCCTTCGCCGCCGCCGGGCCGGACAGCGGCGACGATCTCTACGTGGCCATCAGCACGGACGGCGGCGCCACCTGGTCGCCCTCCGCTTTCGGCGTGGAAATCGCCGATGGCTACAGCACCCTGAACCTGGACTACAACGTCACCAACAGCGTGGATCGCCAGCCGCAGGGCACGCCCTACGTGCTGGGCGTGGCGGACAGCGCCACCCAGCTCATGGTGCGCGTGGCGTTCTTCAATGCCACCGGTTCGCCCAACACCGGCGACTACTACTACCTCGACGAAATCCAGCTCCGGGGGCAGGAGGGAGTCTCGCCCGTGCTGTCCAGCGCCTTGTCCGTGTCGATCCTGCCCGCCGCCGCGGTCTCCGCCGGCGCGCAGTGGCGCGTGGACGGCGGCGCGTGGCGCGCGAGCGGCGCCGTGGCGACCGGCCTGGTCGCGGGCGCCCATACGGTGTCGTTCAGCGCCGTGTCCGGTTGGACCGCGCCGGCGGACGTTTCCACGGCGACCACGAACAGCACGACCAACGCGTTCTCCGCCACCTACGTGGCGCTGCCGGGCGCGCTGACGGTCAACCTGACGCCCGCGAGCGCGCAGTGGAGCCTCGACGCCGGCACGAACTGGCTGGCCTCCGGCGCCACCGCGACCGATCTGGCTCCCGGCGGCTACACGGTGACCTTCGGCCCGGTGACGGGCTACGTCACGCCGGCAGCGACCAACGTGACGGTCGTTTCCGCCACGACCGGCACCGTGACGCGGGTCTATTCCCTGCAACCGGTCGGTGCGGACTGCATCGCCTCGCAGGGCTTCGACGACGTGGACGTGCATCCGTGGAGCTGGAGCGTCGTCTATCTGGACAACAGCGCGGTCACGACCCTCGCGGACTTGGGTTCGGGCGCGGCGACGGCCACCAACAAGGTGCTGTCCGGAACGACCGCCGTGCGGCTGTGGGGCGCCACCAACGGCATGGCCAATCCGGCCGTGGTCTTCG
>ERZ1645187.2394-NODE-2394-length-16528-cov-7.045650_pt1 | contig 16528 bp, 16 predicted proteins | sample MGYA00575352_ERZ1645187 | MGnify/ENA primary metagenome ERZ1645187 (study PRJEB40837, sample SAMN11349314) | freshwater sediment metagenome | isolation source: river sediment | host: Sediment | place: India: Wazaribad , New Delhi | collected 2017-02-21 ... | reverse complement strand
GATAGGCGACGATCGCCAGCACTTCGGTCGCTGCACGCGACAGGCGGCGCACGTCCTCTTTCTCGCGCCGCAGCAGGTGCGCCAGGTCTGGCGCGGTCTGAAAATGCCAGCGCCCGCCCCGCTCCACCACGTGGATGCCACGCCCGTCATAATGCCGGACCAATTGCGCCAGCGCCCCCCGGACATCCGCTCCGCCCAGATGCGCGCCAATCGCCTCGGCGCTCATCGGCTCAACCGCAGCGAACAGCGCCGCTTCCACCGCCCGGACCAGATCGTCGGGCGGCGGCGCGGTCATGGCCGGATGCCTTTCAGCAGCAGCGGACCAAAGGTTTCCTCCTGCCGCAGTTCTGCCTTGCCCAGCCGCGCCAGTTCAAGCGCCGCGACAAAGCTGGACGCCAGCGCCGAGCGTTTCAGGCGCGGGTCGGCATGTGGCGGCAGGAAATCGCGCAGTTCCATCCAGTCCAGATTGACGCCCAGCAGTGAAGACACGCGCGACAGCGCCGAATCCAGCGTCATCACCATCCGGTCACGGACCATGTGAACCACCGGCGCAGTGCGCGCCTTGACCTGGCCGTAAGCCTGGATCAGCGCGAACATATCACACTGCCACTTGTGCTTGCGCTCCACCCGCAGCCCTTCGGGCGCGCCGCGCGGGAACACGTCACGGCCCAGCCGGTCCCGCCCCATCAGCCGCGCCGCCGCATCCCGCATCGCCGCCAGCCGTTGCAGCCGCAGATGCAGGCGCAGCGCCAGTTCTTCCGGGCTGGGATCAGGCTGCTCCTCACGCGGGAGCAACAACGCGGACTTCAGGTAGGCCAGCCAGGCCGCCATCACCAGATAGTCCGCCGCCAGTTCCAGCCGCAGTTCGGTCGCCCGCTCGATATAGGTCAGGTATTGGTCGACCAGATCGAGGATCGAGATCGTCCGCAGATCGACCTTCTGCCGCCGCGCCAGATCGAGCAGCAGGTCGAGTGGCCCTTCCCAGCCGTCCAGCTCCAGATAGAGCGCGGCGTCATCCGGTGCGGCGGCCGGGCCAACGCCCTGCCAGTCTTCGCCCAGCGTGATGGCGGGGCCGTCGATCAGTTCGTTCATGCCGCCGTCTCAACCAGCCGCAGGAGCGCATCACGCTTCGCCAGCAATTCGGCCTGAATGCCCGCCGCCCCATCCAGCCGGGTAACCGCCAGCGCCCGTTCCAGTCGCTCGGCAGTGGCGGCGCTCACGGTGGGGCAACGCGCCGCGATTCCGGCCATGTCGTCCAGCTTCGCCCAGCAATTGAGCGCAATGTCGCAGCCGGCCGCCAGCGCGCGTTCAGCCCGCTCAGGCACAGTCCCGTCCAGCGCCTGCATATCGAGGTCATCGGTCAGCAGCAGCCCGTCAAACCCGATGCGCTTGCGGATGATTTCCGACACCACGAACGGCGACTGGGTGGCCGGGTGGTCCGCATCCCACGCGGTAAAACGGATATGGCCGGTCATCGCCATCGGCGTATCGGCCAGCGCCCTGAACGGGGCGATGTCACTTTCCAGCTCGGCCGCGCTGGCGGTGACGGTCGGCAATTCCTTGTGGCTGTCAGCCATGGCGCGGCCGTGCCCCGGCATGTGCTTGATGGTGCCGACCACCCCGGCACGAGCCAGACCATCCAGCACCGCGCGGCCAAGCGCCGCCACGCGCAGCGGCTCGCTGCCATATGCGCGGTCGCCGATCACGTCGTGCGCGCCGGGCTGGCGCACGTCGAGCACGGGGGCATGGGTGCAGGTGATCCCCACTTCGGCCAGGTCATGCCCCAGCGCCTCGGCGTTGGCGCGCGCCGCTTCGATCGCGGAGGCCGGGGCCAGATCGAACAGGCAATCAAATACCGCACCGGCGGGATAGGCCAGCCATTCCGGCGGCTTCATCCGCGCGACCCGTCCGCCTTCCTGATCGATGGTGATCAGCAGCCGGTCGCGCCCATGCAAGTCGCGCAAGGCATCGGTCAGCGCGCGCAGCTGGGCGCGGCTTGCCACGTTGCGGCCAAACACAATGTAGCCCGCCGGGTCCGCGTCCTTGAAAAAGGCGCGCTCGTCAGCGGTCAGGGTCAGACCGGACAGGCCGAAAATAGCGGGCGTCATGCGCGGTGAATTCGCAGCAACCGGAAAATTTCGCAAGCGGCGGGCCGCACCGGAGTGTGCAAAAGCCCCGGTGCGCCGCGCGTTACTTGACCTGGCAGGAAATCCCGCTGGCCTTCAGTTTGCCGCATAGCGCCTGCGCCGAGGCCGCATCAGGCGCGACGGCCTGCAAGCGATAGACGGTGCCGATGTCGGCATTGCCCGCGACCACCCGGTGCGGCACGCCAGACAGCGCGGCCCCGGCCTGACCGACCAGCTTGGTCCAGCCCGCTTCCGCCGTCGCCTTGGACGAGAACGCGCCGACCTGCACGCCGACCCCGCCACTGGCCACCGCCGCCGGAGCAGGCGAGGCGGCTGGAGTTGCCGCTTTGCTCGGCATGGCCGACGGAACAGGTGCCGGAACCACTGGAGCGCCCGGTTCACCGCCCAGCTGGGGTGGGCGGTTCTGCCCTTCGGACACGGCAAAGCTGCTGTCGCCGGTGCCATCGAACGTCTTCCCGCCCGGATCCTGCGGGGCTGTCTTGTACGGCTGGTCGGGCGCCTCGATCACGCTGCCATCGGCGACCAGCGCCGGATCGGGACCGCGATTGGTGGCCCACCAGATGCCGCCAACGATAGCCGCCAGCGCAACCAGGCCCACCAGCACGAACGCGGCCAGCTTGCCGTTGTCAGAGCCTTGCGGCTCATCCCAGTCATCTTCGGGAGATTCCAGCCAGGGCAGGCGCTCTTCCTCTTCGGTCAGGTCCAGCTGCCCGGTTTCGAGCCGCTGATCATCTCGATCCTCAGCCCCGGTTTCCCACGGCTGGAGTTCGTCGTCCTGGTTCCGATCGTCAGTCGCGCCCATCATTCCTACATTTCCTCCACCGCCTCGACGCCCAGCAGCGCCAGCCCGTTGCGGATCAGCTGCCCGATTTGCGTGGCAAGATAAAGTCTTGCCCCAGTAAGGTTAATATCCTGTGCCACGATGAAGCGCTTTTCCGGGCGATCGTTGCCAAGGTTCCAGTAACCATGCAGCGCCGCGGCCAGGTCATACAGGTAGAAGGCCACCCGGTGCGGCTCGCGCGCGGCGGCGGCGGCTTCGATCAGGCGCGGGAACTGGGCCGCCAGCTTGATCAGCGCCAGCTCTTCCTCACCCAGCAGGTGCAGGTGGTCGGAGCTGGGCGCGAACCCTTCCGCCCGCGCCTTGCCAAGTGTCGAGGAGATGCGCGCATGGGCATAATGAATGTAGAAAACTGGATTTTCTTTGCTGTTCTCCAGAACTTTTGCGAAATCGAAGTCCATTTCAGACTCCGGTTTGCGAGTAAGCATGCTCAGGCGGACCACGCCTTTACCAAATTGTTCACCCGCACGATCCTGTACGGTCCGAACAACATCCGCCAGAGTAACGAAGTTGCCCGCGCGCTTTGACATCTTCACCGGCTCTCCATCCTGGAGAAGCTGAACCATCTGAACAAGTTTGATTTCAAACGGAACTGTCCGATTATCTTTCGACGTCAGTGCTGAAACGGCGGCCTTGATTCGCTTTACCGTTCCGGCATGGTCCCACCCCCAGACGTCAACCAACGCGTCGGAGCGCGTTGCCTTTTCGTAGTGATACGCCAAGTCCGCGCCGAAATACGTCCAAGTTCCATCAGACTTCTTAATCGGCCGGTCCTGATCATCGCCGAAGCGCGTCGAGCGGAACAGCGGCAGCGCGACCGGTTCCCAATCGTCAGGCAGCTTGCCCTTCGGTGCCTCCAGCACTCCGTCATAGACCAGATCGTTCTCTCTCAGCCACTTCTCGGCGACCTCCAGCTTGCCGCTTGCATGAAGGTCAGCTTCATGTTCAAAACGATCATGGACAATCCCCAAAAGGGCCAAATCGTCTCTAATCATCTGCATCATCGCATTGACAGCACGTGACTGGAACAAGCTGATCCATTCACTCTCGGCCCTTCCAACCCAGCGCTCGCCTTCGCTGCGAGCCAAATTCTGACCTACCGGAACGAGGTACTCGCCAGGATACAATCCTTCGGGAACTTGGCCGACCGAATGACCAAGGGCTTCAAGGTAGCGATGGTATGTAGAGCGGGCCAATACTTTGACCTGCGCGCCCGCATCGTTGACGTAGTATTCGCGGATCACCTTGTGCCCGGCCGCTTCCAGCAGGCTGGCCAGCGCATCGCCCACCACCGCGCCGCGGCAGTGGCCCATGTGCATCGGCCCGGTCGGGTTGGCCGAGACGTATTCGACGTTGACCGTCGTGCCCCCGCCGATGGCCGACTTGCCATAATCGCCGCCCAGCGCGGCAATCGTGCGCAGCTCGTCCAGCCAGGCGGCCGCGTTCAGGCGCAAGTTGATAAAGCCCGGCCCGGCGATTTCGGCGGCGGTGACGGACGGGATCTTCGCCAGTTCGCCCACCAGCGCCTCGGCCAGCGCGCGCGGGTTCATGCCGGCGGGCTTGGCCAGCACCATCGCGGCGTTGGTGGCCAGATCGCCGTGCGCGGGATCGCGCGGCGGCTCCACCGCCACGGCGGCGCGACTGAGGCCGGCGGGCAGCGTGCCTACGGCTTCCAGCGCATCAAGCGCAGCGGCAACATGGCCCGCAAAGGCCGCGTGAAGAGTGGTCTGCTGTGTCATGGCGCGGCGGTTAGCGGGTTTCGGCCCGCTTGCAAATCCTCCGCGTCAGCAGCGACCTAGCGCGTGGCGTTATAGGTCAGCTGGTCTTGCGACAACTGGAAGCCCACCAGCACTTCAAAGGTGGCGCGGATGACTGCCGCCTTTACTTCCGGACGCGACAGCGGATCGACTGCCGCGTCGGCATCGCCCGCCTTGCGCTTGCGGGTGATCTGCTCGCGAATATCGGCCGGAATCGTCGCTTCGGCCTTGTCGATATAAGCCGAACCCGCCCCGCTGGCCGAAGCGCGTTCCTGACCGTCGGCAAAGTTCAGCGTCACTTCACCGACGCGCTTGGAAATCACGGCAGTGCCGCCGCGCAGCACAGTGACGAAATAGGGCACAGTCACGCTGCGCGCGCCGCGCGTGTCGGTGCGGCGGGCGAGCACGTCGAAAGTGGTGGAGGCAAAGACCTTGTCACCCGAATCGTTGCAGGTGCTGCGCACGTTGGTCAGTGCGGCGACCAGATCGATGTTGTCGGCCGTGGTCACGCCGGGGGTGCGGAACAGGGTGATGTCGCCCGTGTAATCGGCAACGCCAACCGCCGGGCAGGCGGTGCGGACCGCCGTGATGCCCACACCTTCGTCGACCACGATGTCGCCAGTTCCCCGGCATCCGGCCAGAGCGATGGCAAGAACGGCGGCGGCAGTCAGGCGGGTGCGAAGCTTCATCTATTCGGTCCTTCACGCGAATGCGTGCGCCTGCCCTAGCGGCGCGCGCGGCAAAGCGCTAGGGGGGCGAACATGAACGCGCCCTTTCCAGCTTCCGAAAAGCCATCCCTTCGCCTGCTGCTGGCCGCCCCGCGCGGGTTTTGCGCCGGGGTCGACCGTGCGATCGAGATTGTCGAACGCGCGCTCGAACGGTTCGGCAAGCCCGTCTATGTCCGGCACGAGATTGTCCACAACCGCTATGTGGTGGACGGCCTGAAAGCCAAGGGCGCCGTATTCGTCGAGGAACTGGATCAGGTGCCGGATGGCGCGCAAGTGGTGTTCAGCGCGCACGGCGTGCCCAAGTCCGTTCCCGCGGCCGCCACCGCGCGCGGGCTGGACTGGCTGGATGCCACTTGCCCGCTGGTCAGCAAGGTCCACCGTCAGGCCGAACGCCAGATCGAGGCCGGGCGGCACATCCTGTTCATCGGCCATGAAGGCCATCCCGAAGTGATCGGCACGATGGGGCAGGTGCCAGAAGGCAGCATCACGCTGGTCGAAACGGTTGACGATGTCGCCGGGCTGGACTTCCCCGCTGGCACGCCGCTGGCCTTCCTGACCCAGACCACGCTGTCGGTCGACGACACGGCGGAAATCGTCGTCGCGCTTCAGGCACGCTTCCCCCAGATCGTCGCGCCCAAGGCTGAGGACATCTGCTATGCCACCTCCAACCGGCAGGCGGCCGTCAAATCCATCGCGCCGCAGTGCCAGCTGGTGCTGGTGATCGGCGCGCCCAACAGTTCCAATTCGCTGCGGCTGGTCGAAGTGGCCGAGCGTTGCGGGGCGCAGGCCCATCTGGTCCAGCGCGCCACGGAAATCGATCCGGCATGGTTCGATGGGGTGGAAACCATGGGCCTCACCGCCGGGGCATCCGCCCCCGAAACGCTGGTCAACGAGGTGGTCGACCGGATCGCCGAACTGCGCAATGTCACCGTGGAGCAGATCGTTTCGGCCGAGGAGAACATGGTTTTCAAGCTGCCCCGGCAGCTGCTGGACTGAGCGCGCGCGATGGCCGTCTATACTCATCTGGGCGCGGAAACGCTCGCCAGCCTGATCGCCGAATTCGACGTCGGGCAGCTGCGCAGCGCCAAGGGCATCGCCGAGGGGATTTCCAACAGCAACTGGCTGATCGACACCACCGGTGCTGACGGCGCGGGTGCGCGGTTCATCCTGACGATGTACGAATACCGGATCGAGCTGGAGGACCTGCCGTTCTTCCTCTCGCTGCTGGACCACCTTGCGGCCAAGGGCTGTCCGGTGCCACGCACGATCCATGACCGGTCGGGCCAGCTGTACCGCAAGCTGGGCGACAAGGCGGTTGCGCTGATCGAATTCCTGCCCGGCGTTTCGGTGAGCGAGCCGACCCCCGGCCAGGCCCGCGCCGTGGGCCGCGCGCTGGCGCAGCTGCACCTGGCCGCCGCAGATTTCCCCCAGACCCGTTCTAATGGCATGGGACCGGCGGAATGGTTGCGGCTGGCCGATGCCTGCGGGGCGGATGGTCTGGCCAGCATCGACGCCGGATTCGCCGCGCAAGTGGCGCAGGACCTGCCGGAACTGGTGGCGCAGTGGCCCGCCGATCTGCCGCGCGGCGTGATCCATGCGGACCTGTTCCCTGACAACGTGCTGATGCTGGGCGATACGGTCAGCGGGCTGATCGACTTCTATTTCGCCTGCACCGATCTGCTGGCCTATGATGTGGCGGTGACGCATGCGGCGTGGTGCTTTGATGGCACGGGGCGCAACTTCGACGCCGCGATTTCTAAGGCTTTGCTGGAGGGGTATGAAAGCATCCGCCCGCTGAGTGAGGCAGAGCGCGCGGCCCTGCCGCTGCTGGCGCGCGGCGCGGCGATGCGCTTTGCAATGACGCGGGCGTGGGACTGGATGAACACCCCCGCCGACGCACTGGTGATGCGCAAGGACCCCCTGGCCTATGCCCGGCGGCTGGCGTTCTATGGCGATCCGGCCAACGCGGGCGTGTTTGCGCGCGGATGACCGAAACCACCGGCATGAAACGCGTCGAGGTGTTCACCGACGGCGCGTGCAAAGGCAATCCCGGCCCCGGCGGCTGGGGCGTGGTGCTGCGCATGGGACCGCATGAAAAGGAACTGTCCGGCGCGGAACCCGGCACCACCAACAACCGCATGGAACTGACCGCGGTGATCGCGGCGCTGGGCGCGCTGAAGCAGCCGTGCGAGGTCCACCTGCACACCGACAGCCGCTATGTGATCGACGGCATCACCAGCTGGATTTTCGGCTGGCAAAAGAACGGCTGGAAAACCGCCGCGAAAAAGCCGGTGCTGAACGCCGACTTGTGGCAAGACCTGCTGGCCGCCACCCGCCCGCACAAGATCAAATGGATCTGGGTTAAGGGCCACGCCGGCCACCCCGAAAACGAACGCGCCGACCAGCTGGCCAGCGACGCGGCGGAGAGCCTGCGGCGGTAAGAGGGGCGCAGGGCCAAGCTTAACGCCCCATATTACCTTAACCTACCTTACCCTCTACACCCCGCCCATGCTGGGCTTGTCGAAGCATCGTCCTTCACTTCGCGTCCAGTGTCTGACGACGGAAGAAAAAAGACAGTCCTTCGACAAGCTCAGGACGAGCGGGGTTAAGGGATGCGTCAGTGCGGAACTGACGCTGCGACCTGATTACTCCGTGGTAGTATCAACCACTTCGGCGTCCGGCCCATTCTTCTTGATCGATTCGATCGCGTTCTTGGCGCTGGCCTTGCTGCTGTAGCCTTCGGTCCAGAAAATCGTTTCCGAGTTATAGCAGAAATACGCCACGAACTCGCCAGCCTTGTTTTTGCGGATTTCGAAACGGTGGGCCATGCAATCCTCCTGTGGATGATGCTGACAGCTTAACGCAAATATCCGGATTCGCTAGCGAAAGCGGGCAGGCGTGTAAGGCGCGGGATCAACCGCTCCGGCATCCTGCCCCAGCAGCAACCGCAGCGCGACATCGGCCGCCGCCGGGGCGGTCTGGATGCCGAACCCGCCCTGCCCCGCGAACCAGAAGAACCCCGGCGCGGCCGGATCAAAGCCATAGACCGGCAACCGGTCGGGCGCGAAGCTGCGCAGACCAGCCCACTTGTGTTCGATCCGCTGGATACGCCAGTCGACCACGTGCTCGAACCGGTCAATCGCCAGCGCGACGTCCAGTTCCTCCGGCGCGGCATCGCAAGGCGGGGTGGGCGTTTCGTCATGCGGGCTGAGCCACAGCTTGCCTGCTTCCGGCTTGAAATAGAACAGCTCGTCGATGCCCAGCACCAGCGGCAGATCGGTTGGCGGCGGCGGGTCCAGCCGCAGTTGCGCGACCGTGCGGCGATAGGGCTGGATGCCGATCGGCGGCACCCCGGCCAGCGCGGCCACTTCGTCGGCCCAGGCCCCGGCGGCATTGACCAGCACGGCGGCGTGCAACTCGCGCCCGTCCGCCAGCATGATCCGCCAGTGATCGCCATCCCGCACCGCACCCACCAGCCGCGCCTTGCAGAGCAGCCCGGCCCCGCCGCGCCGCGCTTCGCCCAGCCAGTGCTGATGCAGCCCGGCGACATCGATGTCACAGCAATCCGGCTCCAGCGCGCCTGCCGCCCAGTCGGCCTGCAGCCCCGGCAGGCGCAGTTCCAGCGCGGCCCGGTCCAGCCGCTCCACCCGCACGCCCAGCGCGCGGTAGGTGGCGATGAAGTCGTCCAGTTCGGCCAGCTCGCCGGTGCGCGCCAGGGTCAGTGCGCCGCGCTCGGCCAGGAAACCGTGCTGGTGCAGGAACGGCCCCGACGCAGTGGTCAGCGGCTGCACCCCCGGTCCGCCATAGCTTTCCGTCCAGAACGCCGCCGAGCGCCCGGTGGAGTGATAGCCCGGCTGGGCCTCTGCCTCCACCAGTGCGACGCGGCCATGCGGGGCCAGTCCGGCGGCCAGCGATGCCCCCGCAATCCCGGCCCCGATGACCGCGAAATCGAACTGCTGGGCCATTGCGGTTACTGCTCCCCGCCGCCGGCGATCCGGTCGAGGAAGGCATCGGCGGCGGCCAACGCGGGAATACGCACCGCATCCGCCTCGCGCAGCACTTCGTGATGCGAAGCCTTGCCGTAATTGATCAGCTGAACCTGCGGCAGCCGCGCCGCGGCGCGAGCGGTGGCGCCATAGCCGACCAGCTTGTCGTTATCGGTGGCCAGGATCAGCACCGGCTGGCGCACGCCTTCCAGCAGCCGCCCCGCAAACAGGCCGCGCATAGAGGCATAGGCCCGTTCCACCCAGCCCCAGCTGCCCGGCCCCATCACCAGTTCGGGCCGCGCCGCGCGCCACCACAGTTCATCGGCATAGCGCTCCGCATCGTGGGTCAGCAGGTGGGCGCGGGCCTCTGGCGGTTCGCCGGGCTTCTCGCTCCACTTCCACGCCGGGCGGCGCGGATCGCCCAGCGCCTTCATCAGCCGCGCGGCGGTGTGCATCACCGCATCGGGCAGGACGCTGGCGGTAAAGCCCAGCATTGGTGCGGACAGCAGCACCCCGGCCGGATCGACCCGCCCTTCGGCCACCGCGCGCAGCACCAGGTGTCCACCCATCGAATGCCCGGCCAGCACGTGCGGCCCCGGCGTTTCCGCCCGCCAATCGGCCCAGAGCGCGGCGAGATCATCCACCCAGGTCGAAAAATCGTCGATATGGCCGGTGACGGCATCGTTGCCCAGCCGCCCGGACCCGGCCTGCCCGCGCCAGTCCGCCGCCGTGACGTGCCAGCCCAGACCGTGCCAGTGGTCCAGCGTTTCCAGGTACTTTTCGTAAAAGTCACCCCGCCCCGGCAGGAACAGGATTGAACCCTTCGCCGTCGCCGCTGGCACCGGCCAGTCGATCCGGCGGATGGCGTGACCGTCGCGCGCGGTCCAGCGGCTTTCCTGTGCGGCAGTCGGGATGGAGCGCCGGTCGAACGGGTCTGTCACGTGGCTAATTCCAGCCTCTTGGGGGTGGTTACTTTTTGGTAAGCCCTGCCCTGTACACCCCCGGATAACTTGGGGGGCATAATGCCGGACTTCGAATTTCGTTACCTATTGCTGGGGGGCTTGGCAATCGCGCTGCTGATCGCGGCGATTACCGATATTCGCCGCCGCCAGATCGACAACTGGCTGACCCTGACCATCGCCGCCGGGGCGCCGCTGTACTGGTGGGCCAGCGGCATGACCTTCATGCCCGGCATCGCCTGGCAACTGGGGCTGGCCGCGCTGACCTTTGCCATCCTGTTCGCCATGTTCGCGCTGGGCGTGATGGGCGGCGGCGACGTGAAGCTGCTGACTGCGGTGGCGCTGTGGATCACGCCGCTGTGGTTCATGCGGCTGGTCGTGGTGATGTCGATCATCGGCGGACTGCTGACGCTGGCGATGTGGATCCACCACCGCGCAGCCAAGCGCACGGGCCGCCTCGCCATTCCATACGGAGTTGCCATCGCCTGTGCGGGGCTGTGGGCCTTGTTCGCACAGCACCGCGCATTGTTTCACCTGCCGGCCAACGCGGCCGGACTGGGGTGAACCGGATTTTAACCAGTTTGCCCGATTGAGACGTTTGGATGTCGGGATTTTTTCTAGGGGGCTTGCACAGCCATGGATAAGAAGAAGCTGATGCTGCTGCTCGGCGCACTGGTCATTGCGATCGGTACGGCCACGGCTGCGCGGAACCTGTTGGCGGGCGGCGCAACGCCGGATGCCGAAGCGGCCCAGCAAGTGCCCAAGGGTCCCAAGGTGCTGGTCGCCCAGCGCGGGTTGCCGATTGGCACGATCCTGACGGCGGATTCCGTCTCGTTCCAGCAATGGCCCAAGGAAATGGTGCAGGACGCCTATTTCCTGGACGGCGAAGCGGACATCAACAAGCTGCTTGGCACGGTGGTGCGCTATCCCATCACCGCCGGTCAGCCGCTGACCCAGGGCGCGCTCGTGGCGCCGGGTGACCGGGGCTTCCTGGCCGCCGCGCTGGGGCCGGGCATGCGGGCGATCACCATCCCCGTGTCACAGAAGACCGGCGTGGCCGGGTTCGTCTTCCCCGGTGACCATGTCGACCTGATGCTGACCCAGACCGTCAAGGCCACCGACGGCGGGGAATCGCTGAAGACCGCCGAAACGATCCTGCGCAACGTCCGTGTGCTCGCCACCGACCAGTCGACGCAGAGCGAAACCAAGGACAACGGCAAGACCGTGGTCCGCGCGTTCCGCACCGTGACGCTGGAAGTGACGCCCAAGATCGCCGAAAAGATCACCGTCGCCCAGACGCTCGGCACGATCAGCCTGGCGCTGCGCTCCATCGCGGACAACCAGGCCGAACTGGACCGGGCGATTGCCAGCGGCAGCGTCAAGGTGCCCGCCGGTGCGACCAAGGAACAGGAAGAAGCCCTGCTCAAGACCGCGCTGGGCCGTCCCAACGATGGCGGCACCACGTTCGTGACCGGTGGCGACGTGTCGCGCTTCCAGCGCCGCACCGTACCGCCGACCCGGCTGGAAGCGGCCAAGCAGGTCGCCGAAGCCGCCGTCAACGCCTATGCCGACCGGGCCGGAATGCCGGCAGCCTCGGCTGCCCCCCGCCCGGCCGCTCCCGCTGGACCGGTGGTCCGCGTGACGCGCGGCAAGAACACCGTCGAAGAACAGGTGGGCCGTTAAGATGAAGCGCAATTCCATCCCCGCCGTTCGCGGCGCGCAGAAAGGCACCCCGATGAAGCGCCTTGCCTCCAACCTTGTTGCCGCCGCCTGCCTGGCCGCGCCACTGGCCCTGCTGCCGGTGACGGCCCAGGCCCAGTCGGTCAGCCGTCCGGCCAGCGACGTTGTCCTGTCGATCGGGCGCGGCCAGCTGATCACGGTCGGCGGGGCGATGGCCGACGTGTTCGTTGCCAACGATTCGATTGCCGACGTGCAGGTAAAATCGCAGCGCCAGCTGTACGTGTTCGGCAAGGCGGGCGGTGAAACCACCGTCTATGCCAGCAACGCGGCGGGCGACATCATCTGGTCGGCCACGGTCCGTGTCGGCTCCAACATCGAAAGCGTCGACCAGATGCTGCGGCTGGCCATGCCGGACGCCAAGGTCGCCGTATCGACGATGGGCACCAACACCTTCCTGCTGACCGGCACGATCGGCGCGCCCGAAGATGCCGCCGAAGCGGAACGCCTGGTTCAGGCCTATGTCGGCAAGGACGCGAACGTGATTTCGCGGCTGAAGATGTCCACCCCGCTGCAGGTCAACCTGCAGGTCCGGTTCGCGGAAGTCAGCCGGTCGCTGGTGAAGGAATTCAGCAGCAATCTGATGACCCGCGACCTGACCGGCGGCTTCACCTTCGGGATGTCGCGCGGCCGCCCGGCGGGCGTGATCGGCAACGCCATCGACTCCACGATGTTCCCGCGACTTGATGCCTCGACGGCGCTGGGCCTGCCGGCCGGTTCGCTGTCGCTGCCGTACAATCCGCAGACGGGCCAGTTCATCGTCGGCGGCACGTCCTATACCTTTGCCGGCAATCAGGCCTCGCAGACCGCGCTGGGCCTGGCGGGCCGCCTGTTCGGCATGGATGTGCTGGCCGGCCTCGACCTGGGTGAAAAGGTGGGCCTGGTCACCACGCTGTCCAATCCGAACCTGACCGCGCTGTCGGGCGAAACGGCTGAATTCCTGGCGGGCGGGGAATACCCGATCCCGATCAGCCAAGGCCTTGGCACGACGTCGGTCGAATACAAGAAGTACGGCGTCAGCCTGGCCTATACCCCGTTCGTGCTGGCCAATGGTCGGATCTCGCTGCGGGTCCGTCCGGAAGTGTCCGAGTTGTCGAGCCAGGGCGCGATCACGATCAATGGCTTCCAGGTGCCCGCACTGACCGTGCGCCGCGCCGAAACGACCATCGAACTCGGCTCCGGCCAGAGCTTCATGATCGCCGGGCTGATGAGCAACAGCGCCCAGAACACGGTCGAAAAGATGCCGGGCGCCGGTGACCTGCCGATCCTGGGTTCGCTGTTCCGCTCCACCAACTTCCGCCGCGGCGAAACCGAACTGGTAATCATCGTCACGCCGTACCTGGTCAACCCGGTCGACGCGAACGACATCAAGCTGCCGACCGATGGCTATCAAAGCCCGGACGACATCCAGCGCGTGCTGGGCAACATGGGCAGCGATGGCAAGATGGGCGGGAAACGCCCCGTTCCCACCGCTGCTCCGGACGCGGCCCAGGCGCCCAAGGTGGGTGACCTGATCGAACCCGCCGCCCCCGTGCCCACCGGCAAGAAGCCCAAGCGCAGCAAGACCCGCACCGCCAGCGCGGATGCCGCCGCTGCCGCACCCGGCTTTGGCCTGAACTGAGAGAGGTGACCATGATGCGCATTCATTCGACCCGCATGGCGCTTGCCGCCGCGATCACCCTCTCGCTGGGCCTGTCCGCCTGTGGCGGCATTCCCACCAACCGCGGCCTGGAAAGCAACCGCCAGCCGGTGGTCCAGCGCACCAATTACACGCTCGACATCACGGCCGGCCCCGGCGGCTTGTCGCTGCCGGAACAGCGCCGTCTGGCTGGCTGGTTCGAAGCGATGGACCTGCGCTATGGCGATCGCATCACGGTTGATGATCCGCTGAAGAACGGCGCCACCCGCGCCGCCATCGAGGCCGTGGCCGGACGCTATGGCATGCTGCTGGGCGATGAAGCACCGGTGACCGCCGGTTACGTCAACGCCGGATCGGTGCGCGTGGTCGTCACCCGCTCCACCGCCAGCGTGCCGAACTGCCCTGACTGGTCCGCCAATTCCGACGCCAACCCGCTGAACGCGACCAACCCCAACTATGGCTGCGCCGTGAACAGCAACCTGGCCGGGATGGTCGCCGATCCGGAACACCTGATCAAGGGCGCAACGGCCAAGGGCCAGACCACGATCATGAGCTCCACCAAGGCCATCGAAACCTATCGCGGCGCCACACCCACGGGTGAAGGCGGCCTGAAGGCCCAGTCCAGCCAGAGCGGGAAGTAAGCCATGAATGCTCCTTGGAAACCCGGCACTCCGGGCAATCGCGACGCCTTCAACGCCTTCATCTGCGACGAAGCCGCGCTGGACGTGCTGCGTCCGGTCGTGATCGAAATGGGTTGGCAGCCTGAAAAGTGCCACAAGGGCGGTCTGCGCAACGCGGTCCAGTCGCTGTCGATCACCGCCAGCCCGAACATCCTGATGGTCGACCTGTCGGAAAGCGGCGACCCGCTGAGCGACATCAACGCGCTGGCCGAAGTCTGCGAACCCGGCACGGTGGTGATCGCGGTCGGGCAGGTCAACGACGTGCGCCTGTACCGCGACCTGCTGGCCAGCGGCATTCAGGACTATCTGCTGAAGCCGCTGTCGCCGGGCCAGGTCCGCGATGCGCTGGTCAACGCGCAGGCCATCTTTACCGCGCCGAAGAACCAGGATGTGTCCGCTGCCAAGCGCCACATCTCCACTGCGGTGATCGGCACGCGCGGCGGGGTTGGCGCCTCCACACTCGCCACCTCGCTGGCCTGGCTGTTCAGCGCGGACGACAAGATGCCGACCGCGCTGCTGGATCTGGACGTCCACTTCGGCACCGGCGCGCTGGCGCTGGACCTTGAGCCGGGCCGCGGTTTGACCGACGCGATCGAAAATCCGGGCCGCATCGACGGGCTGTTCATCGAACGCGCGATGATCCGTGCCAACGATCACCTGGCGATCCTGTCGGCCGAAGCGCCCATGAATTCGCCGCTGATGACCGACGGCGCCGCGTTCGTGCAGCTGGAGGAGGAATTCCGCCAGGCGTTCGAAATGACGGTGATCGACCTGCCGCGTAATATGCTGATCAATTTCCCGCACCTGCTGGCCGACGTGAACGTCGTGCTGCTGGTCACGGAAATGACGCTGGCATCGGCCCGCGACGCGATCCGCATCCTGTCGTGGCTGAAGGCCAACGCCGCCCATGTCCAGCCGATCGTGATCGCCAACAAGGTCCAGCCGGGCGTCGCTGAAATCAGCAAGGCCGATTTTGAAGCCTCGATCGAACGCAAGATCGGCTTCACCATCCCCTACGACATCAAGGCGGCGTCGAACGCGGCCAAGCTGGGGCAGACGTTTGCCGATGCCAACCGCTCGTCGAAGGCGGGTACGGTCATGCGGGAAATCTCCAAGGCCGTGCTGGGCGTGGGCGATGGCGCGGCGGCCGACGAAGTGGTCAAGGCCAAGACCTCGCTGCTGGGCAAGTTCGACCTCAAGTCGCTGCTGACAAAGAAGGACAAGGCCAAGGCTCCCGCCCCGGTCAATGGCTGACGGCGTGAAGCGGAACGATGTTGGGATGCCTGTGCCGCTGCGGCGGACAGGCTCCCGCTAGGGAAAGCGTGATCCAACGATGAACATGTTCCAGATCCTGCTGGTCGCCGTGGGCCTGATGGCGTTCATGGTCATCGGTTACCTCGCGTTCGCCGGACCATCGGCGTCGAAGGAAAGCGCGCGGCGCCTGCAGGCGGTGCGCTTCCGCCATTCGGACAGCACCACCGACCGGGTCGAGGCACAGCTGCGCAAGGCGGTCGCATCGCGCAAGCCGAAGATGCACCAGATCGCCGGGTCCGAATCGCGGGTCGCAGCGCTGGCGCTGCGGCTGCATCGCACCGGCAAGGGCTGGACGCTGTCGCAGTATCTCTATGCTTCCGCCGGGCTGGCGGTTGTGGTGACAGTGCTGGTTTATCTCAAGTCGGGCGCGGCGATGCTGGCGCTGGGCGTCGGCCTGCTGGTCGGCGCGGGGCTGCCGCACATGGTCGTGGGGCATTTCATCAAGAAGCGCGGCTCCGACTTCACCAACAAGTTTCCCGACGCGATCGAACTGCTGGTGCGCGGCCTGCGGTCTGGCCTGCCCGTCACCGAAACGCTGGGCGTCGTGTCCAGCGAAGTGCCTGGCCCCGTGGGCGAGGAGTTCAAGCTGGTGACCGACCGCATCCGCGTGGGACGGACGATGGAAGAAGCGTTGCAGGAAACGGCCGACCGGCTCAACACGCCCGAATTCAGCTTTTTCTGCATCACTCTGGCGATCCAGCGCGAAACCGGGGGCAACCTGGCGGAAACGCTGTCGAACCTGG